>MDSW01143995.1_pt1 | contig 10422 bp, 10 predicted proteins | sample 811171 | NCBI WGS metagenome assembly MDSW01 (sample SAMN05326641, study PRJNA326480) | marine metagenome | isolation source: seawater | place: Atlantic Ocean: North West | collected 2012 | reverse complement strand
TTTATTTCAAATTTATAATGTTCTTTATAATAATAATATGGAACTAATGAAGGATTATTGAAGCCAGTATTAGTAAACATATTCAAAATTTTTGATGGAGGTATCAAATTAATTTTATTTCCATATTTAATTTTGAATTTATCAGGGGTAGAGTTATATATTTCATAAAATGGATTCAATGTTTTCATATGGTTTCCAAAGTCAATTACATGAACATACCTACCTTTGGGAGAAATAAATTTATTTAAATGAATCAGCACCTCTTCTAAGTTTTCAATATGTTCTAGGCATGAATTACTAAGTTGAATATCTATCTTAGAATGAAAGTCTTGTGGAATAAATTTTGTGTTATTATAAATAATAGTGTTGTTTTTTATTATCTGTAAATAGCTATCAAAAGTAATCTGATTTCTAAATATTCCGTTATAGTCCTTAAAAAGCATTCTGAAATAATTATCTATTAATTTATCTGATTCAAAAACTTTTTTATTTGCTGTTGGGTCAACTGCAATAAATTTTTTGGCCCCAAGGTATAATGCTAGAGGTCCAAAACCAAGATGAGGTCCACAGCCTAATTCCATTACAATTTTATCTCTGAAATCTAATTCATTCCAATTAATTGTATTTTTCAGAATGTTTTGATACCTATTGAGAAAATCATAAGGTGCTTGTGGTCTTTTTTTAAGAGCTTGAAGTATACTATTTTCCTCAGTGCTAAGATTACCAAATAATTTATTAAATATTTTTTTCACTATTTTCATTATTAATTTTATAGGTTCACATTTTTAAATATATAGAATAATATAATAAAACATTTTAACTTATAGTTTGCAAGAAAGTAATTTTTAAGGTTATATTTATAAAAATTTTACACATATTTTATTTTATGGATTAAGTATGAAAGCTGTTGTAACCGGAGGGGCCGGTTTTATCGGGAGCCATTTAGTTGAAAGATTAATTTCTGATGGTTTTGATGTCGTAGTTATTGATAACCTTTCAACTGGTCATGCTGAAAATATAGAAATATTTAAATCAAAAATAACTTTTGAAAATGTTGATATATCAGAATATGGATCCTGGTGTGAGCATTTTAAAGACGCTAGTTATGTTTTTCACCTAGCTGCATTAGCTGATATTGTCCCTTCAATTCAAAATCCTAGAAAATATTTCAAATCTAATGTAGATGGAACTTTTAATGTTTTGGAAGCTATAAGAAGTCAAAAAATAAAAAAATTGGTTTATTCAGCATCGTCATCTTGTTACGGAATTCCATCAATATACCCTACTCCCGAAGATGCAAAAATAGACCCGATTTTTCCCTATGCATTAACTAAGTACCTTGGTGAAAGTTTAATTATGCACTGGTCTAACGTATATAAAATTCCATCGGTCTCTTTACGTTTTTTTAATGTTTACGGTCCTCGTTCAAGAACTTCTGGCACATACGGAGCAATGTTTGGTGTTTTTCTTGCTCAAAAACTAGCGAATAAACCTTATACTATTGTAGGTGATGGTAGTCAAAAAAGAGATTTTACTTTTGTAACAGATATAGTTGATGCGATAGTTTGTGCGGCAGAGTCAGAAATAAATTCAAAAATATATAATGTTGGATCTGGTTCTACTGTTTCAGTAAATAAGGTTGTAGAGCTTCTAGGTGGTGATAAAATTTATATTCCCAAAAGACCAGGGGAACCTGATACAACTTTTGCAGAAATAAGAAGTATAAATAATGATTTAGGATGGAGTCCCAAAGTAGACATAGAAAATGGTATAGATATTCTCTTAAAGAATATAGACTATTGGAAAAAAGCTCCTGTTTGGGATCCGGAATCTATAGAACAAGAGACAAGAGATTGGTTTTTATACTTAGGCAAAAATAACAAATGATTAATCTATCAGAATTTTTTTTTAGTGAACTCGATGAACATAAGAAAGTTTTAAATTCAACCAAAGATAATATAGAAATGCAATTTATTGAACTTGTAAATTGTTGCAAGAAAAGTATTGAGGGTGGAGGTAAATTAATTTTTTTTGGTAATGGAGGTAGTGCGGCTGATGCTCAACATTTATCAACAGAATTAACTGTTAAATTTTCAAAAGAAAGAAAGCCTATACCAGCTATAGCTCTTACGACTGATACGTCTGCTTTAACTGCTATTGGGAATGATCTTGGTTTTGAAAAAATTTTTTCTCGTCAGATTGATGCGTTAGGAAATTCAAATGATATTGCTATAGCTATTTCAACATCTGGAAATAGTGAGAATGTGATAGAAGGCGCTAGGTCAGCTAAGTCTAGCGGGATGACTGTAGCTTCATTTACTGGAATGTCAGGTGGTGAGTTATCTAAGATTTCTGATATAAATATAATTATTCCTTCATATACAGTATCTAGAATTCAAGAAATGCATATTACTATAGGGCAAATGTTATGTAATGCTTTAGAGATTAATTTAGGTTTAGTATGATCAATTACCCTATTGGAATTCTCTTATATAAATTCTTTTGCTTTTCTATGTTCCCTTTAATTCTTACTTTTTACATGGTTAGAAAATTTAGAGGAAAAGAGGATTTATATCGATTTAGTGAGAGGAAGGGGCTAGCAACAATTGATAGACCTAATGGAAAGCTAGTTTGGCTCCATTGTGCTAGCGTAGGTGAAGCTCAGTCAGCATTACCTATAATTAAAAAATTAATTAAAGAGATAGATGCAAATTTTTTAATTACTACTGGCACAATTTCTTCATACCAAATAATTAAGAAAAGAGTTCCTAAAAAAGTTTATCATCAATATATACCCATAGACCTAAATAGATATAACAAGAGATTTTTAAAATATTGGAACCCAGATTTGGTTTTATGGTTTGAATCAGAATTATGGCCTAATATTTTACTACTTCTTCAGGAAAGAAATATAAAGCATCTAATTATTAATGCTAGAATGTCGGAAAAATCATTTCAAAAATGGAAATACTTTCCTAGTACAGCAAAAAAGATATTAAGTGGTTTTGATTTATGTATTACTCAATCAAAAGAGGATTCAATTAAATTTAAATTTTTTGGCACTGAAAATGTAATTGATTTGGTTAATATAAAATATTTTGTTCCAAAGCTAGATGTTGAATCTGATCAGTTAAAATTTTTTACTAATTCTTTTAAGGGTAGGAAAGTTTGGCTAGCTGCCAGCACTCATGAAGGTGAGGAGTTATTGGTTGCAGATATTCATATTTCATTATCGAAAAAAATACCAAATTTATTAACAATTATTGCTCCTAGACACCCAAATAGAAGAAAATCTATAGAGAAGATGCTACTTGAAAAAAAACTTGATTTTTCAATCAGAAGTCGCGGGGAAATTCCAGATTTTAAAACAGATATTTATCTAGCAGATAGTATAGGTGAAATGGGTTTATGGTATAGTATATGTAAAATAGTATTTTTGGGGAAATCAATCATAGGTAAAGGTGGGCAAAATCCAATAGAACCGTCTCTATTTGGTTGTGCTGTTATTTGTGGAAGTCATGTAGAGAATTTTTCAGAAGTTGTGAGAGAGTTGTTAAATGTTGAAGCGATAATTCAAATAGATAGTATGGAAGATATACAGAATGAGCTATTTATGTTATTAAACAATGTAAATCATGCAAGCGATATTGGTATTAAAGCTAAGAATTTTGTGATAAATAAATCCAAGTTTATTGATAAATTTTTTGAGAAAATAATGCCAGAAATAGAAAAATGTGAAATAAGGTTAAAATAAAATTTTTTAAATTTATTATAAAAAGGGTATGTATCTTGAAGATAGAAGTATTTTTTTTATGTATTATCTCATTAATTTTTTGTATTTATTCTTATCCAATAGGAAAATTTCTATCAGTGATAGATGTTCCAGATGGTAAACGTAAATTGCATGAAAGCCCTGTTCCACAAATAGGTGGAGTTGCAATAATGATCCCAATTGTTCTGATTGCATTTTATTTATCAATTTTTACAGAGTTAACTAAATTGTACATAGTTTTAGCTGTAGTTTGTGGTTTAATTACTATCTTGGGATTTTTTGATGATAGAAATAATCTTCCTGCTGTGTTTAGGTTGTTTGTTTCAATTATTTTGTCTTTCTTTGCTTTAAAGTATGTTTCAGGTTTAGGTGTAATTTTTCTCTTCTTTAGCAGTGAAATACAGTCTCTTATTGGAGGGCCTTATTTTTTTGGAAATATTACTGGGTATATTTTTACTATTATTTGTTTAGTTGGTCTTCAAAATGCTGTTAATATGGCAGACGGTCATAATGGTATAGTAACAGGAATGTGTTTAGTTTGGTCACTATTATTAATTTCTTATTCTCCTGATCATATGTTGCCTTTACTTATAGCTTTTTCTGCTTGCCTTGGAATAGTTATGATTTTTAATTTATCTGGAAAAATTTTCCTTGGAGATGCTGGAACATATGGTATTAGTATGATTGTCGGCTTGATGACAATATATATATATAATGTGAACTTTAATAATTTAACGGCTGATAAAATTATTCTTATGTTTATAATTCCTATTATTGATACAATCAGGCTCATGATTCAAAGAGCAATTAGTGGTAGATCTCCATTGTCTTCTGATAGAAATCACTTCCACCATATATTGAGTAATATATTTAAGGATCACAATTCAATTGTTATCTATCTTTCTATAGTAGCTATTCCTAGTATCTTTTCTTTATTTTGGCCAAATTTGACTGTTATATGGCTAATATTAGTGATCCTAGTATATTTTTTTATTCTGATAATCTATTATTTTTTTAGAAATTGGCTTCTCAGACAGGTTCAGTAAAAGTTTTAAAGTGGAAGAATATTATCTTGATATATTAAATAATCATCCCGATTCAATAGCTTATTTTGATGAAAATGGTAATATACTATTTTATAACAAAGCTTTCAATTCTGCTTATAATTTACAAAAATTTTATAAAAAAAATATTACTTTAAAAGAAATTATATTTAATAATTTAAAAAGCGGGTTAATTAATCATCATTGTGAAACTGATGATAATTTTGCTAATAAAGTCATTACTCAGTTTAGTTTTCCGTCTGAAAAGTTTTTTATAGAGTTTTTATCAGGAAAAATTTATGAAGTTTTTATAAAAATTGGTACAAATAAAAAAAGAATAATGTACCACAATGATATAACTGATTTGAAAAGATTGCTTGAGGTAACATCTATAAAATTAGATAAATTAGAATTAATTATGGAAACTATCTTTAGTGGAGTCATATCATTTAATAATAATGGAAAAATTGATTACTATAATAAATCTGCAGAAAATATTTTTTCAGCTGAAAAAAATAAAGTGAAGTTAAGTTCAGTAAATATAGAATTTTTGTTTGAAGATATATCTATCAAAGATATATTGAATCAAAGTAAATATGGTACAATACGTGAATTAAATGGGAAAAGATTAAATGGAGAATCTTTTCCAGTCGAGGTAATTATAAATAAACTTAATTCGAAGTGGTCTTTACTTGAGAGAAGGAAAGAGTCTCGTGAAAATTTTATAGCAACATTAAATGATATTACTGAGTCTAAAAAACTTGCATTTGAATTACAACAATCACAAAAAATGGATGCGATAGGAAGTTTAGCGAGTGGAATTGCTCATGATTTTAATAATATTTTGTCAATTATAATTGGTTCGGGTTCATTATTAAAAAGTAAGGATAGTTCTGACTTAGAAAATATAAATAATATTATTAATGCTGCTCAAAGGGCCAAAAATTTAATAAAACAAATACTTAACTATAGTAGTCCAAATAAAAACAAAAGCGACTATTTAGACTTGTCTAAAATTGTTAATGAGATTGCTAGTTTTATTAAGCAAACTATACCTTCAACTATAAATATTAATGTTTCAGTTGGAGATAAGGATGCATTCATGTTTGGAGATGAAACAGATATACATAGGTGCATTCTTAATCTATTAACTAACTCTGCTAGTGCTATAGGAAACTCAAAAGGTAATATTGACATTGATTTAAAAGTTTTTAAAGAAGAAAAAATTATTAAATTGAAGATATCTGATGACGGCATTGGTATAAAAGCTGAGATAAAGAGTAGAATATTTGATCCTTTCTTTTCTACCAAAGATAAAAGCGAAGGAACAGGTTTAGGTTTATCCATGGTGCAAAGGATAATAAAGGACCATAAAGGCCAGATATCATTTAAAAGTGAATATAATAATGGTTCTACATTTGAAATAATATTTCCCTTAACAAATAAAAATATTATTAATGTTGAAGAAAAAAATAACTTAAAAGAATTAAGTAGGGGCAAAATTAAAGGAACAATTATTTTTGTAGATGACGAAGAATTAATTGTTAAAGTTTCAACTAAAATTTTAACTAATGCTGGCTACAAAGTTTTGGGTATTAATAATAGTATTGAAGCGCTAGGCGTAATTCAAAAAAATCCAGAAAAATTTTCTTTGTTAATTACTGATCAAAATATGCCAAATATTAAGGGTATAGAGCTTGCTAAAGAAATTAGAAGAAATAATATAAAATTAAAAATAATAATTTGCTCAGGTTATAGTGATGGAATTGATAAGTCTGAAATTAAAGATATTGGAATAAGTAAACTTTTATCCAAGCCAATAAGTTCAGAAGAATTAGTGAAAATTGTAGATAAACTTTTAGTATAGGACTTGTATTGTTTATAATTACGTGCAATTTAGGGTATAAATATTTATAATTATCTCGAATTGGGGCGTAGCCAAGCGGTAAGGCATCGGGTTTTGATCCCGTGATCGCAGGTTCGAATCCTGCCGCCCCAGCCAATATTTTTGTTTTTTTCAATATATTTTAATCGTGAATAATAGACATGAAAATTGAAAAACCTGCTGTTTTTTTAGATCGAGATGGAGTTTTAAACCACGATCTTGGCTATGTTTATGAACCAAAAAAATTTGAATGGATAGATGGAGCAATCGAGACAATCAAATATATTAATAATATGAATTTTTTTGTTTTTATTGTCACTAATCAATCAGGCATAGCTCGCGGTTATTTTTCAAAAACTGACTTAGAAAATCTTCACGATTGGGTAAGTAATGAACTTTTAAAATATGGTGCCAAAATTGATAAATTTTATCACTGCCCTCATCACCCAAAAGGAGTTATTAAAGAATATAGTATTACTTGTTTATGCAGAAAACCTAGTCCTGGAATGATACTAAATGCTTTTAAGGAATGGCCTATAATTAAATCAAAAAGCTTATTAGTAGGTGATAAAATTAGTGATATTCAAGCAGCTGATTCTGCAGGAATTACTGGGTATCTATTCGAAGGTGGAAATTTGCTAAATTTTTTTAAAAAAATTAAAATTTAATTATGTTTAGAATTATAAAAGAAGACCCCGAGCATATTGGAAAAAGAGAAGAGTTGCTTGATAGAGTTTTTGGCTTTGATAGGAAAAAACTTAGCACCTATTTATTAAGAGAGGGATTGAATGCAATTGATGATCTATCATTTGTTGCCCTTATTGATGGAAAGTTCAGAGGAAGTATAAGATTTTGGCCTGTAGGAATTAATGGGACATACAAGGCTCTTTTGCTTGGACCTTTAGCAGTTGACCCAGAAGGCCAAGGTAAAGCTATAGGGGTTGCTCTAGTAAGAAAAGGTTTACTTAAAGCCGAAATGCTTGGCTATAATTTAATAGTTCTTGTTGGAGATTATGAATACTATAAAAGGTTTGGTTTTGAAAAGGCTGATCCACTTGGTTTAAAATTGCAGGGGAAATACGATCCTTCCAGGCTACTTTACAGGACTATTCCTAGAGGGTTAAAGATAAAGTTTTCTGGCTATGTAATGAAATTTTCTGATTAAAAAATTATATTTTTCGAAGGAATTTATCTAATGAAAAAAATTTTAGAAATAAATAAGTTACATAAAGAAATAAACAAAGATTTTAAAAACTCTTTGAATAAAAATATAAAGTGTGGTCACTTTGGAATCAAGATTTTAAGGGATGGTTCATGGTTATACCAGGAGTCACCTATAAAAAGAATGGAAATAGTCAAATTATTTTCATCTGTTTTAAAACTCGAAAATGATGGAGTATATTATCTTGAAACTCCAGTTGAAAAAGGAATTATAGATGTTGAGGATGCACCCTTTACAGCGATTAGCATGCTAGTTGAAAAAACTAATGGTTTCCAAAGCTTAATTTTTATAACTAATTTAGGTGATAAAGTCATAATTAATGATAAAAATCCTTTATATATCGATTTGAATAAAGAAAAAACAGAATATTTTCCATATATTATTGTTCGAAAAAATTTAAAAGCCCTTATTGTTAGGTCAGTTTATTATGATTTAGTTAATTTAGCAGTCAATGATTCAAATGATCCTAGCCTTTATGGTGTATGGAGTAATAATATATTTTTTGAATTAGGTAGAATAGATTGAATATTAGAGACGAAAAATTTTTTATATCGAAAGGTACAGGGGTAAAAGAATTTCTTGAAAAAAGAATTTCTTCAAATAGAACTCAATACAGAGGAGATTTTGATGTTTGTAACTTAATTAATAAAGGAGTAAGAGAAAAGTTAATTCCTGCTGCTGTTTTAATTCTAGTAATAAAAAGGAATAATAATATTACCGTAATTTTTACAAAAAGAAATAATAATCTTAAGAATCACGCAGGTCAAATAAGCTTTCCAGGTGGAAAGATGGAAATATCTGATACTTCCATTGAAAATACAGCTAGAAGAGAGACTATGGAAGAAATTGGCCTTAATATTAAGCCAAGTGAGATTTTAGGAAAGATGTCTACATGGGAAACAAGAACTGGTTTTCTTATTACCCCGGTATTAGGTTTTATTTCAGACCCTCCAAAGATGAGAAAAAATATTTATGAAGTTGAAGAAATTTTTGAGGTGCCAATAAATTATTTAATGAATCCAAAAAATCATAAGCTTGAAAAACGTAGCTTCGAACAAAAATCCTATGAATTTTTTGCTATAAAGTATTTAGATTATTATATTTGGGGAGCTACAGCAGGTTTAATTATGAATTTATATAATATTTTAAGGTAAATTATGCTAAATAAAGTACTTCTAATATTGCCTCTAGTGCTATTTTTTCTTTTGTTATTCGCGTTCAATTACATAGGATTACTAAAGAATTTTAATGCTAAATTAAAAAATTATCCAATAGTTTTAATATCTTTGCTGGTAGCTATTTGTTTCATTGCATCGTTAATTTTCTTTTCATTTAGTGATGGCTATAATATTAAATCAAAATATATTCCACCTTATCTCGACGATGGTAAATTAATTAAAGGTAAATTCGAATAAAATTATGGAAAATAAAACTCCATCTGAATTTTTTCAAATTAAAGAAGTTAAGTTAATTATTGATATATTATCTGTAAATAATGAATCTTCAATGTTTGTTGGGGGAGTGGTTAGAGATATAATTATATACAAAAAAAATAAACAATATGAAGTTGATATAGCTACTACAATTATTCCTGAAAATGTAATAAATCTTTTAAATAATAATAATATTAAACCAATAGTTGTAGGTCTTAAATTTGGAACTGTATCAGCAGTAATTAATGATTATAAATTTGAGATTACAACTCTTCGCTCAGAAATAGAATTTAAAGGTAGGCATCCAAGAGTAATATTCACAAAGGATTGGAATTTAGATGCACAAAGAAGAGATTTTACGATAAATGCAATTTACTTAAATTTTGATGGTAATTTTTTTGATCCTCTTTCGGGAAAAAATGATTTAATTACTGGAGAAATTAAATTTATTGGCAAGCCAACTGATAGGATAAGTGAAGACCCACTTAGAATATTTAGGTATTTTAGATTTTTAGGTCAGTATTCAAAGTCTACACCTAACAGAGACGCTTTATTAGCTTGTTCTAATTTATCTAATTTAATTTCAACACTCTCCAAGAACAGAGTAACTTCTGAATTTTTTAAAATATTAAATATTTTTAATCCATTGTATGTTGTTGATTTAATGATAGAGTCAGGTGTATTGCAAGCATTTTTTCCTCAAGCCTCGAGGCCTGATAGGTTAGAGTTTTTGTATAATTTAGAGAACTCTGCTAGTATTTTACCTGACCCAATTTTGAGATTAGTTGCTTTAATACATGTGCCAGATAATGGTAAAAAAATTATTATTGATAAATTAAAAAAAGCTTTTGTTTTTACCAATAAGGATCTAGATAAACTAAACTTATTGCTTGAAACTTATAAAAATTTTTCAGATACCATGTCACTATTTGAAATTAAAAAATTTTTATATAAATTTAATTCGCACAAAATTTTTTTTGATGTGCTTTTAATTACCTGGGTAAGAGATGGTTCAGAAAAAGACTACAGAAGTGTAATTGAAAAAGTAGCTAATTTAGAAATTCCAA
>MDSW01130445.1_pt1 | contig 10423 bp, 9 predicted proteins | sample 811171 | NCBI WGS metagenome assembly MDSW01 (sample SAMN05326641, study PRJNA326480) | marine metagenome | isolation source: seawater | place: Atlantic Ocean: North West | collected 2012 | reverse complement strand
TCATGAAGATTTTCATGAATTGTTTGAGAAAGCTTTGCAAGATCAATTAACTGCTGAGGTTCCTGTAAATATATTATTAAGTGGAGGAATAGATTCATCTCTAATTGCTTTGTACGCTAAAAAATATTTAAAAAGAGACGTTACAGCATACTCTTTAGGTTATGAGAATGAATATTATGACGAATCATCTAAAGCAGTTGATGTATCAAAAAAAATAGACATAAATTTAGTTGAGTTTAACTTTCCCGTAGATGAAAATGAAGAAATAATTGAAAGCCTTATAAATAAGTTACCTGAACCTATAGCTGACCCTGCGGTAATTCCAAATTATTATTTAGCTAAAAAAGTCTCAGAATTTACAAAAGTTGTAGTTTCAGGAGATGGGGCTGATGAACTTTTTGGGGGTTATGAGTGGTATAGAGGTGCATTATATTCTAAATATATTCCAAAATTAATTTCAAGTCTTACAAATCAATTTTTAATGCTAACTAATAAAAATAATGAATATATATCTACAAAAGAGAAAGTAAGATTATTTAATTTAGGTAATGGTCTTGATTTTACATCAATGATGTTGCTCTGGCAGAATTATCTTCCAAGTGAAACTTTAGATAATCAGATTCATATTTATGAGAGATACAACAAAGACCTTGGTTTTAATAAAAATTTTGAGTATAACGATCTGAGAACTCTTGATATTAAAAATTATTTATACTCAAATATACTAAAAAAAAGTGACATATCTTGGATGCTTAATAGCATTGAAGTAAGGCCTGTATTTCTTGATGATCGCATATTAAATTTTGCTCATGAGATAGATCATTTAAGTAATTTTAATTTTATAAATACAAAAACTTTTCTCAAGAAAATCTTAAAAAATGAAATTAAAGACTATAACCTGCACAAAAAGCATGGATTTTCACATGACTTTAGTAACTGGACATATGATGTCGGATTAAAATATTTAGAAAAAGAATGGTCTGAGTTAGAGGAAGTTAATAGATTAATAACTTATTTAAAGAATAATAAAGAAAATAAATATTTTGCATCAAGATATGTATGGAAATTCTACTCCTTATTTAAATGGATAAAGTTAAATAAAGTCAGTATTTAACTATTTTTTTCCAATTATTGTCCAACTGTATTCATCTTTATGGTAGATATCTTCAATCACAAAATCTGCATTTTGGATGAGATCTAAGACCTCTTGTTTTTTATAATATTTTGAATACTTAGGGTTTAATTGATCGAATATGACATAAAACTTGTGTTTAAAACTAAATTTTGAAAATACCTTTAGAAAATATTTTCTAAGAGGAAGTTTTATAAATTTACATAAAAATATATAGACATAAGTTAGCAATGTAAAAGCAAAGCTAAAAATTTCTACAATAAAGTCAGGCAGTCTAGACAAAATTCTTCTTAGATTATTAAAAATTAAGACATATATCGCATTATTTTCATACCCATATACCCACATAATAAACTTTCCTCCAGACTTCAAACTATTATAAATATTTTCAACTGCTTTTTCTGCATCAGGAATATGGTGAATAACCCCAATTGAGAAAACATAGTCGTATTTATCATGAATATTCATTTTTGTAGAATCTATTTGTAAGTACTCAATATTTTTTCCATGATTATTTTTCTTTGCTATTTCAATACAGTCTGCTGGGTCGATTGCTGTAATAGACTTTGGATTGTAATTTAAAAAGTTTTTCAGCAATCTTCCAGATCCTGTTCCAACTTCACAAATACTTTTATTTTTAATTTGTTTTAAATCAAAAGGATAGACAAAATCTTCAAGTATCTCATTAGAGCCCCATACCCCTGAAATATCATGGTATTTATTAAATTGATCTCCAAAATCTTTTATTGTGTCCATATATATCGAAATTGTATTTTAATAATAATATAGTCTACTAGTTATGTTTTGTACTCACAATAATGTATATAATTCAAGTTTATTGGGGTTCCTCTTAATTTTCTAAATACAACTTCATGAATTTTGCAATTCAAATCAAAGGAGTCTGGTATTACTCTATTTAAGTTACAAGTTGTATATCCAGGAGCGTGAATTGCTACAGCATAGAAATAATCCAAGGGATTGTTCTCTAAAAACTCATTAAAGTGATCTATGTTGTATATATATGAATATTGATCCCAAAAGCCATAATCATCAAAATCTGGATTCCCATTATTTATTTTCCAATAATCATTAGATTTTATGTATAAAGAATATGAATGACTTGGCTCACATATATAAACATTGTCCAATTCAAGATTTTCAACAATTTGAATTGTTTCTTTACCAGAGAAACCGTAATAATCTGTTTGCCAACTTCCGCAACCGTTTAATTCATATGAATCAATACATTCTTCTGAAATTGAATCTTCATCAACTAGTTCATTTACATATACATACTTATATTGTTCAAGACCTGTTTGTGTATAAAGTAAATAAAAAACAATTGAGGCGGAAAATATAATTTTAAAAAGTGTTGATTTACCATCAATAAAGTAATTAAATATATACGCTGCTGAAATACAAATAAATGGAATCAAAAATATATAATGCCTAAAGTAATTAAAGACACTTGGTCGATAAATCTCATGAACAATTAAAACATAGGCTAAAAAAAGATAACTGTATCTGAATAAATGAGAGGTGAATGCATTTAATTTAAATAAACCGATTACTAAAAATATTACAACTACAAGTGGCAATTTATACAGAAAAAGGCTGAACAGGTATTCAGGGTTCCAATCTAAAGAAAAAATCATATTGCCATTTAGTGGTAAATAATCAGAAAAATCTTGACCAGTAAATTGAGAATAAAGAAGGCCATTAATATAGTGTTGGGGATCTATATAAAGGCCCGGGCTTCCAATTAGAAAAATTAAAATCGTTGAAATTAATATATAAATATGGTTTTTTATTGTTAAAAATAGATTAAGATTTCTAAAATTTACTATTAGATAATAGATTCCTAAAGGTAACAAAAAAGCAGCAGCACTTATTCTAACTAATAGGCTTAATCCAAAGAAGATACCAACTAAAAAATAATCTTTTTTATCAGGTTCATTTAAAATTATTCGATCTAAATAAACTAAGCTTGCAATAAGTATCTGTATAGCCATTGGAACATCTGTTAAGTTAAACATTGAATGGCCAATAAATATTGGATTAGTTAAAATAAAAAATAAAATCAATAGAGATAACCTGTCAGAATTTGTTACTTTTTTACAAAAATGATAAATTACAAAAATAGATAAAAATATATAAAAATTTAGTAAAAAATGTCTTAAATTAAAAAAAGATTCAATATAAGTTGTTTGATTAGAGGTAAAAAAATAAATTAGATCAGAAAATATATTATTAATTCTTTCTGATCTAGAAAATAGATAAATTGGCAGCTTTATAAGTTGTCCAAACCATTGTGCTGGTAGTGTTGAAAGTTCAAAAATCTCTTGTCTAGTAATAAAAAATTTAAGGTTTTCAATATTTTTTCCTGAACCCCACACATCAAGATTTTCATCCCAAGTAACTCCTCCTCGTAAAATATAAAAGAATTGATGGATAATAAATAAAAATGATATTGAAAATAAGCTTATTTTATTTATGTTTAAATTTGCAATTTTATTTTTCACTTATCGTAAGACCTAAAAAGTTGATTACAATTTAAATATTAATACTAAAAAATTATATAAGGACTTATAGAAAGTTATTTATTTAATAATTAATTTCTTAATTATTCGTTTCAATTTTGCTCTAAACCTTCCGAATGCCCTTTTTGTATCAATAATTAGAAAGTAGAAACTAAATTTTTCCAAAAATTTTAAAATAGCTGAGATAAGAACTCTTTGTATTGAGACAAATTCTTTTTTAATAAATAATGCATCTCCCCAAGGAATATATCGATTGACCCATTTAGTTTCAACTCTAATAAAATTATATTTTTTTAAAAAGACATCTAGTTCATTGACTAAGGCGCTTCCTTCATAAAGCTCTTCTCTGTTTACTTCAATAAGGATATAATCAATACTTTTTTTAAGTGCATCTACAGAGCCTTTCAATGCATGCATCTCATATCCTTGAATGTCTATATTCAAAAAATTTACATTGTAAATAGGAAGCTCATCATAAGTCTTTATTTTAATTTTTTCAGTTCCTTTAAACTTTATTTCGGGATAAAGCTTTTTATGTTTTTCTGGATTTAATATTGAGGCACTCATTCCTTCATTATCTGGTGAAAGATTCATATTTACTGTTTTATTTTCTGAACCTAGTCCAAAATTATATAAACTAATTTCTTTATCATTTAAAAACTGTTCCTCTAGTTTCTTGAAAATATTTTTTTGTGGCTCAAATAAGTGTATGTTTTTAATATCTAAATTTTTATATACAAACGCTTCTTTTCCTAAATGTGCTCCAAAATGAGAGATTCCATTAATTTTTAAATCATATTTTTTAAATAATTTATCAAAACTAATTAACATATCTTAATGATTTTAATAATGAAGCTCTTTAATTATCTAAAAATTTAATTACGAATTTGGCCTTTTTTTAACTAGTCTTAAAATTTGTTTATTATGTTTATATGAAGAGAGAAGTTCCTCTATCTAGAACAGATATAGAAAAAGAAGAGATAGAGAATGTAACTGAGGTATTAAAGTCTGGATGGTTAGCTCCAGGAAAATATAATAATTTATTTGAAGAATCGTTCTCTAATTATATAGGTACAAATTATGCACTAAGTATGAACTCGTGTGCTTCAGCACTGGAAATAGCTATAAAAGCTAATGAAATAAAAGGAGAAGTTATTGTTCCAAGCTTTACTTGGGTAGCTAGTGTTAATGCAATTGTAAATAATGGAGCTATACCTGTTTTTTGTGATATTGATCCAGAAACTAGAAATACTAGTGCTGAGTATATAGAACCATTAATAAACTCTAGAACAGAAGCGATAATGGTAGTTCATATTGGAGGCCAGCCATGCAATATGACTGAGATTGTAGAGCTATCAAAAAAACATAATCTCCTATTAATTGAAGATAGTGCTGAAACATTAGGAGCTAAGGTTGATGATAAACAAGCTGGTTCATTTGGTATTGGCTGTTTTTCATTTTTCCCAACAAAGAACATAACTACTGGTGAGGGTGGAATGTTTACCTGTAGCGATGAAGCTACCTATGCTAAAGCAAAAAGCCTAATTGGTCATGGTATAGGAAGTACTACTTTTGAAAGAGACAAGAAAGTTGCTTGGTATCGTGAAGCAATTGCGAGTGGCCATAATTTTAGAATGTCAAATATTCATGCAGCAATAGGCTTTGCTCAATTCAAAAGGCTTGATGAAATGAACTATAAAAGAAAAGAGGCCGCAGATTTATACAATAATCTAATTTTGAGTAAAGACCTTCCAGTGCAGATTCCTAAAGTTATTGATAATGGCGATCATGTTTATCAAATGTACACAGTATTAGTTGAAGAAAAAACTAGAAATAAGCTTGTAGAAGAATTGAATAATCTCGGTGTTGGAGCCAGTGTGCACTTTGATCCTCCCGTACATAAACAAGAGTTCTACAAAGATTTTGAAATTAGAGAGTCTTTAAAAAATACTGAATATCTTTCAAGTGCAATAATGACTTTACCAATGTTCTCAAATATTTCAAAAGAAGAAATTGAATATGTTGTTAACTCTCTAGAAAAAGTTTTATTTTGAATTTATATAAGTTAAAAGTTATATTTTCCAATTTTTAATTTTATAATAAATTTTATAACTTCCAATGGTCCAAATATTATTTTAATTAATTTAGGATAACTGGTTTGTCCATATTTTCGCTCCCTATGGTTAACCTTAACTTCTGTAACTTTTTTACCTCCCCTTTGCATAACAATTAAAGGCAGATACCTATGATCATTTTTATTCCATGGTAAGTTTTTTACATAATTTGTTTTGAAGGCAACAAAAGATCCACTATTTGTATAAAGTGGGCTGTCGCAAAATATTCGTATTAATAAATCATATAAAAATGAAGATAGTCTTAATACTATGCTGTGTTGTCTTAATGTTCTAATTCCCATTATTAAATCGGGTTCTTCTTTCAAGATTTTATCAAAAAAAATATTTAAGTCATTTGGAGAGTCTTGTAAGTCGGAATCCATTCTTATAATGTAATCTGTTTCACATCTTTTAAAAGCAGCCTTAAATGCTCCAGTTTGTCCCGATTGTTTTGATAAGTTTATTAAATTAAAATTTTCTAGAGTTTGTATCTGATCTTCAATAAAAATCTGTCCATTATCTGATGATCCGTCGTTTACAAAAAGTACTTCAGCACCTATAGATTTTGGAGTTTCATTTAAAGCATGTTTTAACTCATCCAATAAGATTTTTAGATTTTTTTCTTCGTTAAAAAATGGAATGACAATTGTTGTTGTTATCATTTTTATTTACTTAATTCTATTTGGTTAATCAAATTTATCATTTTTATTCAGTTTTCTTTTTTCATCTTGTTCAAATTTATATTTTAAAAGCTGTACTGACCCCTCTGAACAAATTATAAAAAAATCATTATCGTTTAACACGCAGACTTCTCCAGGCTTTGCTTTTAATTTCATATCTGATACTTTTGCTTTAATAATTCTTACTTTTTCTTTATCAACTACACCCCAAGCACAAGGATATGGATAAGTTAATGCTTTAGTCATTCTTACAACACTTTCAGCATCATAATCTTTAAAATTAATGTAACCGTCATCATCATTTCTTTGATGCCAATAGGATGCTTTTTTTTCGTCTTGTTTTTCCCCTTGATTGCCGCCTTCAATCATTTTTATTGAGTCAAGTACCATTTCAGGAAATAGGTTATTTGCTTTCTCGTGAACAGTTGCAATATCATCATTTTCCATTATTTCAAAGCTATTTTCAGATAATATATTCCCTGTATCAATTCCTTCGTCTGTCAAAATTGTTGTAATATAAATATATTTTTCACCATTTATAATTTGCCAATTTAGTGGCGAGCCACCTCTGTATTCAGGTAATTTACCTCCATGAAGATTGATTGTGCCCTTTTTTGGAATATTTAAAATATCTTTTTTCAAAATTTGACGAAAACCGGATAATATAAAATAGTCTGTATCTAAATCACTTATTTGGTCAAGGAAATTTTTATTATTTATATTTTTTTCAAAAATTATTTCACCATTAAATTTATTTGTTTCATTAAGTAAATCTAGATCCTTCTCACTTCCTACTATTACTTTTGATATATTTAGATTTTTTTGGTTTAAATATTCAAGAATTATCAAGCCTCTTTGGCCAGAAATAAATAAGACAGCATTAATATTTTTAAGGTTTATGTTCATTTAATTTATATTCAACATATTCTTTAATACCTTCTTCAAATGTATATGAAGGTTCGAAGTTGATGGTATTTAATACCTTTTCATTAGACAATGTTCCTCTTTTTGGCCTCGTTTTATCTCTCTCATGAATTTTATATTTAATATTTGGAATATACTTTTTTACTTCCTCAATATATTGAATTATTGTGTGAGCTTTACCATTAGTAATATTAAATACTTGATTGACTCCATTTTTGTGAGTTGCTGTTTTTACAAATCCGGAAGAAAGATTCTTTACATACGTAAAATCTAATTTCTCATCCTCTCCATAAACATCTATATTTTCATTGCTCATTGCTTTATCAATGATTAATTGCGAAACTCGATTATTCATATCGGTTGGCCCAAATACCGCAGAAGGTCTAATGATCGTCCAGGGAATATCATGATAATTACATAAGCCTTCTGTAGCTTTTTCTCCGCACAATTTAGCGGTTCCATAAATCTCAATTGGGTTACATGCACTTTCTTCAGATACTTCTTCTTCACTAAAGTTTCCATAAACCATACTTGAAGACGTGTAAATAAATCTATCTAAATTATAGTCTTTAATTGTTGAACAGATTTCAATGATGTTTGAAGTTGCAGTTACTGAACTTTCAAAAGCTTCTTGAACATTTAAATTATCTATTTTTGCTAGAGGTAAAGAAGCAAGGTGAAATATATATTTTGGCCTATATTTTTCAATTACATTATTAATTACTCCATAAAATTTGGCATCCCCTCTTTCAATAATTACATTTTCTAAAATACCTTCAAATCTAGATTTTCTATAGTCCTGGTAGTCTGGATTTGTAACGTCAACATAGGAAGCAAAATTGTCTAAACAAATAACCTTGTCAACAGTCTTTTGTTCAATTAAATCTTTTGCAATATAAGATCCAACAAAACCAAGTCCTCCAGTAATTAATGCTGTATTCATTATTTACTATTTTAAGATTACTAATGAGAAATGAACAGGCTTTTTTTAAATGTATGCAGCCTAATTAGTTTTATTCTTTATATACATAACATAATGAAACCATGGAACTCTTAGCAATCTTTCATAAACTCTAGAATTTAATTTCATAATATTTAAATCAATTAGTTCTTTATATTCTTTTTCAGTTCTTACATAGTTACCTCTATCTTTTGAAGCAAGAAAATTTCCTAAATTTGCATATATATCTTTTCTTTCCCTAACGAATATTGGATCAATAGTTACAATCATTCCATCATTACTCAATTGTTTTATAAGTTTATTAATTAATTTTTTTGAGTTTTCATCATTTAAATGATGTAACAAACCTAACAGCAATACATGTGAAAATTTTTCGGTATTCTCAAAATCAAAATCTATAATATCACTTACAAAAAAAGTGTCGTCTGGAAATTTCTTTCTTGCTTCATTAATATATTTTTGATTAAAGTCTATACCTATATATTTTGAACATTCAATTAGTTCTCGATATTGGGACGGTCCGCAACCACAATCTAAAACTATTGAATTTGTATTTGTTTTAAAAATATTTTGATAAATAAATTTATGTGTATTTTGCTTTGTAACTAAAAATTGAAAAGTCCTATATATAAAAGTAAATCTTAAAAGTTTATAGAATATTGAATTTTTTTCTTCACTTAAGTTATTCACTCTATCTACATTCTAAGATATACCTAACATTTGTTGTTATTAAAATGTAAAATTCTTTAGAGTAATTTTATGGAATTTAAAATATTATATAATAACTACACAAATGAAGAATTGCTTTCACTAGCAAAGCTTCATAAAAGTATTTTAACAGATTCTATTGCGACAAATATGAGTGCAAATTCTCTAGCTAAAATTTATGATTTTCTTATCAAAAAAAATTTACTGTTAGTAGGAAATATTATACAAGACAGAGAATTGATAGGGAGCATTTCCCTTGTTATGAATAAAATTTCTTTAAAAAACTTAACCTTAGATTTCTTAAAAATATTTTTACATATAGGGCTAAGTTACGTAAGACGTCCCATAAATACATTGGCAGAAAGCTTCCAGAAATATTTTGCATATAAAAATATTGATTACGATATCAATATAATATTTTTGTTTGTTGATCATAAACATAGGCGAAAAAATTTAGCTAGCGAATTGATTAATTTTGTAATGAAAGAGCTAAAAGGAACAATTACTGTAGATACAAATAGAACTAATTCAAATGCAGTTGGTTTCTACAAAAAAAATGGTTTTACAATCGTTAGAGAAACAAAAAAGAAAGTGGTTTTAAAACTTGAAAAGATTTGATAATCATTCAAATATTTTTGAACCTATTCTATAACTATTAGCAATAATTAACTTCACACCCGGTCCAGCATTTATATCTGGTAAAACTGACGAGTCAACAATGTGTGTGTTTTTTAAATTAGAAATTCTACCCAATTTATCGCTTGTTGTGTTTGAAGAAAGTTTGTTTATTGGAAATTGTGCACCGTTATGATATGAACTACCGTTCAAGTATCCTTTTTTTAAAAATAATATTAAAAATATTCTAGATTTAAAAAATTGTCTAGATAATTTTCTTAGAATTTTATTTCTCTTTTTACTAATACCATCTACAAATTTTGTATCAATTCCATTCTTAGAATATGTCATTATTATTTTTGAAGATATACTACTTTCGAAAGTAATAAACATTCCTCCAATAAATGATAGAAAAACATTGGGGAAAATTTTCAATAATTTTGTTAATTTAAACGCATTTTTACTCAATATAAGTATTGATTTAGAGTAAAAATAATGCTGATGGTAAGTGTTGTATCCAAAAACCTTAATTGATGAAAAAAGATCTGAAAAGGAATGTAATTTTTTTGATGTTTGGAAAAATTTTAAAAAAGGCACCTGCATTAAATCTGTAGTTTTGATGGTGATTTCTTCTACTACCTTAGAGTTAAGTACAATTTGAGAGGTTGACACTGGTCCTGTTGCTAAAATTAACTTATCAAAATACTCTATTTTTTCATTATTGTTATTAATTAATTTACACTCAACTT
>MDSW01149312.1_pt1 | contig 10425 bp, 13 predicted proteins | sample 811171 | NCBI WGS metagenome assembly MDSW01 (sample SAMN05326641, study PRJNA326480) | marine metagenome | isolation source: seawater | place: Atlantic Ocean: North West | collected 2012 | reverse complement strand
TCAAACCAGGACCCCTTGCCCTGCCAGCAACCCTCGAAATTGCTGCGATTGAGACTCCATTGATCCGACACAGCACCTCGATCGCATCTCCTCATGCTTAGGCTCCCGGAGCCATTTCAGCAGCTTCATGCGTCTGACGATCGTGGGTTGCGGCTTCGTCGGTCGCGCCCTGGCTCGGCACTACCGTCAGCGCGTCGACAGTCCGATCCGGCATGTGACGGTGACGACAACCCGTGACAAACAACGGGTTGATCTCGGTCCCTTGGCTGATCGGGTGCTGCTGTGTGATGCAGGGAATCCAGATCAGCTGTTTCAAGCATTGCAAGATGCGGATCTCGCCGTGTTCTGTCTAGGTCCCAAAGGAGATCGACAGGTTGATGGAGCTGGTTATCGGCGAACGTTCATCGACAGCTTCATCTGTCTTCAGGGATTGCTGCCACGCCTAACGGATCTTCAGCAGATCGTTTACACGAGCAGCTGCTCGGTGTACGGCGATGCCAACGGGGAATGGGTGGATGAATCCTCACCAACAGAGCCGAGAGATGAACATGCTGCCGTTCTGCTGGAGGCTGAAGCTCTGATCAACGCCATGGCCATTCCACAGCGGCGGCGGACCTGCATCCTTCGTCTCGCCGCTCTACACGGTCCAGGTCGGGACCTGGATCACCGCTTCGACGGCCTGGCGGGATTGGAGCGATCCGGTGATGGCCAGCGACACTCCAACTGGGTGCATGTGGACGATGCAGCGGGGGCATTGCACGCAGCCATCCATGGCGGCTGGTCCGGTGTGGTGAACGTGGTGGACGACCAACCGGTGCGTCTGGCGGATCTTCTGGACAACGCACTGCGTCGCAACGGACTGGAACCCATCCGTTGGACCGGCGGAGCAACGCCAAGCAGCTGTGACCGGCGTGTCTCCAATCGCAAACTGAAGCGCCTGGGCTACAGGCTCATCCATCCGACAACTGCCGATCAAAGCGGTGTGTTGCCTTCAAGCCAGACGCCTTGACCATTCCGCCACTCGCGCTTCCAGAACGGTGCGTCGTGCTTGAGCGCCTCAAGCAGGGCTGCACTGCAGCGCTGGGCAGATCCACGTCGATCCGCCTGAACCGCCACCAGAACAATCAAATCGCCAGGACTGAGCCGACCGACACGATGCAGAACCATGGCGGCTGAAGCTCCGTGCTCGATCAAGAGCCGGCGTGCTGACGATTCAATGCATCGTTCGCAGAGCCCGGCATAATGCTCCACCTCAAGAGCTTCCAGATCTCCCCCGTCCAAGGCCGTACCACGCACCTTTCCGAGAAAAACGGACATGGCAGCTGCATCACGGCTCCAGGCATCCAGTTCCTGCCAGGGCGAGAACGGCTGCCCATGGATCTCGACCAGCACCGTTGATCGCAAGAAATCATCCACCGGTGAACGGCGGCAAGAACGCCAATTCGTCCCCGTTGTTCAGCACCTGCTCAGGTCCAACCAACTGCTGATTCACGGCAATCATGACTGAATCGAGTGGTCCGAGCTGCAGTTGATCCCAGATCTCGCCAGCAGTCACCACCCCTGCCGCCAAGGTCAAACATCGGTCCTCCCAGCCGGCTAGATCTCTTAACGAGGCAAAAAGAAGCACACGAAGCACGGGTCACCATCCACCCATGCGGTTCTAGCGTCCAAACGAGATGCCAAGGCACCGTGGCCATGAACGTTGCCCTGCTCACCATTTCGGACAGCCGCACCCTGGAGGACGACCCCAGTGGTGATCACCTGAAGCGACAACTGCTCGACGCAGGTCATCACGTCATGGAGCGAGCCATCAGTCCCGACGATCGTTACGACATCCGCGCCGTGGTCAGCCGTTGGATCGCTGATCCGCGTGTGGATGCTGTGATCACAAACGGTGGAACGGGTCTTACGGGTCGGGATGGCACGCCAGAAGCAGTGACACCCCTGCTGGACAAAACGATCGACGGTTTTGGAGAACTCTTCAGAGTGCTGTCATTCCAGACGATTGGTACGAGCGCCCTGCAAAGTCGTTGTCTGGCCGGCGTCGCGAACGGCACGTTCGTGTTCGTGCTGCCTGGATCTCTCGATGCCGTGAGCACAGCATGGAAACAGCTGATCCGAGCGCAACTGGATGGATCCACCCGTCCTTGCAACCTGGCTCAGCTGCGCGCTCGACTGAAGGAACCGCCTGATCAACGCCTCAGAAAGGAATCGGCATCGTGACGGCAGCAGGACGGGGAGCACAGGATTCAACCTGCTGATCAATCACAGCGCCGACGAGCACGATCGAAGGAGAGCGAAACACCTGAGCTTTTGCCTGTTCTGCGATATCACCAAGCGGCGCTTTGAGACAACGCTGACCCTCCACTGTTCCCTGCTGAATCACGGCAGCCGGCGTGTCCGCAGGCAGGCCTCCGGCCATCAACTCCTTGGCAATTCTCGGCAGGTTGTGCAGACCCATGTAGATCACCAACCCATCACTGGCTGTGGCGAGAGCCTGCCAATCCACAGATGGACGGCGTTTATCAATCTCCTCGTGGCCGGTCACAAATGTGACTGAAGATCCCGCGCTGCGATGCGTCACGGGAATGCCGGCATAAGCGGGAGCAGCGATCCCGGATGTGACTCCAGGAACAACCTCAACAGCCACGCCGCGCTGCACGAGATGCGCTGCTTCCTCACCACCACGGCCGAAAAGAAAGGGGTCTCCCCCTTTCAGACGCACCACACACTCACACCGATGAGCCAGTTCAACAAGAACAGCGTTGGTGCTGGGTTGGGGAACGGAATGATGGCCCCGGCGCTTACCGACAAAATGGCGCTCACAGGACGCGGGAGCGAGACCCAGGACCTCTTGGGGAACGAGGGAGTCGTAGACAAGTGCATCGCAACGACTGATCAGACGTTGCGCCTTGACCGTGAGCAATTCCGGATCACCCGGCCCAGCTCCGACCAAATAGACGGTTCCAGATGGGGGGTTGGTCACGGCAGCGCTACGAGGAGATCGATGAGTCCCTTGCGAAGCCGGGTGCGTTCCAGCAGTGTGTCCATCGAATCGGAATCTTGCAAGGCTTCGCTCATGCGATTTGGAGCCAATGCCAACGGGTACGGCACCCGTTGAGGATGGTCACGGTGAAAGGCGGGAAACTGGTCGAAAGCGACCAACGGCTGCAGAAGACGACGGGACAACACGTTGAGAAACCGGTCAGCAATCCCTGGTCTCATGGGATGGTGAACAAGAACGGATGGAGTGTCTGAACGCTCCATCGTTAGATCTGTCAAAACGAGATCCCACCAACGTGGCCAACTTCCAAGAAACGGTAATGCTGTAACACGACAACCCTCTCGACGCAGACGAGAGCGAATGGCGGGCACATCTTCACAGACATGGGTGCCTGGCAACAGGAGCAAAGGAACCAACCAGGTGGGGTGACTGGAAGCAGGAGGCCGATCGGCGGACGTGAGCACATCGAGAACAACAGGTGCTCGGCGATGGGCCTGAACGGCATCAACAAGATTGGAGAAGCAATGGGGAATCACGCCACTGGAGCGACCGTGAATCACAAGTCGCAACGTGTAATCCTCCTGTGAAGAAGAGCATTTTCGTAGCAACGGCCACGGATCAATCCCCGTCTTACCTGATGTCATTGCCTCGTATTGTCAAGAACAGACTGCATGACCAGACGCCGATACCGCGATCGTGTTCCATTGAACAGCTCCGACAATCGGGTGATGACTCGGCCAATCCGGAGCGACTTCGACCGTGATCTCGCTGCGATGAAACGCGTTTGGCAGATGATTCGCCAAGGGGCCGTACGCATGGTTGGCGAAGTGGGTCGCCAATACTGAGCAGTCATCAGCTGCTGTCCACTTGGGCTCTTTCAACCTTTGACGTCGCCGGTCCGACGAAAAGCGGACGAAGAGCTCAACACCGCAAATCACAGAACTGTTCAAATCGCTACTGAAAAGGACATGGTCAAAGCCTTAAAACCAAAATGAGCGTTCTTGTTTTTGAAACGCTGCACGCCGAATGGCCATCTCAAACTGATCAGCGCACTTGATTTGATCGATCAGCTCGCCCTATCATTAATTTGATCATGACCATTAGCTCACCTTCCAGGCCTTATCTGGACGGCAAGAAGCTCAACAAGATCGAGCAAAACAAGGCGACTAAAGATGGACTATCCGTTGGCAGCGAATTAGAGAAATTTGCTGAAGTCGGCTGGGAGCAGGTCGACGAAACGGACCTTCAGCTTCGACTCAAATGGTATGGAATGTTCTGGCGTCCGAAAACGCCAGGAAAATTCATGCTTCGGCTCCGTGTTCCGAATGGTGTGATTTCAGCGGACCAGCTGAGAGTTGTCGGCTCGATTGTTGAGCGGTATGGCGACAACGGCAGTTGTGACATCACCACCCGCCAGAACCTACAACTGCGAGGAGTTCTCTTAAACGATCTGCCAGAAATTCTGAAACGGTTGAATGAGGCTGGACTGAGCACGATCCAATCCGGATTTGACAATCCTAGAAACGTGACAGGCAATCCTTTAGCCGGGATCGACCCAGAGGAGATCGTTGACACTCGCCCTTACACGACAGAACTTCAAAACTTCCTGACCAACAACTGCCAGGGAAACCCTGAATTTTCCAATCTTCCTCGCAAGTGGAACACAGCCGTTGCCGGAGCGAAAGACAATTTCCTTCTCCACAACGACATTGTTTTTCACCCCGTTGAGAACGATGGCGTCCTTGGATTCGGCGTGTGGATCGCTGGTGTTCTGTCCTCTCAATTGAATGCTTACGCTTTGCCCCTCAATGCCTGGGTCAAACCAGATCAGATCTGCGCCATCACCGATGCTGTGATCAAAATCTGGAGGGACAACGGCGAACGGGACAAGCGACCCAAAGGCCGCTTCCGCCTGTATCTGGACCAGATCGGGCTTGAAGCATTCCGAAGCATGGTGGAAGAGCGCTTCGGCCCTTTAACCCCCGATCCTGGATCCGTCTTTGATGCAACCCCACGCTCCCACTACGGGATCCACGCGCAGAAACAGGATGGATTGTCTTTTGCAGGCCTCCATGTTCCTGTTGGACGCTTAAGAGCTGCTGACATTCAGGAGCTGGCAACAGCAAGTGTGAAGTACGGCTCCGGCGAAGTGCGCCTAACCGAAGATCAAAATGTGATCATCGTCGGCATCCCAGAAGCAAATCTCAGCGGATTAAAAGCTGATCCTCTGCTGCAGCGATTTCCTCTGGAACCCGGCAGCATCGCTGCAGGAACAGTGTCCTGTACAGGGAACACATACTGCGGCTTTGCACTCACGAACACCAAAGATCAAGCTCTTGAAGCCGCCGCAGAGCTCGATGCAGAACTGAATCTGCCTGAAGAGCTCAAGATTCACTGGACAGGATGTCCCAACAACTGTGGTCAGGCCAACATGGGTGCGATCGGACTGACGGGCACGAAGGCCAAGAACAGTGAGGGAGACATGGGACAGGGCTACACCATCACCCTTGGTGGATCTCAAGGACTTGATCCCAAACTAGGAGAGACTTACCGCAAGGCCATCCCAGCCGATGAAATCAAATCGGTCCTGAAGGAGGTTCTGGTTGAGCAATTTGGTGCCACGCCCAAGACATGAGTTCTGACCGACTTGGTTCCTTTGATCGTGGCGCTTTTTTCTGAAGCCACGGCTGAAAGACCCAATCCGAGTCCTTCATTGCACTTTTGAGCCATAGGCAACAGCAGCGGAACTCATTTCCGTTGTAACAACAGGCTCAGCATCAGCGGCCGTTTCGAGAATTCCAAGATTCGTCAGGGCATGGGCCCTGACAACTTTTTCTCATCTGATGCATCACATCAGCGGCTGAATTCTGATCTTCCGTTCACCTTTCCCACTCATCTGATGGACTACGTCCTTCCCAATGAGCTCGTCGACGGCATGATTGCCGCCGGGGGCAAAAAATCAACAGTCAGCGTCAAGAACCTGCTGCTCCGCGGTTTCTATTCAGGATCCATCCTTGGCCTTGCGGTGATCCTTGCGCTCACCGTTGGTCTGAAGAGCGGTCAGCCATGGCTTGGGTCATTCTTGTTCCCCTTCGGTTTCGCCAGCATTGTGCTGTTCGGCATGGAGTTGGTGACAGGCAATTTCGCCTTGCTGCCGATGGCCACCTGGGCAGGCAAATGTTCCTGGGGTGCCACCATTCGAAACTGGTCCTGGGTGTGGTTAGGCAACTGGATCGGAACCGCCGTTGTTGCCCTGTTGATGGCCATCAGCCTCACAAGCGGTTGGACGGTCGACCCAGCTTCTGCCGCAGACGGTGGCGGAATGTGGCAGCAAGTTGCGGCAAAAATCATTGCCCTCAACAAGGCAAACGTCGTCAAAAAGTACGAAGATCTCCAACTGCTTGGTTTCTTCCTGGCATTCGTTCGCGGTGTAATCGCCAACTGGCTGGTCTGCCTTGGTGTCACCATGGCACTGGTGAGCAAAAGTGTTCCTGGCAAAATTCTTGCTTGCTGGTTGCCGATCACGGCTTTCCAATCAATGGGCATGGAACACATCGTCGTCAACCAGTTCCTGCACACAGCAGGCCCGATCCTCGGCTCAGGTGTGAACTTCGGTCAGGTCATCCTTTGGAACTTTATTCCAGTCACCATTGGCAACATCATTGGTGGAATGGTGTTCATCGGCATGCTCTTCTACAGCACGCACCGGACGCAAATGGAAAATGTTCTTCCAACCGAGCATGATGACAAACTTGAGCGTGAACTTGCTGCTGAACTCGGCGCCCGCTGAGACACTCATTTGATGCTCAATGATGAAGCCGCTCTCTGGGAGCGGCTTGCTCACTCTCGAAGGGTTCCTCTAGACCCAATATGGCTGGGTGAGATCTATTCTCCCAGCCTTTCTGACGATCTCCGCATGGCGATCGCTGAAAAGCTTGGAATGTTCGCCGAAAAGGGCTGGCCCTTCATCAAAAAGCTGCTGGACGAGCATGGCGCTCTCCCAGAGCTTGTTCTCGCATCAGGCCTCTGTCACCAACCTGAAGCCCGTGACTGGCTTCTAACGCAAGTGGAAAAAAGCCATGAGTCAATGGGACTTGTTGTTCTTGAAGCACTCGCATGCTGGGGTGCTGACGTTCCCGAATCTCTTGTGCGACAAAGCATCCAACATCCCTCACAACAACACCGTCTGGCTGGATTGCAACTGCTTCTCTTCAGAGCACATCTTCTGGATGATCAAACATTGTTGCAACTGTGCGAAGAAGCGCTCCATGATTTCCGTGATCCAGTCGTGATTTCCGCTGTCCGTTTACTGCAACGAAGAGATGGTCCCTTGATCAGCGATCGCCTTGCAAAACTCTGTCATGAAGGATCCGATGCTGTAGCCCGCTCAGCCCTTCTGGCACTGGGCTGCATCGCGACAAGCCACAGTCGGCATTGCCTGCTGGAACTCAGCGCAACCCTTCCGGAAGGCGAACGGCGAGAACAAGCCAACAAAGAGCTTCAACAGCAATTCCGCCAATAAGCAACAAAATAAAGCCTGGTTGTAACCAGGCTTTGGACTTTCTCACAACACTCACCTTGAGCAGATCGCTACCACTTCTTGTAAGGCAGGAACTTGCCACACATGGTGATTGAAACACGATCGCCCTTGGGGTCTTCAACTTTCTCCACGTCAAGAGTGAAATCGATGGCACTCATAATGCCATCACCGAATTTCTCCTGAATCACATCTTTCATCGGCATTCCATAAACCTGCATGATCTCGTAAAAACGGTAGATCAACGGATCGGTAGGAATGACAGGGTCAAGGCTTCCTTTCGTGGGGAACTCCTGGATTGCGGCAGTTGTCTCGGCATCCAACGAAAGAATTTCAGCAAGCTTTGCTGCTTCTTCAGCAGAAGCTGTGGCTTGACCGTAAAACAGGGAAGCAATCCAGACTTCATCGAGTCCAAGAGATGCTTCGAGGTCAGCAAAGCTGAGGCCTTTGGATTTCTTGGCCGCCATTAGAGTGGCAGTAACAGTCATGGTTGTTGCATAGAGGTGCTCACTGCCTTTCAGCAGCTGTTCAACACTCCCGAAGACAAGCCAACTAATTTGCAGCAGTTGCTACCAAACAGCCAGAACCCACATTTCTGATTTTGCATCAAGGAGAACAACACATTTCTGTTGGCAGGGATGCAATAAAAAAGCTGCTGGATGACTGAAAGCCATGCATCAAATGTTCCAGTTGGTCCATCGTTCCTGGTCCCGCCAACTGATCACGGCCTCGACAACAACGAATCTTCTGCTCGAGCGTCTGTATTACGCTGAAGGTCGACACAACCCCCTTCATCCCCGTCACGGCAGCTTCGTCGACCTCGACACACACAACAGGGGCTGAACACTCTGTATCAATTGTTACTTCAGTGGTGCCGCGTGCTGCTGAACACTCGCCCCATTGAGGCTTTGTGCCGTGATCGTCAGCCCACCATCCGGTAAGGAGCGCTTCAAAGCGCACCTACGCAAGGTGGGAAGCGGTGAACACACCAGCAAAGGCATGACGCGCGCTGAAGCCGCAGATGCCCTTGATCTGATCCTGCGCGAAGAAGCCACCCCAGCACAGATCGGTGCATTTTTGATCGCGCATCGAATCCGTCGGCCAGAGCCCCAGGAACTGGCAGGAATGCTGGATACCTACAGACAATTGGGCCCTGTACTGACATCCAAGGACGCTGCTGAAAAGCCGATCTGTTTCGGCATGCCGTTTGATGGACGAACCCGGACGGCCCCGATCTATCCACTCACCACGCTGGTGCTGTTGGCCTGCGGAATCCCCGTCGTACTTCAAGGGGGCGCTCGGATGCCGATCAAATACGGAATCACGGCCCAAGAGTTGTTTCAAGCGCTCGGCCTGGATCTAGCCGGACTGACGCTTGCAGAGGTGCAGCAGGGATTTGACCAGCATGGATTTGCGCTGATTCATCAACCCGATCACTTCACGATTGCCGAATCGCTGATCACCTACAGAGAGGAACTTGGAAAGCGTCCGCCAGTGGCGAGCCTCGAGCTGTTGTGGACACCCCACCAGGGAGACCATCTGCTGGTGAGCGGATTCGTGCACCCTCCCACCGAAAGCCGAGCTTGGGATGCACTCAAACAAGCAGGCGAATCCGATCTCGTCACAGTCAAAGGGCTGGAGGGTGGAACTGACCTCCCGATCGGTCGAGCCTGCATCACAGCCACGGTGAAATCCGGTGACGCAGTGCGAAAGATCCTCCATCCACGGGACCACGGTTGTCATGAACAGGATGTCGAGTGGTCCGATCTGGACAACTGGATTGTGGAGGCGAAACAAGCTCTCAAGAATCAGGGTCCTCTGCGCTGCGCCCTGCGCTGGAATACCGGTGTCTACATCTGGTTCAGCGGCAGAGCCACCAGCCTGGAAGATGGGATTCAACGCGCGGAGACACTCTTGAACGAAGGCAAAGCTTTGGATGTTCTCGATCAACTTGTGACCTGGCGCAGACCTTTAGCCATCCGATAACGCTCGAACAACACGCCTCCGATTGCGATCGTTTCAGGTGCAATCAACTGCCATCCACGTCGTTCCAATAAGGGACGGCTCAATTGACTCGCTTCAGTGGTGAGACGATCGACCCCTGTCCGCAGGGCGTCCGCCTCGATCTGCTCCAGCAGAGCTGTGGCATGGCCTTGTCGAGCTGAACGACCACGGCAGTACAGCAAGGCAAGACGATCATCGGGATAGCGGATCGCAAAGGCCTCGTCGGCCCCACTGATCCAGCCTGATCCCTCCGTCAAGGTCCGATCCAGGGCGGCCGGCAACCAGGCGAGCGCAGACCAGGCACGCACCTGATCCTCTGTGTACAACAGCGGCGCCAGGGTCTCAATCGCATCCTGGTAGATCTCGCGCAGGAGATCGTGATCGACGGATTGAATCGGACGCAGAGCCATGACCAAGGTCCTGTGGGAGGTTGAGTCTCCTGTGGCGCACGATTGCCTTGCTGCGTTTTCGGATTCCGACGTTGCTCAGTGCCTTCCTGACACTGCTCAACGATCGGCTGAGCGAAAGCATCGTTTTCCCACTGCTCCCATTCCTGCTGGCGCAATTCGCGCCAGATGGACGAACTCTGGGACTTCTTGCCGGCAGCTACGCCCTGGCGCAGTTTCTGGTCACCCCGCTGATCGGCGCTCTAAGCGACCGGCACGGTCGACGACCGGTGATGGCGATCTGCGTCAGCGGATCTGTACTTGGACTGGGTCTCTTCGCTACCACAGTGAGCCTGGCCTGGCCTGGGTCAACAGCCATTCCCCTGGTGCTGCTGTTTGCAGCGCGCATCATCGATGGCGTGAGTGGGGGAACTGCTGCGACGGCGAGTGCCGTTCTGGCTGACATCAGTGCACCGGAACAACGCGCTCGCAGC
>MDSW01157614.1_pt1 | contig 10426 bp, 5 predicted proteins | sample 811171 | NCBI WGS metagenome assembly MDSW01 (sample SAMN05326641, study PRJNA326480) | marine metagenome | isolation source: seawater | place: Atlantic Ocean: North West | collected 2012 | reverse complement strand
TGACCTTCTTTAGAATTAGTAGGAAGGTCAGATTTCCTGATCGGCTAAATAAAAAGGAATAACGAGCAGATGCATCCACGAGAGTCTGCCAAATCATTGCCGTTAGCGGGCTTCTTCAGTCCGTTCTCTATCTTGTTCGTTCTGGTATTCTTTTTTACCAATCAGACAACCGCTTCCGAAGACTTTCAGAAGACAGTGAAGCCGTTCTTGACAAAATATTGTTTCGATTGTCATGGCGCTGACGATCCGGCGGCAGAATTTTCACTGGTCACGATCGGTAACGACCTCCAGGCAGAGTCGTCGTCAGAGCAATGGTTAAGGATCCTTGACCAATTGGTATTTAGAAATATGCCACCTGCCGAAGAAACGCAACCCTCGCCACTCGAAGTTTCAGAAGTTACCCGTTGGATTAATAAATCGCTTGTGGTGGCGGGCAAAGGCGATGTTTACCGCAAGAAGCTTCTTTCTCCGGAATATGGTAATTGGGTGAATCATGAGGAACTTTTTTCGGGTCACATTCATACACCCGCTTATTCCCCTTCCCGCCTTTGGCGTTTCAGTCCGGAGATTTTCCTTAAAAAGGGACTGGGTAATGCGAAGAGCCCCTACACTTATGTGACTTCGGCACGTGGGTTGCGGGACTATGCGGCCACGTCCACAGTGGATCAAAGCACCGTACAGATGATGTTGATGGTGGCTAATACGTTTCTTTCGGAACGAGAACGGCGTGGAGAGTTTAAAGACTTGTCTAATGATGAACCCCCGCTGAAAGTGGAAGAGCGTAGACATCTGGTCGAGCGTGAATTTCTCCGCATTATTGGTCGCCGCCCTACGGTGGAAGAATTGGATCGTTATTTAACATTCTTTCACCGAAACATTGAGACCGGAGGAAAACTCGACGGATTTAAAACGACGGTGAAAGCAATTTTCTTAAGTTCGGAATCAATGTACAGAATGGAGTTCGGGCTGGGAGATGTTGATGAGCACGGTCGCCGACATCTGTCAGCGGACGAGTTGGCACATTCACTCGCGTACGCCCTGACAGACCATACCCCGGAACGTAGTGAAGTGATCTGGGGTGCGTTGCAGTCCGGCAAACTGAATACGAAACAGGATGTGGCTCACGTCGTGGAAAGAATGCTGGACGAACAACTCACGGCAGGCCATTGGTGGCGAAAAGATTTACCGCGCATCATGCGATTCTTTGATGAATATTTCGGCTTTGATCGGGCTGGAACGGTTTTCAAAGACACGGGTCGGCAGCGAGCGGAGAAAATCCCGCAATGGAATACGACGATGCTTATTCACGACGCGAGAATGTTAATTGAGTACGTTCTGGCGAAGGATGAAGATGTTATTAGTGAACTGCTAACTACGAACGAATACTTCATCGCACATCCAGGGGATAATGAATACGCACGCGAGCATTATGAGCTGAGAGTAGGTGAAATTACAGATCCGGGTTTTGTGGCTTCCCAAGTCGAAAAACGACGTGAACAAATTAAGCGTGATTTCAATTTTGAAAACATGCCTGAAAAGGCTGAGCGAGCGTTGGCGGATGCGCAACGCGATGCCGAGAGAACGGTTTCTTTGTATAGGCTCGCTTTGGAAAATGGACTGAATCGACATCCCAGCTACCCATTTTCCTCGAAGAGCCACGGGATCGGAGACTTGATCTATATCGAGCCATACAATCTATCCAGCAATGGTCGGCATCAGGAGCAAACCTGGGATTGGCCAGTAGAGCAACCAGTGGCCATGCCCAAAGAGCAACGTGCAGGCTTATTAACGCATCCGGCCTGGTTGGCGGCCTATTCGCTTAATGAAGATAACGACCCGATTCATCGCGGTATTTGGGTATACGAGAGGTTGCTGGCAGGCGTGCTGGGTGATGTCCCGCCGGATGTGGATGCCAATGTACCGACGGATCCCCATAAAACGCTTCGGCAGCGAATGGAACCATTGCGAGCAGAGAGCTGTTGGAAGTGTCACCGTAAGATTAACCCGCTGGGAGAACCCTTTGAGATCTTTGATGACTGGGGGCGTTATCGCTCTCATCATTATTTTGATGAGAATGATGAGATTTATATGCGGCGTGATGGTGAATTTGAACGAAAACTAAAAGAGGGAAAGCTTACGAAACGACGAGTGGATGCAGCGGGCAGAATTTCATTCTCGGGGGATCCAGATGTGGATGGCGAGGTAGAGGACGGGATCGAGATGATGCACCGTTTAGGTCATTCATCGCGAGCGAGGCAAACCTTTATTCGTTATTTGTTCCGTTATTTCATGGGGCGAAATGAAATGCTTAGTGACTCAAAGACGTTGGTGGAGGCGGAGAAAGCCTATTTGGATAATGGCGGTAGTTTTAGAGCACTCGTGGTATCATTATTAAGTTCCGATTCTTTCCTGTACCGAAGATAATAGTAGATGGTGATGAGCAGAAACATGATGAGCAATAGACAGATGAGCTATAAAAGGCGGGAATTCTTACAGGGGCTTTCAGTGGGGGGAAGTGCACTCGCCATGGCTCCGTTTCTTGAGTCGATGCGAGTTCATGCCGCCGGGGATGCAGGCGCCTTACCCAAACGCTTTGTGTTTGTCGTAAAGTCATCCGGGCTTGACAAGTTCAATCTGGTCCCGGATGGACTGGTGAATAACTTCGTCGATGAAACAAGCGGCGAGAAGCTGGGAAACAGGTCCCGGCGGGAAGGCCCACTGGTCGATGCTTCGTTGGCAGAACACAGGTTGCCGGAGAAACTGGAGGTCCTCGAAGAGTTTAAAGATCGACTGACGATTATCCAGAGTCTTTCGGGCGTTGGTTTTAGAGGTAATCACACCAAGGGCTTTGGTGCCCTTTCTCTTCATGATTCTGAGACAGTTGCGGTTGCACCGACCCTGGATTGTCTTCTTGGACAGCACCTTTCTCAGGGGCCTTATCCGATGTATGGTATGGCCATGAACGGTAGATTGCTCGAGTCCGGAAACTGGCCGGAAGATAACTACTGTTACCCTAACCTATCGGCGTATGGTGCCGCCAAGCCAGTTGCCTACCAGGCATCTCCGCGTAAAGCGTATATCGAATTGTTCGGAGCTGCAGTTGCAACCCCGGAACAACTCAAAAAGAAACTCGCACTCGGCGGTAATCTGCTAGACTTTTTAACAGATGATGCCCGCCGCGTTGAGAAGCAGCTTCGTGGCGAGGAAAAGGATCGTTTTGCTCTGTATCTTGAATCTTTCGATTCTCTGCGGAAGATCGAGGAGAAAAAAGCAGCCCTTACTGACAGGATTCAACGCCATGCTCCTGAATTAACCGATCGTTACGACTCCCGTGCCCCGTCGGCGCGAATTGAATCCCATTTTGAACTGGCGTCGGCTGCGTTGATTGCCGGCCTGACAAACGTGGTAACCCTCCGTCCTGATACGCTGGGAGTGAAGTATTCGGAACTGAATCTTTCCAATTCCGTGCACGCGCTTGGCCACTTGCAGGAGAATAAGGCCTCCAACGGGTGGACTGGGCATCAGGCTCGGATGGAAATCGAGAAGTTGCATCTCAAAGAGATAGCCAAGATGGCGAGGAAGTTCGCATCGATCCCCGAAGGGAATGGTTCGATGCTTGATAACACGATGATTGTCTATATGTCGTGTTCGTCGGGTGATCACCATTGTGGAGGCCACGACTGGCCATTTGTTTTGCTCGGTGGTTTGGGCGGGAAACTAAGATCAGGGCGTTATTTGGAGTTTCCTAAATATGGAGAACTGGGTCACCGTACTACCGGCAACCTTTATCTTTCATTGATGCAAGCTGCCGGAATGAAGACGCCGGAAACGTTTGGTCAACCGGACTCAAATCTGAAAGATTTGAATCTCAAGGGACCATTGGAAGAATTAATGGCGTAAGCTTTTCAAATCTCCCGTCATAGATGCCTTTCGCTGAGATCATTTGTCATTAGCGCTTTCCATCCAGGAGAGGCTGAACTCAGCCCCTTGGTATGACGCATTTGTTATGCATGGCTACTCTATTTGTCGACACCTCTGTAAGCTTTAACCGGGCGTTGCGCGACATAATTTTGTCAGAATTCTATCTAGCTGGTTGGCAAACGCTTGCAGGTCTTTGGGACCGAACGGTCTGGGGCCTTTGGTCTCCATCCCTCCGGATCGCAGATGCTGCATTAAGTTGCGTGTTGCCAACCGAGAACCGATCGTCGACTCGTCGTACAATTCCCCCCTTACTCCAATGGCAGTGCAATCCTTCTCGATCGCCCGTGCAGCCAGCGGAATATCGCCTGTTATGACAAGATCATTTGTTTGTATTTGATCCACGATATAGTCATCCGCCTTGTCGGCACCGTCGGGGACGGTCAGGACGGTAATGATTCGGGAGTCAGGCGCCCTGATAGTTTGATTGGCCACCAGAACCACTGGGATTTGTCGTTTCCGTGAGGTGGTGAAAATGAGTTCTTTGATCTGATTGGGACAGGCATCTGCATCAATCCAGATCGTTGGTGAACTACGGACTTGCTCAGGCGAATTAGTTTGAGGATCGATCATCTCCGGTTTCGTCGCTTGCTTAGCTAACTAAGCCCATTGGCCCTAGCTTCTTTAGAGTTCTGTGCACCATCGTAAGTATTATAGCCGGCTTCACTTAGTATTAGACTACCTTCAAAGAGATCGGCCGATAATTATTTGCCTGTCCCGGATGACCCGGAGTAAAATAAATAGGTGAATAGTAATTTGTCGTCAGTGGTCAGATAGGTTTAATCGGACTATCAGAATTCAGGGGCCAATGTGAAATGAGTAATCGCTCTGGTCTGCAATTTAGTGTGATGCTGATGGTTTGGTGTTGCGCACTGTTGGTGAAGACAAGTGTGGGCACAGCTCAGAACACCATCGACTATTTGGTGGATGTCAAACCGGTTCTCAAGCAGCGATGCTTTGCCTGCCACGGAACGCTGAAGCAAGAAGCCGATCTGCGGCTTGATACGGTCTCAGCGATGCGGGATAACGAGATTCTCGGTAAGGACAGTACCTTACTCATGCGAATTACGTCTCTGGAACATGATGTTCGTATGCCGCCTGAAGGTGAGCCACTTAAAGCACATGAAATTACGGCCATCACGAAGTGGATTGCAGAGGGGGCAGTTGGTCCGGAGGATGAACAGCCTGAGGCCGCACCGAAATCTCACTGGGCATTCCAGACCATTAAAAGGCCGGCCCATGGCGTTCCCGGTGGCGACATGAATTTGATCGACGCCTACTTTGACGCCAGATACAAAACGGCAGGGCTGGTTCCTCAACCCGCGGCTGAGCGAACGATTCTACTACGTCGCCTCTATCTGGACTTAACGGGCCTCCCACCGACATTGGAGCAGTTAGCCTCGACAGAAAAATTGCCACAGGTGATAGCCAATCTGTTAAACAGCCCGCAATATGGAGAGCGGTGGGCACGGCACTGGATGGATGTTTGGCGATACAGTGATTGGTATGGCCTGGGTAATGAAGTGCGTGATAGCCAGAAGCATCTTTGGCGTTGGCGTGACTGGATCGTGAATTCCCTTAACGAAAACAAAGGTTACGATCAGATGCTTCGGGAAATGCTCGCCGGTGATGAAATTGCGCCGGATGATCCGGAGGTATTAGCAGCGACAGGGTTTCTCGCACGAAGCTGGTATAAGTTTAATCGCACTAGCTGGCTGGATAACACCATTGAACATACGGCAAAGGCATTCATGGGGCTGACGATTAATTGTGCCAAGTGCCATGATCATAAATATGATCCTATTACTCACCTCGATTATTATCGCTTCCGTGCAATATTTGAACCTCATCATGTTCGTGTTGACGCGATGCCGGGAGAAGCGGATCTCAACATAAATGGAATAACACGTGTTTTTGATGGTAATCTCGACGCAGCAACCTATCTACATTTACGTGGCGAAGAAAGTAAAGCTGACAAAAGTAAACGTATTGAGGCCGGGCCTCCCGCATTTCTTGCTAGTGAGGCCTGGCTGCCGGCCAATCCAATTCAACTTCCACTGAGGGCCTGGCGTCCGGACGTACAGGAATTTTTTCAACAAAATCACCTGCAACAGGCTGAAGCAACGCTGGTAAAGGCTGAAGCCAAACTAAAGGACATGAAGCTCAAACTAGCTATTGCGGAAGAGAAACACGCGGCTAATATTCCAAGCTCAACAGAGCTCCCGGTTTCTGGCAAAATCGTCTTTGTTGATGACTTCAGTGAGAAGCAGCCCGCTTTGTGGGAAATTGTCGGTAATGATTTCAAGTATCAGGATGGTCGCCTATCGATTACCACCGCCTCGCTGGAAAAGACGTTTTTGCGTTCGAAAGTTAATCATCCAAACGACTTTGAACTTAGTCTGAGTTTCAGAACGACAGGCGGAGTAAAGTGGAAGTCCGTGGGGATACGCTTTGACGTTGACCAAAGTGGAATTAACTCACATTTTGTATATGCGAGTGTTGCTGATGGAGGTAAGGTCCATCTGGCCCATACGGTCGCAGGAGTTGACCATTACACTAATGCTGTCTCCTGGTTACCGATCCAACTGAATCAAGAATATACGCTGAATCTAAAGGTTCGCGATCGGTTGATTAATGTAACATTAAATGGTCAATTCCTGTTCGCCTTCGAACTGCCAACCCGCCGACCTGGGGCCATCCAACTTATGGCCTATGATGCAACCGCTGATTTTGACGCGATCGAAATCAGACATTTGCCTGAAGGTATCATGCTTAAAAAAGCGGGCGTAAAACCAATGACCGAGGTTACCCCTGCTCAGGTTGAACTAGCCGAAGCAGAACTTGTTTTGGCGAAGGCGGAATACACTTTTGCGCTGGAACGAATCTCCGCCGATAATGCGAGCCTGAAAGGTATAGGGCAAGGTACTGAGGAAAACGCACGACGTATGCTACTCGATGTAAAGATAGCGAAGGCCCAACTTGACCGGCTTGACACTAAAACGGCTGAAAAGGCTGCCGAAATGATCAGCAAACTGGAAGGAGATCGGGCGGCAGGTAACTACCCGAGTTACCCGCCATTGAACGCCAGCAGTGTTTCCCTTCTTACCACCAAAAATAAAGACGCATTGCCGTCCGATAATGGCTATCCATCGTCAAGCACAGGACGCAGAACGGCACTGGCCGATTGGCTGACCCACCCGGAGCATCCCCTCACCGCCCGAGTGGCTGTTAATCATATATGGTTAAGGCATTTTGGAACTCCCTTAGTTGCATCGGTTACCGATTTTGGTTTGAGAGCTCCCGAGCCTCGGCATCAGGAGTTGCTGGATCATTTGTCAGTGGAACTAATTGAGTCCGGCTGGGATATGAAATCCCTGCATCAGTTGATACTTTCTTCAAAAACCTGGCAGCGGAGCTCATCTAATCTTGGAGTCGATCAGAATACTCGGATTCTGGATGAAAGCAACCAGGACTACTGGCGAATGAATAGTCGTCGTATGGAGGCTCAGGTGATTCGAGACAGCCTGTTGTCTATGGGGGAAGCACTTGATCTTACCCGTGGCGGTCCCCCGGTTATGGCCTCGCCTGATGTGCGAAGACGAAGTCTCTATTACTTTCATTCCAGAGATAATCGGTCGAAATTTCTAAACACCTTTGACGATGCGGATGTATTTGGTTGCTACCGACGTAGTGAAACCATTGTTCCCCAGCAGGCGTTGGCAATGATGAACAGTCCACTGGCCACGGCAGCAGCAAAACAGATTGCAACGACCTTTGACACGGATTTGTCGAGGGAGGAATTCGTTCGCACAGCGTTCCTGGCGATTCTGGCTCGACAGCCTAATGATTCGGAGTTGACCGTGAGCTTGTCGTATCTCAATAAGCATCCGACTCGCGAACATTTTATCACTGCTTTGATCAACCTTAATGACTTTGTAATGATTCGATGAAATCTCAATATAAACACGTAATGGCTAGAAGAACGATCCTGCGTTCCGCCCTGGGCTTCAGTGCTTTGGCTCTTAACGGAATTATGGCAGAAGAGGAACCCCCCCTGCCAGACGGTAAGCCGCACTTTATTCCGAAGGCGAAAAAAGTCATTTGGCTGTTCATGCGCGGTGGTGTTAGTCATATGGAAAGCTTTGACCCAAAACCGAAGCTTAATAAATATGCTGGCAAAGCGATTGGAAATACGCCTTACGAGTCTGTATTAGATCCTGCCAAAATACGAAAACTACGCATACCGATCAAAGGGGATGCTAATGGTGTGACCCGCACGAAAATTTTTCCTTTGCAGACCGGCTATAGGAAATATGGTGACTCGGGAATCGAGGTCAGTGACTGGTTTCCGCAAATTGGATCCTGTGCTGATGAGATCGCTTTTATTAGGTCGATGTGGACGAGTGATAATAACCATGGGGCGCAAGTACAGTTTCATTCGGGTCGGCACTTTCTGGATCCACGCGTTCCGACCATCGGCGCATGGATTAACTATGGGCTTGGATCCCTTAGCGAAAATCTTCCTCAATTCATCAATATCGGCCCGCGATACTTTGATAAGAAGGACGCCCACTACCTTGGGCCAGCCTATGAAGCAGTGAATCTCAGAATTGACCCGAACAATCCACTTGAATACGCCACACCAACCAATGGGATGACTTCAAAAGATCAATTGGAGAATCTCAATCTTACCAATGATCTCAATCAGCTTGCGGCGAAACAATATCCGTTGGATCCGGTGATTGAAGCGAGGATGAAGTCCTATGAATTGGCCTATCGAATGCAGACGGCAGTACCGGAAGCCCTGGACTTAACGCAGGAAACGGCTGAAACCCAAAAATTATACGGTCTGGAGCAGCCAGAGACGAAAGCCTTTGGCCAACAGTTATTGGCCGCCCGTAGGTTGTCAGAACGTGGTGTTCGATTTATCCAAATCATGCATGGGGATGGGGCTGCCGGCGCTTGGGATAGCCACTCCGGATTGAAGAGTGGCCATGCGAAGTTGGCGAAGCAGGTAGACCTGCCTACGGCGGGGTTACTGAACGATCTTAAAAGACGAGGACTTCTAGATGAAACGATTGTCGTGTTCGCCACCGAATTTGGACGTACACCAGGTACGCAGGGCGCGGACGGCCGTGATCATCACGCCTTTGGTTTTAGTGTTTGGATGGCAGGTGCTGGTATCAAAGGCGGTGTGGTAAACGGTGCTACCGATGAACTTGGATATCACGCCATCCAGGATCCACACTATGTGACCGATATTCATGCGACGGTCAATTCCCTCATGGGCATCGAGCCAAGAAAACTGGAAGTGGCGGGGCACAAACGCCTTGATCGAGATTACGGACACGTGATTAATGATATCCTCACGTAAAAAACTGTGGAGAACTTGTTTTTGGCGTCAAAATCACTCTGTTCTTTGACAGAATTAGTTTTACGGCGAAGGAATGTAAACCGTCGTAAATGTGACTGGCTACGCCAATTCCGGCCTCGCGTCATCTGAGGTGTATCAATCGGATTTTTTTCGGTTACCAAACCCTATTTGTCAGTGAAGACGACGTGAACGCTAAATGAGGTGTGGTAATTTCCGTTGCCTCTTACGATCAATTAACGCGAGCGTCGGAGCAGGTATTAGCCGAAGGTCATGGAGGACTGAGGCTGAAAGTTATTCCTCTCGGATTGCCTAGGAAACTGAAAACGATTCTGCAGTTATTCGAAGTGTTCTGGACGAAATGCCCAGCTTAATACACGACAAACGCCAGGTAAAACCAAACGTCTTGGAAGGTTCCCTTTGTTGCGTGCTAAATAAAAAACTCCGTGGCATAATGACCTTGTTTGGCATTATCCCACGGAGTCGTCTCATTTGCGTTAGGAACAGAAAGTTCCCAATCAAGCTAGGTTAGTGGCTATGACCACCACCGCCTTGGAAGCCTGAAAAATCTGCATCTGTTTCGTCGCCTTTTGGGCACACAACAGAAACAAACCGAGCAGGATCCGCAGCCACATCGATCAATACGATATAGCGGTTGTAGCGGCCTTTGCCTGCAGAGCCATGAAAAGGAGCGTCAGCAAGGTTGGTGAAGGAACCATCGCCACAAACAGTGCATAAGTCACCGAGACCAAAAGCAATCAATTGTGAAGTTGCTTCACCGCCGACGGCAATGTTATTAACACCATTGGTTCCAGCGATCCAACGTGCCATTGGTACGGGGGTATCTGCAACCAGGCTCACATGAAAACCACGACCGTTGTTTCCGTCAGCTTCTGGCATTTCAAAAGCGTCACCAGGAATTTCGATTTCATCAATGCTTCCCACCTGAGCTTTGGTTGTTCCATCAGGACCAAAAATGTCGAGCGTATGAGGACCATCGTCCTCGGCATTACCCTTTACGTCCACGTATCGGATTTCGACAATCCCTGCTTCAACGAGAACTTCAGGATTCACGTC
>MDSW01064669.1_pt1 | contig 10426 bp, 8 predicted proteins | sample 811171 | NCBI WGS metagenome assembly MDSW01 (sample SAMN05326641, study PRJNA326480) | marine metagenome | isolation source: seawater | place: Atlantic Ocean: North West | collected 2012 | reverse complement strand
TTATTGCTTTGGGTAATGAACGGACACCCTCTTGGATGCACATGAAATAATGGTGCAGCAGGCAGACGGTCCGTCTGGTCAAATCCAAATATAATTGAAGTCTCAAAACAATTTATCCCAGCAACCGATGAAGTATGGCGACTTCAAGGTGCGAAAGAAGAAGATGCCTCTTTATTTCAAAAAATTGCAAATAAAGGCCACTATAGAAAAGCTGGTGGATCTAGGCAAGGTATCTATGTATGTAGTCCAAATGGAGAACTCTTAAGCTCAATAAATTCCCTTGATCCAGATATTGTACTTACAACTATTTTAGAAGGATTAGAAAAATGGAAGACTCTTCCAGAAAAGGATAAAAAATTACCAAAAAATTTCTCACCTTCAACCTCACACAGATGGGAAGATAGTTATCCAACCGAAGGATTAGTTTTAAAAGGAGCAAAGGCTGATCTGTTATCAGATCCTCCTATTGATTCTTTGAGGGGCAGCAGATGGAATATGGATTATATTTGGTTTAGCAACTATGAATCAAAATTATGGCTCCCTAAATCAAAAGAAATTGGTCTAATACAAAAATGTCCGAAGATCATCAAAGATAGGTTATTCCGTTTCCATTTTGTTGATAATGTTAGAGGACAAACTTTGCCTTTTGCTGCAGAAGAAATAATTGAGGCAAATCTCAATGTTCAATTAACCAAAAAAGACAAATCTACATTAGAATTTAAAATATTAGGAAAATCAACAGCTATTGCAAAAGGGCCATGGAAACTAGGTGAAAATGATTGGACTCCAACACATGATCTAAATCACAGTATTAAAACAAACGTATTAGGAAATGCGACTTATGATGCCATCAATAAAAAATTTGTAGAGTTTGAAATGGTAATCATCGGTCATTGGGTTGGTAAGACTCAAAACAATGGACGACATTCTGGTCCAGAATCAGGCATGATAGGCATTACATATAATTTATCTGAAAATAATTATTCAAATAAAATAGCACCTGCGTTTATAGACTTGTATAATGCAGATTGGGTTCAGCAACCAGAGGAATAGATTATTTAATGTAGATTATTTTTTTTGTTTGAACAAAATAATCAACTTGTAAAGTATAAAAATACATACCACTTGGATGACTTGATCCATCCCACTCACTAATATAATTCCCTGGTGCAATAAACTGTGTTTTTATTACACTATCTATTTTTTTACCCTTAATATCAAAAATAGATAGTGCCACCTTAGATCTTTTGGAAATATCGAATGGTATTTTTACGATTGGATTAAAAGGATTTGGATATGCAGAATGCAGTTTAACCTGAAAAGGTATTGTATTAGATTGCATTATATTCAAATCAGAATTAATTACTAAAGGAAGACCAATTTCACTCGATAACTGATCACCAAAATACCCTGAAACATCTAGATCAGTTATAGTAATTGTTCCAAACATTTGTGGTATATCTTGTCCATTCCAGAAAATCGATGTAAGAACACCCTCACCTGCAGAAATTGGAGATCCTGTTTCATGTGCTAAACCAATCACCATACCAGAATCATTAATACCAACAGTCCATCCAGACTCATCTGCCCTTCCACCATTTGGATCTTGAAATTCAATAATCGATGGTGAGACTCCTCCTACATTATCTAAGTTTATGACTAATTGAAAACCATATATTGGAACGTAATTTTCTAAGTATAGTTCAATATAGCTATCTGTTGAATCTTGATCTATTAATTTAAAGTATGTATCTGCATTAGAGTGATATGATTCTGTATGTATAACTAAATGAGATCCAATATAATAAAAAGGTTCAGTATGTCCAGAATTATTATAGCTGCATTGCGCACAAGTTGAACCATCTACACATGATGAATTATTTGGAGAACAATAATTAATATAATCTTCTAGTCTATATTCTAAATTTATGGTATCAGCGTCTAAAACATAATTTGAAAGATCAAAGTCTTCAAAAAGCACCTTGTCCCCTGGGCAGAAACCCGCACGATCATATTGCCAGGTCCCGTTCTGCGGAGAACATTGATTTGAGGCACAATCATTTCTCCAAAAATCATGTGAATAACTTAAATCTCCATTGAGAAAAATATCATGAACTCTATAGGAAAATTCCGCTGCATTGTCCGTATTCCCCTGTCCATGTCCAGTTGTAATCATTCTTAACGAAATATTTTCTACATCACTAGGTACATACTCAGTTATGGTAGGAATATTAATCGGAATTGTATTGTCTCCATATATAATATAATCATAGTTCCATACATTTCTAATAACTGTAAATGGATGTTCTGGATCACCAGATATAAAATTAAATGTAATTGTTACCAACCAGCCTGGCCTTACCCAAGTATCTATGTAAGATTTTAGTAACACCTCTCCTTGGAGAAGAGAACGATAATCTGTTACATCAAAACTCCAACCACACTCAACGCCATAAGGAGTTACATATCGCCCAATTTCAAACCACTCATCAAATTGTTGAACAGAAATTTTTGCCTTTCTGTCCCACGGATCACATCCACCATTAGGACAATTAAGGTTCACTTCCATGATAATTTCTGAGTAATCCATATTAGACTCTGGAAAATTAATTGTATCAATGACAATGCGATTATTACCTAAGCTGCCAAAAGATTGATGTACCGCATCAAAGGCAACAATCGTTGTATCACCATTTAAAAAACTAATTATGCTTAAAATAAATCCAAACTGTCTAATTTTATCTTTCCTATTTTAAATATAATACTTTATGAAATTGAGTTGCCTGATTATCAGATATTCGTATATAGTAAATACCCGAAGCAAATTTATCAGGCTCCCAATATATTTGATGATTGCCTTCTTGAAAAATTTTATCAGCAATATTTTCTAAAAACTGACCATTCGTATTGTAGGTATCAATAGATATATTTTTAATTGACGAATTATTAAAAGTAATTGTGCATCCAGGATTAAAAGGATTTGGCATAGATCTAATATTAAATGATGTAGGAATTATTGTCGCTTTTGCTTCAGCTAATGAATTGCCCCAACCAACTAATTTTAAACTTTTAACATTCTCTGGGTTTGGTAAGCTCATTGAAAAGTCTGATGGGAGTTCTGAACCATCTGTGCTGTATGCTATTAATTGATCATCATTTTTATTCCATGACCACCCTGGAGGAAGGTCAATTTCTTGCAAAAAATGCATATCATGAAAAAACAATTGAAACCCTGCAATTGCACCCTGTGATATGATAGAAATAGAGTTATCAGCTATGATATACTCTCCTTTTGTCAAAGTACTTCGAGAATTAGGATCGATATCTAAAATCCATTGAAAAAGTAATACAATATCTTCAATATTTACGACTCCATCTTGATTCGTATCACAAGCATTTAATTGGAGGCTTGTACCACTTTCATTCATGAGCATAATTGCAACAAGCATGACAGCATCATATACATTCAATATTTCATCAAAGTTAACATCCCCAAGCATACCTGAAAGAGTATATCCATCTACCCATGACGGATTCCCATAAAGTGTACCGTGAAGACCATTATCTGTTTGATCATGTAATGTATCACCAAAGCCATCATTGAAATTATAATATGCTACTAATCCAGCTTCCTCACCAGAAAGAGAGGTATCCATAGTTGATATTATTTCTGTTTGGAGCCTAGCTATATTCCAGATTCTCACTTCATCAATCCTTCCATCAAAATATCTACCACCATAGTCAGATCCTATACGTATTGGATTATTATTAGCTACTACATTAAGTGAACTACCCGACAAAGGATACTCAAGGCCATTAATAAAGATCTTTCGATTCTGCCCCTGTTTAACGGCTGCAATATGAGACCATTGATTCGACTCTAATAGGCCAGTGGATGTAACTAGCTCATCAAATCCTAAACCAGTATAGGGTGATTGATGAGTTAATCTAAGTAAATATCCATTGGCAGCATTTGTGTGATATTTTGAAATAATCCCTCCTAACCATGAAAAGGTTTCAGGGAAAATCCAAGCTTCCAATGTATAGTCTTGGGTTAAATCTAAGGATGAGTCATCAGAGATAAGGATATAATCATTTTGGCCATCAAATTTTATAGAAAAGTCTTGTCCAAAAAGAACAGAGCCAAAAAAAATAAGTAATCGAATAACTCTCATCATAAAAATTAATACTTGATATATAATTATTGGTTAAACTTAAACAATCAAATTATATATTTGCGAAAAAAGCTTTTATAAAATTTTAATCATCAAATACTGGAGAAGATGGGTTATATCTACCATATAATATTACTGAATGGGTATTTATTTCCTTTCCTATTTGAGAAGTCTAATTGGGTGTACTTCGCTTTATTAAATATGAAAAATAATAAAGAAACAAAAGAAGTTTTAGAAACACTAGAATATCACAATCCTTCTCTTTTTAAAAAATAGATGATTATAATCAAAAAAATAGCCCCATTATATGAGGCCATTTTAGCTCCGGAGGAGGGACTCGAACCCCCGACAAAGTGGTTAACAGCCACCTGCTCTACCAACTGAGCTACTCCGGAATAAATTTTATTTTTATAAAAACTGGTGACAAATTTATTCTACATTAATGTACGTTCAAAGTCACATTTCTTTTTCACCAAATAATTTATAATTCAAATCAAACAAGCCACTTTGTTGCTGTTGTTCTGTGATCATAACAACACCATCCTGATTGTGAGGATCTCCATAAACTGCATGGATAGATTTAAGACCACCTAACCACTTCCTATTATCACATAGATATACTAAATCACCAGGGTTAGCTTTCATTTTTTCCATATCATTTTTTGAAAAGCAAATAATATTATCTTCATTATTTTTAATTTCCCAATCCACAATTACGTTTTTACCTACAATATCATTTACTTCACTACCCTTAAACAAGGATCTTAATTTAGGAACATCAAAAACTGTTAAACCTTCAATGTCTTTTATTTTTGCAGGCTTTGTTAAAAGACTAACTACAATACCTACCGCAGCACAAACAAAAATATTATAAAGTGCTCCAATATACGAATAACCTTTTCCTGGGCGAAGTTCTATTCCATGAGAGAATGGTGCAATTAATTCATGGTTGAATTGCCCTAAAATCATAAGAAATGCTCCGACTGTAAAAGTTGCAATTACTGCTGGAGTAGTAAAACGCTTCCAAAAAATCCCTAAAAAAACAGCAACAACCAATGGTGGTGTAAAAGTCGAATGAAACCACCCATGCGCTTCATAAATTGAATCAAAGGAATTAAAAAATGGCACTAATAAAATTGCAATTACCTTTACACCAATTGAAGCATAGCGAGCTACCTCTAGTTGTTTTTTTTCTGATTGATCCTTTTTTACTAGAGGGCCATAAATATCATTAACTACTATAGCTGATGAAGCATTTACTAAAGTATCTGCAGTTGACATGAGAGCAGCGCAAAGAGCTGCTATAATAAATCCAAATATCCCTGGACTTGCAACAATATTTGTAACGGCAACAAAAACATCGTTCGGTTGTAAATCTGAGGAAAGTACACCAGGCATTCCATTAGCAATAGCTCTACCAATCCAACCTGCATTTGATACAACAATAGCAGAGATGGGTAATATCAATAAAACATTAAATGCAGCTGCTTTCCTTCCTTCATTCACGCTTCTAGCTGCCATAAAACGCATAATCAGCCCTTGATTAAGAAATAAAAAACCTACCGATCCAGCTATACCATCCTGCCAAAATATTCCAACAAAATTAAAATTCGGTGGGCTATTAAAATTGGCTAATGGTAGTTTTTGATTTGGAGATAAAAATTCCCAAAAAGAGCCAATGCCATTTAAAAACTGACCACCACCTATGTATTGTAACCCAAGTACAAATAATAGTAAACCAGCGAATAATAGAATTAGCCCTTGAAACAAATCAGTGAAAATAACAGATGTCTGTCCTCCAAAATGCATATAAATTGTAGTCGCAATTGCAATGATAATGACGGTTGCCATTAGAGGAATATTATAGATTCTATAGAGTGCAGTAGCAAGAGTTAGCAACTGAATTGCGATGTAACCAATCATATATAGCAAGGTCATAGTGGTTGCTAAATACCTTGCTGTCTTGTTAAATCTTTTTTCAAAATATTCTGGGATTGAACGAACTTTCGTGTAATAAATAATTGGAAGCCAACCAAACATAAAAAGAGGCATAAAGAACCAATCATTCATATAAGTCATAGTTGAAGAAAAGCCATATTGATAAGCTTTTGTAGAATATTTTACAAAACTATGTGAACCTATACCCGTAGCAACTATTGAAATTGTGATAAGCCACCAGGAGAACCGTCTTCCTCCAAAAAAATAATCTGAAGTAGTCTTACTATATTTTCCAAAGTATGCACCAAATCCCATAACTAATAGAAAATATAATAATATTACTACCCTATCAATTCCAGTACCTACAGCTATTTCCATATCAATCCTTCAGAGCCATTAGTATGAAAGTTCCATGGATTCCTGCGTAGTATAGGAATCCAAATATAAGAATGACCAACCATTTTTTATGACTTAGACTATTCTTGTTCAATGCGCCAGTTTTTATAATTAGGTACATACCAATTAAAAAAGCTATACCTCCAACTCCGTAGAGGTATATAAATGGTAGCCAGGTATCGTAAAACGTAAGCATATTACTTAAGAGATTAAATCAAATTCTGGTATTATACTATCCCAAGTTTCTTTCAAACCTTCAACCATGACTTTAGAGTTTCCGATCACTGGCATAAAATTTGTATCTCCAATCCATCTTGGTACAATATGAAAATGAATATGTTCTGCAATGCCAGCACCACCTGCTTTACCGAAGTTAGCACCAAAATTAAAACCTTCAGCTCCCATTATTTTTTTTAAAATCTTCATTGATTTATTTGCTAATTCCATGATCTCTTGATTACCTATTTGCGAAATATCTCCAGGATCAGATGTATGATTATATGGTGATATCATTAAATGTCCATTTGTATATGGATAAAGATTCATTAGAACGAAAGAATCTTTACCTCTATAAAGCACAAGATTGTCTCTATCTTTACGTGATTGTGATTTTTTACAAAATATACAACCATCCTCTTTTGGTGCTCGAATATAATCCATCCTCCAAGGAGCCCAAATTTTATTCATCTATTTTCTTCGCCCTATTTTTTATAATTTTTTGTTCAATTTCTTTTGGCATCTTTTCATAATGACTAAATACTTCAGAGTGTAATCCTCGTCCACCGGTCACCGACCTTACAGTTGTTGAATAATTGTGTAACTCAGCCTGTGGAATTTGAGCCTTTATTAATTGAAAGCTCCCATCAGAATCCATACCTATAATTTTCCCTCTTTTACCTGATATGTCACCCATAATATCACCCATAAATTCTTCAGGAACTTTAACTTTTATATTTATGATGGGTTCTAGCAAACAAGGTTGTGCTTTGAGGAATGCCTTTCTAAAAGCATGTTTACCTGCAGTTTGAAAAGCCATATCTTTCGAGTCTACAGGATGCATTTTCCCATCATAAAAATCTATTTTAATATCTACCACATTACAACTAGCCAAAATTCCTTCTGAGCAAGCTATATTGATACCTTTTTCCACAGATGGAACAAAAATACGATCAACATTTTGACCGACTAAAGACTGAGTGAAATCAATACCCTCTCCACTTTTATTTGGCTCTATTTTTATCCACACTTCTGCAAATTGGCCAGCACCTCCAGATTGTTTTTTATGCCTGTATTTCGCATCTGCTCTTTTTGTAATAGTTTCTCTAAAGGGTATTTTAACTGGTTCTAATTCAATATCAATTCCAAATCGTCTTTTAAGCCTTTCTATTGAAACTATTAAATGTAGCTCTCCTTGGCCTGATATAATAGTTTGTCTTACTTCTGTATCTACTCTAAATAAAAATGTAGGGTCCTCCTCATTTAGAGTAGAGAGTCCTACTGCGAGCTTTTCCTCATCACCCTTAATATTTATTTTTATTGCTGAATGAATGTTAGGATCTGGGAGTTCAAACTTTGGAAGGAGTATATGATCACCATTACAAAGTGTATTCCCTGTATGGGTATCTTTTAGCTTAACCACTCCTGCAATATCTCCAGCATATAATTTATCTACCTGAGTTCTCTCTTTACCATTCATGAGAAACATTTGGCCAAAACGTTCACTAATATTTCTATTTGAATTGTAGTAATCCTGACCTGTTTTCACATTACCTGAATAGATACGGAATAAAGACAATTCACCAATATGTGACTCAGACATTGTTTTAAAAACTTGCAACACAGTCTCTTCTCCATCAAGAGAAACAGTTACATTTTTTTCATTTTCATCGTGAGCAATGACTGTTTTTCTATCATCTGGAGATGAACCATATTTTGCAATAAAATCACATATTCGAGCAACTCCGACATTTAAAGTTGCAGAAATACAAAACATTGGTACAAACGCTTGGTTCTGAATCGCTTGATGGATCCCATTTCTCATTTCTTCTTCAGACAACCCTCCCTTATCAAAAAATTTTTCTAAAAGCGCATCATCGGATTCTGCCACATATTCAATTAAACTCTCATGAAGATCTTTTACACTATTTTTGAAATTTTCAGGCAGATTGCTTTCAGTCATCTTGCCTGATTTATCATTACTATATGAAATTAGTTTCGATCTTAGAACATCAACGTTTTGATTATATCCCAATCCAGCATTTACAGGCAACTGCATTGGAAAAACATTTTTTCCAAAACGTTTTCTAGCCTGTGACAAAATCTTATTAAACTTCGTATGGTCCCTATCTAAACCATTAACCACTAGCATTTTAGGGATGCCTAGGTTAGAAGCATATTCCCACATCGCTTCTGTTGAGACTTCGATTCCATTAACAGCATGAATTGTAATCAAAGCAAAATCTACTACACTTAAAGCAGCTAGTGATTCTCCAATAAAATCAGAATATCCAGGCGTATCAAGAATATTAAATTTTTTACCTTCCCACTCCATATGTAATGGTGTAGAATGTATTGAAATTTGACGTGATTTTTCTGCAGGATGATAATCTGAAACAGTTGATCCATCTTCAACATTACCGATTCTGGTAATCTCACCGCTTATTTTTAAAAGTGCCTCCGAGAGAGATGTTTTTCCTGAAGACCCATGACCTACAATTGCAAAATTTCTTATATCTGAAGAGTGAAATGACTTCATATTCTTTACCTAATAAAATAGTAAATCAAACAGTGTATATAGTAATACACACTAAGATTCAAAATCAAGATAATTAAAAATCTAAAGTATTGGAATCTTGAATAAATGCTCTTAAGGCTGGAACTATATACACCTCATCCAAATTAATATCATTGAAGCTATTAGCCAATATCTTAAGCCTCTGCTCAAGCGGTTTTATTTTATTTACAACAATAACTTTTTCATCATTGATAATGCAGGGGCCACCATTGAAATCACCTTTGCCTCGTATGATTCTTAAACCTAAACGTATTGCTAAATTCTCGAATTCATTATACAAAGCTTCTTTTTTCATTACGTAATTTTATTCCACTTATTATTTTTCAAATAGCCCACAAGATTTTTAATCTCCTCAACATCATTCTTATCTGCTACTAAAGTTGCATCTTTAGTATTAACGACTACTAGGTTACTAGCACCTAAAATTGCTGTGAATCTTTCATTAGAATGGATTAAGTTATCCTTTCCATTCATTATTTTTCCAAAACCTCTTATAATATTTCCATCTTTATCAGCATTGAAAATGTCATATAAAGCCTTCCAAGAGCCTATATCATTCCATTGAAAATCAGCAGGAATTACATAAATATTATTTGCTTTTTCTAATAGCCCATAGTCAATTGACTCAGGATCAATAAAATCCCAAATATCATTAAAAGATTTTCCTTTATCTAATTTTGTAGCAATTTTCTTTAATAGTTCTAATAACTCAGGCATATAATTACTCAAACTATCTAAAAAGGTATCAACTTTCCAAAAAAACATTCCTGCATTCCATAAAAAATCCCCACTTGAGATAAATCTTTGAGCAAGTTTTTTGTGCGGTTTTTCAGCAAAAGCTTTAACATGGAATGCATCAAGAGATTCTAATTTTTTATTCTCTTCAAATTGAATATATCCATAAGCTGTGGAAGCATAACTAGGTTTTATACCAATTGTAATTAAATTTTCACCTCTTCTAGCTAACTGATCTGCTAATTTTATTGCTCTCTCAAATTTTTGATGTCCGACAATTAAATGGTCTGCCGGGAAAACGGACATAATATCATTTGGATTTTTTAAAGCCAGATATGCCGCCATCATTCCAATTGCAGGTGCAGTATTTTTTCCTGATGGTTCAATA
>MDSW01048501.1_pt1 | contig 10426 bp, 6 predicted proteins | sample 811171 | NCBI WGS metagenome assembly MDSW01 (sample SAMN05326641, study PRJNA326480) | marine metagenome | isolation source: seawater | place: Atlantic Ocean: North West | collected 2012 | reverse complement strand
TCTCCCTCTTCCGCAAGCTTGTACACCGAGGCGGTCGAAAGTTTCGCTCCGGCATCCGCTGCAGCCAGTGTGGCAACTAATACTGCACCCTGGTCGCTGACTTCATCAATTTCAACGTCCAACACATCCGGCCCCGGACCGCTTTCTTTGGCGAATGTGAAGACACCTTCCTCGTAACCTTTTCCAGCCGTGGTGACATCGAACTCGTCAATCGCTACAGGCTGACTCATATTCACTTCGTCAACGCGATATTGTTTTTCCAACTCCGAGACAATTGCTGACTTCGGAATTTGCCGGAAGCCGGCGGACATATCAAAGCCACCCATCAAACGTGCTCCGGTCGTCACGATCCCGAGTCGCTTCTTCTCGCCATAAGCCACGGTGGCAATAGATCGCACGAGCTCGTACTCCACGGGAATCCCGTAGTCAAAGAAAGGCACAACCACCTTTTCCAAACCACACTTGAAGGCGGCCCCCATGATCACTTCACTCTGCTCAAACTTGCCACGAACGCGCGCCTGAATGGGCATCGGCGTGATATTGAAACGCGTCTCGGCTAATTTGGCCTCCTCGCTAAACGGTTCCAGACCATCGTTCAAATTCACACGAATGTCGGCTCCCGAGAGTTTCCGCAATGCTTTCAGGCGTGAAATCAAATCCCGCTTAGTCTGAACGTAATCTTCGGGAACTTCGCGACTCACAAAGACATCGATCACGATGGGATATTCTGGTTTCAGTTCACTAATCAACTTCCGCGTGTCAGGCGCCAAAGAACTCACTTGCCCTTCAGAAACATCCACACGAATCAAGTCGTTGCTGTAGAAGAAACTGGTCATCCCCAGCAGAATCACCGCCAGACAGACAGCACGCCCCAAATAATGGGCCAGCATGAACTGCCCATCACGTCCGCCACTCCAATGGCGTTTGCCGATCAACACCATGCTGATGTAGAGCCCGATGGCAATCACCATAAAAAAGTAAGAGGTGGAAGAAATACTGATCACACCGTGAGCGAAGTCATCGCTTTGTGCGGTCAAACTGCAGTTGGCAAGCGTGCGGGAAAAGCTCGCATTGGGAATGATCGTGTCCGCAAACACGGCGAAGACCAAGGGCGCGTTCAGGGCAATTCCAAGCACGAAGCTAACCGTCAAGTTATTGGTCAAAAACGATGCCACCATACCGATGGAAAGCATCGCCATACCAATCATCCAGTAGCCGAAATAGGTCGACAACAACAAGCCGCTATCGAGATTTCCTTGCGTCAGGTAGACCAACATCCAGTAGTTTGCCAACTGCGAAAACAACAGTGACACACTAAAGATTGCCGCCGCAGCCAGATACTTGCCGATGACGATATCAAAGTCGTCTGCTGGCAAAGTCAACAATAATTCATCCGTACCTTGTCGCTTCTCCTCAGCCCACGTGCTCATGGTGATGGCAGGCACAAAGATCAACATGATGAAGGGCAGGTACATACTCAACTGGTCGAGATTGGCCAGATTTGAATTGAAAAACTCATGTGGCCAAAACGCAGCGAAAGACGTCAGCAACACAAACAGGCAAAGAAAGACGTAGCCTGTAGGGTTACTGAAGTAACCAATGAAGTTTCGCTTCATCACGGCAAATGCCGCGTGCTTCAGGAAACCAACAAGCAACAGCACCAAGAGGCCCATTAGGATAAACAAGGTGTCCCATCCGATAAGCCAGAGCATAGAGATAACGATTTGCATATCCGGTAGTCGCCTTATGTATGAACGTTGTTCACGTGTGCGATTTCAGAGGATTGAACGTCGCCTTAAGCTTCCGATGCGGTCAGATCATGGAACGCTTCGGTCAACCCGCGCCCCTGGTCCAGATCTTTGACGTCCCCGTCGTAAACCTTGCGACCCTCGTTGATCACGATCACTCGATTGGCCATCGCCTCCACCTCCTGCAGAATGTGCGTGGACAACAGGATCGTCTTGGTTTCACTCAGCTTCAGGAGCGTGGACCGCACGTCGCGGATCTGGTTGGGATCCAATCCGGAAGTCGGTTCGTCCAGAATCAGCACATCGGGCTCGTGCAGCAGCGACTGCGCCAGACCGACACGCTGTTTGTAACCCTTCGATAGCTTACTGATCGGCTTGTGAAACACTGAGTGCAGTGAACAAATATCGACCACTGCTTCGATCCGCGCCTTGCGATGTCCACCGCGCATGCCGCGTGCTTCGGCAAAGAAGTTGAGCATGGAACTTGGAGTCATGTCGGGATAGAGCGGACCGCTCTCCGGCAGATACCCCAGTTTCTCCGACCCGGCCAGACGATCGTCTTGCATATTGCATCCGGCAATCCTGGCGGTTCCCTGCGACGGGGAAAGATACCCGGTGAGCATCTTCATGGTCGTGCTTTTCCCGGCACCATTGGGGCCGAGAAAGGCCACCAACTCACCCTCGTTCACCGTAAAGGAGACATCACGAGCAGCGGCGAAGATCCCGTAAAACTTGGACAACCCAACCGCCTCGATCATCGGGGCTTCTGTTGGGCTTTTCTGCTTCTGTTCTGGCGTTGCCATTTGCTAACAAGCTCCGGCTGATTCACGCGACTGGCATGCCAATCGCCGTTAACCCTGGAATAATAAGAGGTTAAATATACCTCGACGAGCGAAACGCTCAACAGGCCAGCGGTGAATCGGAATGAGGCTGACCACGCGATCGAGCAGCCACCGTCCCAGCAACCTGCTTCGGGGCACTTTTGTACGTCCTCTATATAGTTGCTGTTCGCTAACCGTTCTATTTTTTTTAATTCACAGAACCGGCCCTAGCCACCCGCCTCTTGAATCGCCTGGCGAGCCTGCTCAGTGACGTTCTCTGCCGTAATCCCGAAGTGACTATAAAGCTCCTTGATCGGGGCAGAAGCACCAAAGCTATCCATCCCGACAAACTTGCCTTCCACGCCTAGATACCGGTCCCAACCGAGCCGAATGGCCGCTTCACAGCCAACTCGGGCCTTGATATGCGGTGGCAGGACTTCGTCTCGATAAGCTGCATCTTGCTCGTCAAACAGCTCAAAGCAGGGCAAACTGACGACTCGCGACCGTACCCCACTGGCCAACAAAGCTTCGTGGGCCTCGACGCAGATCGTCAACTCGCTGCCTGTACCGATCAAAATCACCTCAGGCTCGCCTTCGCAATCGGCCAGAATATATCCACCGCGGCTCACACCACTGGAGGGAGCATATTTCTCACGATCCAGTGTCGGTAACCCTTGTCGCGTCAGCACCAGCGCTGTCGGTCGGTTGTTGATTCCAATCAGGGTGCGATACGACTCGGCAACTTCGTTCGCATCTCCCGGGCGCATGACATACAAACCGGGAATCGCGCGACACGCCGCCAAATGCTCGACTGGCTGGTGAGTTGGCCCATCCTCGCCCAAACCGATGGAATCATGCGTCAGGATATACAGGACTGGCTGATGCATGATGGATGCCAACCGCATCGATGGTCGCATGTAATCTGTGAAGCAGAAAAAGGTTCCTCCGAAGGGGCGCAACTTGGACAAGGACATGCCATTCAACATGGCAGCCATACCATGCTCACGGATGCCAAAGTGCATATTCCGACCACCCATATTTCCCGGCCCGTGATCACCCGCCTCATCGAACTTGAGTGCCGTATTGTTGGACGGTGCCAGATCGGCCGAGCCACCAACAAGCCATGGAATCTGCTTGGCGATGGAATTCAGCACTTGGCCTGAAGAGGCGCGTGTCGCAAGCCCCTTGGCATCTGCCTCAAAGACGGGGATATCCTGATCCCAATTGGCTGGCAATTCACGATTCCAGATCTGCTCGAGTTCGGCTGCAGCCTCCGGGAATGCAGCACGATATTCTTCGAGTCGCGACTGCCAGGCTGTTCTGGACGCCGCACCCCGTGCACCAATGCCACTCGCAAAATGCCCGGTGACTTCGGCAGGGACGCGAAACTGTTCATCGGCGGGCCATCCATAAACTTCTTTGGTAAGCCGAATCTCTTCTTCGCCCAGCGGAGCGCCGTGTGCGCCATGCGTGTTCGCTTTATTCGGCGAACCAAACCCAATGATGCTTCGCAGAATAATGATTGTTGGCTTGTCGTCAGTTTGCTTGAACGATTCGATTGCCTGACTAATTGCTTGCAAGTCGTTCGCATCGTCGACCGTGACCGTATGCCAACCCATTCCCGCAAACCGTGCTGCGGCATCTTCACTGAAGGCGAGATCCGTGTTGCCTTCAATCGTGATCTTGTTGTCGTCGTAGATCCAACACAAATTCGACAGACCGAGGTGGCCAGCGATCGAAGCGGCTTCACACCCTACGCCTTCCATGACGTCGCCGTCACTGCATAGCGCGTACACGTTGTAGTCAAACAGATCAAAACCATCGCGGTTGTAGCGTGCAGCAAACCACTTGGCAGCGGCGGCCATCCCCACGCTGTTACCAATTCCCTGGCCAAGAGGACCGGTGGTGGTTTCGATGCCACCGGCATCACCGAATTCAGGGTGTCCGGCACACGGACTTCCCATCTGGCGAAAATTCTTGATGTCATCCAATGTAATCGCCGGTGCATCGACAAGACGTCCCTGCTTGTCCACATTCTTCACACCTGCCAGATGCAGAATGGAATAAAGCAACATCGACGCGTGACCGCATGACAAAACAAATCGATCCCTGGCAACCCACGTCGGATCTGCCGGATCGTAATTCAAGTGGTCATTCCACAACGTATAGGTCACCGGGGCCAACGCCATCGGTGTCCCTGGATGTCCGCTGTTCGCTGCCTGTACTGCGTCCATCGAGAGTGTGCGGATTGTGTTGATGGCAAGTTCTTCAGTATTCACAGTCGTGGAGGCCATCGGCAAATTTTCCTGGGTTGGTACTCGAGAATCTAGGCAAGCTACGCGACAGATCGGATAGATGCTTGCACCTGCAAAGTCGCGACGGAACGCGATTTGATGGCGCCACGCCAGGTGGCACCAGTCTGCTTCATGAAGGGCGTAGTTTAGCTTGCCTCAACCCGCATCGTCAACGACCGTTGGCCGTGACAATCGCGGAGTTTTCGCCCTCCGGTCAAAGCAAGATTCACTCCGTTCCATCCCGCAATTCCTGCAGTAAACCCTGTGCCCGCACCAGATCTTGTTGCCGCACAACGACATCGACCGTCCCGGGAGCTTCCGCCAGAAAACCCGCCGTGTAACTCCCAATCGTGCTCGCCTCAACGCCCCGCGCCGACAAGGCCGTCACGATGGCGGTCGCCTCGGCCAAAGTCGAAACACGAACCAACACTTCTGGGTTGTTGGGATCTACCGTCATGCGTGTCTTCCTGGGAAAACTTCAGTAGCGAAAACTTCATTCACGCCGCACACATCAGACCAGCGACTGCAGGATCTCAATTCCACGATCGATGGTCTCATCCGACGCGGCATACGAGATACGGAAGTGAGTATCGCGGTGGCTGAAAATGCTGCCTGGGATGATCAACAGATTTTTTTCGATGGCCCGTGTCACAAATTCTGTTCCCGTGCCACTCGGCGCTTTGGGGTAAACGTAAAACGCACCGCCTGGCTGGACCACTTCATAGTAGTTCTGCAGACCCGCCAGCAACCGGTCTCGTTTCCGTCGATACTCATCGATATGACCGCTGAGGTTCAAATCCAACGCCGAGGCCGCAGCCCATTGAGCTGGCTGAGGGGCACAAACGAACGAGTACTGTTGTAGTTTGATCATGGTTTCTATCACGGCAGACGGACCATGCACAAAGCCGACGCGCCATCCCGTCATCGCGTGACTTTTCGAAAAGCCGTCGATCACGATGGCATTCTCATTGAACTGGGCAGGCGAAACAAATGGTTCGTCATAGCAGAATTGCCGATAGATTTCGTCCGACACCAACGCAATGTCATGTTTGGCGGCTAACTCGGCTAAGCCTTGCAACTCAGCTTTCGTCATCGTCACTCCCGTCGGATTCGCGGGACTGTTGACCAGAATCATCTTGGTCTTATCGGTAATCGCGTCGGCTACCCGGTCGAGGTCGACGCGAAAGTCCGGATGGGTGTCGATGGATACGGGCACACCTCCCACAAGTTTCGTCAACGGTTCGTACATGACGAAAAACGGATCAAAGACGATCACTTCATCACCGGGATTTACCAGGCTCAGCATGGCCAGCACGAGCCCGCCACTGGTCCCGGAGCAAACAAACACACGGCGATCTGCGTGCCCCCATTGCTGGTCGACGTCTGCCTGTAATTTTTCTCGCAGAACAGGCATCCCCTGGGTTAGCGCATAGCCGTTCTTCCCGGATTCAATCGCTTCCACACAAGCCGCTCGGACCTCCTCCGGCACATCAAAGTCTGGCTGCCCGATCGACAAATTAACCGGGTCTTTCATTTGGCTTGCCAGATCAAAAACCTTGCGGATTCCACTACTGTCAAAAGCGTACGTTCGTTGAGCAAGCCAGGAATCAGACATGATGCTATTCGTTGTAGTGATGCTATTCGTTGTAGTCAGGAGTGACGCGTGATGCCGTCAATCGTGGAAAGGTAAGCCGTGCCTGCGAGGATAAGGCCGCGCGGGGATCATTGCAACGGGCGGGGCGGGGCATTCCGCTCCGCTTCACGAAGCAATGACTTCAAACTGGCATCGTCAGGGAAACGTTGCAGAGCACGCTTGATCACAACCAAGGCGCGCGGCGCGTCGTTGCCTTGTTGATACTGGTCGATCCAGGACCGCCATGCCTCCAACTCTTGCGTGCGAAAAACTTGCTCGCGAGGATGCTGCTTCCTCGCACGTTGCAACGTGGAAGTGACCGCTTCCCAATCACCGGCTTCTATCTGTCCCTTCACCAGTTGACGAAAACAGGTCAGCTGATTGCGTATGAATGTCGACTCTTCGGGAAAACGCAAGCGAGCGGCCGTCATCACGACAAGCCCCTCTTCCCAGCGCTGTGAACGGAACGCCGGTCGCACTTTCTGCGACCACACGTGTTTCTCATTTTGTCGCAAGAGTGGATTCTGTGGGTAACGTGCACGCGCTTGCTTGATAACCACCAGAGCCTTATCCCACTGACCGGCCTTCACATGTGGCTCGGCTTGTGACCACCACATGGCAACTCCCAAGTCAACGATATCCTGGTCAAGTGGAAAACGACCGCGTGCGTCATCCAGGATTTTCATCGTCTCCGTCCACGGCTGCATACCGCTGCTTTGCAAAACCCAACGGGTGAGGGCACTCTTTTCGTTCTGGGCCAGTTGCTTACTGTCGCCGTAGCTTCGGGCGCGGCGAAACAACTTCGCAGCGGCACTCCAGTCTTTTGCACTGGATCGTTGCACGCCCCAATAACTCAGCACCTGAACACGCAAGGTGTTACCGTGTTCTCGATCGTTCATGGCGATCCGTTCAGCCCGTCGCCACGCCGCCGAAAACTGGCTACCTTTTACAAGCGATTGAATCTCGCGTTGCGAATCAGCCCGCAGAACGTCGCGTACCACTTCGATCTGACCGTAACGCTGGCTCAGCAGGTGATACAGTTTTTCCGCAACTTCGCTTCCATCCTGCTTGCGTGTGGCAGACAACCACTGTTCGGCAAGGTAGGCGTAGCTCTGCTCGATTCGCGCCTTCTTCGGCTCTGGCAAACGCAGAGCTTGATCAAGCACTTTGGCAGCCGCAACATGGCGACCAGCCTGTAATTCATCAACATACCACCGCTGCATCAGATTGGCTCGATACTCCTGGATCTCCCTCAGCGACTGCCCGCTCAATGTCTGTTCTGCGTTTTCTGTCAGCCCCACCGCCCCCGCGAAGTCACCCTTCGCGACCTTGGCCTCCGCAGGGCTGATATACACCCAAGTCACAAGTGGCTCGAATTGTTCGGCAGAAACCTCGCGGGCAGCACGGCGCACCAGCTGAATCGCTCGCTCCGAATCTCCTCGTTGCACCGTGTCGTTAATCCACATCTGCCAACCATAGATTCGGCTGTGCAGAAACCCCGAGTCGCTGGGAGCTAATTGCAAACCCACCTGAATCAGGGCAAGGAATTGACGATAGTCTTGCGATTCCGCGGCAACGCGACTCCACGCCGCCAGTGTCACCAGCGCATTTTTGACCGCCGTGGCATTATCGCCATCCAAACTCATCGCCCGGAAATAGGCCCCCAATGCAAGCGCATAACTCCGCTGTTCGGCCAGTTCGACACCGCGGTTGTAGGGGACCAGCGCCAACAGGCCAGGCAGCGTGAGACTCCTGCGTTTTTCCGGCAGATCGGAAACGACATACTGCAACCCGGTCAATGAGTGAAAATCTTCGATCGTTTGGTTGGCTGGACGAAAACCGTTGGCAATGGTTGTCTCCACGTCCGCATGACGGTTGCCGTCGTAGACCATCGCCAACACATGATCTGGCACTTCGACCGCCCGGACATCCAATCCCAAGCGGCGGCCAATGATGCTGTACAAAATCGTCGACGAAACACAGTTGTACGTTCCCTCATGAAGCAGCTTCGCCAACGAAGATTGTCCGCTGGAGTACTTCTTCAAATAGCCTTCCGCGTACATCCACCTCAGCAGGGCTGAAGCTCGCTGAAAAGGCTCTGCGTCCTGATCCAGATGCCTGCCGGCAGCCGTCGCAATGGTAGCGATCCTCTTCATGAGATCTTGACGGCGTTCGCCGCGTTCCATCCCTTCCGCCAGCAAAGCTGCTTCTACCAGCGTCCAGTCATCCAGTTGGCCATCACGAGCGTCATCCAACAGCAAGACTTCCTCATGGGAAAGTCGCACATCAACCGCTCCCAATTTGCCAAGCCGTGCCAGTACCTCTTCGGCCGTCGCAGGAGACTTTTTGAAAGCATACGTGGTCTGCGGTAGCCCCCAGCGACCGACCAGTTTTACTTCTGCGAGTGACACATCCCTGATTTCCGCAGGCGAGCGGATCTCCAAGCGAATCCATCTGGCCGCAACCGATGGCAATGCATATACCAACTGATCATCACGATTCGTCATCCCCTTGGCGGTTACGGCACGAAAACCTGCGTGCGGTGAAATCGTGGAAACAAGAACCTGTATCTTCAGCGACCCATGGTCTTGGGAAGACGGTGGCAAGTATGCGATGAGTTGCGACAGCGTTGCCACTTCTGGCAATTCGAATGTCATGCCAACCTGTGCCTCAACACCAACTGGCAGTACTGCCGGCGTCTTGACATCACCGTCCCGCAAGATCCGTAACAGGTGATGATGCTTCAACGGCAACGTTGTATCGGCCACCCGCGTCTGCGCATGACGCAACAAGTCGACAGACGGGACCTCTGCCCGCAGTGGCGTTGCGCTGACCGCGTGCACCAGCACCCACAGCGTGAGAAGCTCAAACACGGCAGCCGAAAATCGATTGAGCTTGCGCCACATGACGTTCATGAAAACCTGCGATGTGTCGTAAGGCGAAACATGAAAACAACATAACGCTCCTCAGCCACTTGGCAAAGTCATTCGGCACGTTCAGTAAGTCACCTATTCTCACATTCGCATTGACTCCACATGTTTTCTGGGAGAACATGAACCGTGGTTTGGCCGGCTTTCCTTTGAAATGGAGAACTTTCCCATGATGCATTTTGGCATGCTGAAGACCTCCCTGTTGATGCTTCTCCTGGCAGCTGGCCCGGCGTTTGGCAACGCCGCCCCACCGGATTTCAAACCACCGCAGCGCCAAACACCTCGCCAGCCTCTGCGGATCCGCAGCACAGACTCACAGGTTGAAGCCCCTGTGCGAATCTGGAAAAACAGTCGCCAGAAAACAACTCGCATCCAGATTCCGGCATCAGTCCTTGCTCGATTACAAGCCGACAAAGATGGCAAAGTTAGTCAAGTATCTCCGCAAAAGAACCATGTTTCGCGCACGATCGTTGCTGGCTTGTCTTTGGCGATGGCTGCGGCATGTGGCTTTGTGCTGTTAGGTCGCAAGGGATCGCGTTCGACAAACGTCGCTGTCATCACGTTCCTGGTTTTGTCTCTGACTGTAGCCGGCGGTGCGATCGCCGATTTGCGAGTACCGGACGAACCTTCGGTGCGCCCGCAACCCCAAGTTCCGGGGCAAGTGCTTTCCCGAAAGTCTGACAAGGTCATTATCGAGATCACAGAGAAAGGCAAGGCAATCGAAGTGATCCTCGGCAGCGATGCACGCTGGGTCCGGTAATGTCATCTGAGCTCACGCTGGAATCATGGCATGACCGTTCCGCCTGGTGGTTTCGCTGTGCAGCCTTGGGCACGGCGATCTCCGCTTTTATCCTTGCCGGATGGCTTCCGTTAGCGTTTTCGATCGTCACGGTGTTCTTGTTCGCCGGTCCTCACAACTGGCTTGAGGCCCGGTACATGATGGCACGTATGCCGGCCCGCTGGGGCAAGCTTCGTAGCTATTTTCTGGTTGGGTTGATCG
>MDSW01045371.1_pt1 | contig 10426 bp, 8 predicted proteins | sample 811171 | NCBI WGS metagenome assembly MDSW01 (sample SAMN05326641, study PRJNA326480) | marine metagenome | isolation source: seawater | place: Atlantic Ocean: North West | collected 2012 | reverse complement strand
GGCCTCTTCATAGATCGTCTCGGTGGTCGCCACGCATTCCTTCCAGGTCGAGGCCGGATGGATGTTGACCTCGATCACGCCGGGGTCGGGCGCGACTCGGATGACGTTCATGCGCGGATCGGTCGGCGGCGCATAGCCTTCGATATGAACCTTCAGCCCGAGTTTGGCGGCGGACGCTTCCGCGGCCGACACAAGTTCCAGATAGTCCTCGATCCGCTCGACCGGGGGCATGAACACGCACAGCCGCCCGTCGCGCGGCTCGACGCTCATGGCTGTGCGGACCGCATCCTTGTCGGCGTCTTCGGAAAGCGACTGCTCGGTTCTGTTCTGGACCGCCTCGGCGGCCGTGAATTGCGCGACCGCCTGTTCCCTTTCCGGTCGCGGCCCAGCCGGAAAATCGGGCAGGGGATTGCGCGGTTCCGTCGGATCGGCGGTGTTGATGTAGGGATAGCGGGCGGGCGGTACATGCGGCAGGGCTTCCAGCGGAAGCCGGTATCCGACCGGACTGTCGCCGGGAACCAGGAACAACGCGTCGCGGCGCAGTTTCCAGCGTTCCGAACGCCAGCCCGCTCCCGCGGACTTTGCCTGCCAACGCTGGATCGGCAGGACGTAGCCACTCGGATGGGTCAGGCCGCGGTCGAACACCCGCGCGATCCGGTGGCGGGCTTCGGCATCCTCCAGCTTCGAGTTCTCGGGGGTCACGTTGACCGGCAGATTGGATTCCTTGACGAGCCATTCCGCCGGGTCTTCATAGGCCGGAACCACATAGTCCGGCTGCACGTCGAGCTCTTCGGCAATGCTCTTGAGCAGGGCTTCGGCTTCCTTTTCCGATGCACCGGTCTTGTCGCCCTCGTCGGCGATCAGGTCCGGGTTCTGCCAGATCGGTTTACCGTCGCGGCGCCAGTAAAGGGAAAACGTCCAGCGCGGCAGGGTTTCGCCCGGGTACCATTTGCCTTGGCCGTAATGCAAAAAGCCGCCGGGCGCGAACCTCTGGCGCAGCCGCCGGATCAGCTTGTCCGCCAGTGCGCGTTTGGTCGGGCCGACCGCGCCCGTGTTCCATTCTTCGGCTTCGAAATCGTCGATGGACACAAAGGTCGGCTCGCCACCCATGGTAAGGCGGATGTCTTCGAATTCCAGAACCCGGTCGACCTTCTCACCCAGATCGTTGAGGGCGTCCCAGGCATCGTCGGAAAAGGGCATGGTGATGCGCGGATGCTCGGCGACACGGGCGACCTTCATGTCGAAGGTAAAGTCCACTTCCGCCGCACTCGCCATGCCGGAGATGGGGGCCGCGTTGCGGTAATGCGGCGTGCCGGCCAACGGAATATGGCTTTCGCCGGCAAGAAGTCCGGAGGTCGGGTCCAGTCCGATCCAGCCTGCGCCGGGCAGGTAAACCTCCACCCAGGCGTGAAGATCGGTGAAGTCGTGATCCGTGCCCGAAGGTCCGTCCAGGGCTTGCAGATCCGGTTTCAGCTGGATCAGGTAGCCGGAGACGAAGCGGGCGGCGAAACCGAGATTGCGCAGGACCTGTACCAGCATCCAACTGGAATCCCGGCACGACCCTTTTGCGTGTTCAAGGGTTTCCTCCGGCGTCTGGACGCCGGGCTCCATGCGGATGACGTACCCCACTTCGTTGGCGACGCGGGCGTTGAGGCCGACGATGAAATCGACCGTTCGCGTCCGGTCCTTCGGCGTGGCATCAAGGAAGGCCTGGAGCATGGGACCGACCGGTTCGGTCTTTTTGTAGATCTCGAGATCGTCGCGCAGCTCAGGCGGATAGTCGAAGGGCCAGTGTTCCGCCTCTTCCTCGACGAAGAAGTCGAACGGATTGTAGATCGACATATCGGCGACCAGATCGACCTCGATCTTGAATTCGCGCACCGGCTCCGGGAACACGAACCGGGCGAGCCAATTGCCGTAAGGATCCTGCTGGTGATTGACGAAATGACCGCCGGGGCTGACTTTCAGCGAATGGGACAGGACCCGCGTCCGGCTGTGCGGCGCTGGCCGCAGACGGATGATCTGGGGCCCCAGCGTGACCGGGCGGTCGTATCTGTAATGGGTCAGATGATAGATGCTTGCGCGTATCGACATGGTCCGTCCGGTTTGGTGCTCCTCCGTCTTGAGAGCGTTCCACAAAATCCCGCGACGCACCATGTCTTTTTGGGTTATCGCCAAGTCCGGCCGATTATTCCGGCGTTCCGAACACAGGATATGGCCTAAACCGATGCCGCGCGCGACCGCTGGCGGAAGGCTTTTGGGGTTTCAGCCATGCGGGCGGCGAAAAAGCGTGTGAAATAGGACGGTGAGGAGAAACAGAGCGTATAGGCGATCTCGGAAACCGGCAGGTCGGTGAAGGCCAGTTTGCGTTTCGCTTCAAGCAGGACCCGGTCCTGAATGATCTCAGCCACGGTTTTTCCGGTCACGGCTTTTGTCACCCGCGACAGATGGGTCGGTGTCACGGACAACATTTTCGCATAGTCGGTCACCGAGCGGGTTTCGGGCATATGCCGGTCGAGACAGGTCTGAAGCTGTCTGACGAGAGCGGTCTGCCGGTCTCCGACGGGTTCGCGACTTCCGGCCTGTTGTATCAGCCCGCGATGCAGATTCCCCAGAAGCAGCAGGAACCGGGCCTCCAGGACGGAGTTGCGGATTTCATCGTGCTTTTCGTGTTCCGTTTCGATGCTTTTGGCGAGGTCGAGGGCTTCGGAGAGCACGCCCTGATGGGGATCGCCTTGTAGGATACGGGGGGTCTCGATCCAGGGCGCTATCCAGGCGGCTCGCTCCGCCAGGCGGGCGATGTCCGACGTCGGCACTGTCAGCACCCAGCCCTGCATGTCTTTCGGATAATTGAAGGCATGGGTGCAAAGTGCCGGCAGCCAGACCAGGGCAGGACCGTTGAGCCTCTGCCGTCTGGTGTCGATCACGCCGTCGACGGTGCCGGTGTCGAAGACGAAAAGCTGCGCCAGGCCCTCGTGATAATGGGGCTCCACGGTCCAGTCGTGGATATGGCTTCGCTCGGAAATCCGTTCGCAATTGAGGAAGCCGACATGGGCGGACGCGTCGCCGAGCACATAGCGGTCCCGGTCCAGTCTGGTCAGTGCCACGATGCGATGCTCCGATGTTGAAAAAGTGACATTCTTTATCACGCGTGTGCATTGTCTTCCCATACGGAAATGCCGAATTTCAAGGTTACGGGAGTTTCGCGATATCGGACCTCGCGTTCGGAGGATGCCGGAAAATGAAAATCTGCGGGAGGAAAATATGACCGAGATCGCCATTGCCGGGGCGGGTATCGGCGGCCTGACGGCAGCACTTTGCCTGGCGGAAAAAGGGTTCAATGTCCGGGTTTTCGAGGCTGTTCCGGAATTGAAGCCGCTGGGTGTGGGTATCAATCTGATGCCGCATTCTTCAAAGGTCCTGCATGATCTGGGGCTGCGCGACGGTCTGGACGAAATTGCCATTCGAACCCGGTGCATCGAGTATCGGACCAGATACGGTCATCTGATCCAGTCGGACCCGCGCAATGTCGAAGCCGGGTTTTCCGCCCCTCAGTATTCGGTTCACCGGGGCGAGTTGCAGTTCCTGCTGCTGGAAGCGGTATGGGAGCGTCTGGGGCGGGAGACGGTTCAGGCCAACAAGGCGGTTGAAGGCTTCTGGCAAACCGATGACAAGGTTACGGTCGATTTCGCAGACGGTACCACCCATGACTGCGACCTGCTCATCGGCGCTGAAGGCCTGCGGTCCAGAGTGCGGCAGCAACTGCATCCGGGCGAGGGGCCGCTCTGCTACGAGGGTACCATGATGTTCCGCGGCGCGGTCGAAACGGATGTGATCGGCGACGGCAGGACCATGGTGATCGCCGGCAATCACGACGTCAAATTCGTCACCTATCCGATCAGCGAGAGGTTGCGCAAAAAGGGTCGGGCGCTGACCAACTGGGTGGCGGAGGTGCGCCATGACAAGCCCCGGCATATCCAGGACGCCGACTGGTCCCGGGGCGCCACCATCGACTTCATCAAGGAGTTCGAAGACTTCCAGATGGCCGACATGAAGGTCGTCGAGATCCTGAAGTCCACGAAGAACGTCACCGAATTTCCAATGGTGGATCGCGATCCGCTGCCGTTCTGGTCTGAGGGCCGTGTTACCCTCCTGGGCGACGCTGCGCATCCTATGTATCCGATGGGCGCAAACGGCGCGAGCCAGGCGATCCTCGATGCGCGGGTGCTTGCGGATGAACTGGCAAAGAGCCCCGGTCCGGAAGGCCTCAAGGCCTATGAAGAGATCCGGCGTCCGTTCACGACCAATGTGGTTCTGACCAATCGCAAGGGCGGCCCGGAGCAGGTGCTGGATATTGCCGATGCCCGCGTGAAGGGACCGGACGACCGGATCGAGGACCTGATCACGAAGGAAGAGCTGGAACAGGTGGCCGCCAATTATCGCAACGTTGCCGGTTTCAAGAAGAATACCGCCTGAGCGGATCTCATTGCCCCTTACCGGAGTTGCGGTCAGGAAACGGTCCGGAGCGGACAAAAAGACGGAATGGGGAGGAAGAACCGGATGACGCAGTTTTTCACCGAAGAAGGATCGGCCGAAATCGTCAATGCCCGCATGGGCGACAGCGTCGACCCGCGCTTGAGAGCGGTGATGGCCTGCCTGGTGAAGCATCTTCATGCCTTTGCCAAAGAGATCGACCTGACCCAGGAGGAATGGGACCTCGGCATCGACTTCCTGACCCGCGCCGGGCAGCTTTGTTCGGAAGAGCGTCAGGAATTCATCCTGCTGTCGGATGTGCTCGGTTTTTCCATGCTGGTGGATGCCATCAACAACCGCCGTCCTGTTGGCGCGACGGAGAATACGGTCTTCGGTCCGTTCCACGTCGCGGGGGCGCCTGAGCGCCAAATGGGAGAGGTGATCTCGCTCGACGGCAAGGGCGAAAGCTGCCTGTTCGAGGGCCGGGTCATCGATCTCCACGGCGAGCCGATCGAAGGCGCAACGATCGATGTCTGGTGCGACAACGCGGACGGTTATTACGACGTGCAGCAGCCGGGCATCCAGCCGAAGTGGAACAACCGCGGCATCTTCACGACGGGCAAGGACGGCGCATACAGCTTCATCGGTATCAAGCCGGTGTCCTATCCGATCCCGGACGACGGCCCCGTCGGCAAGATGCTGGCCGCTCTCGGCCGCCATCCCTATCGCCCGGCGCACATGCATTTTCTGGTCACAGCACCGGGCTTCCAGAAGCTGGTCACGCATACCTTCGTCGGCGACGATCCCTACATCACCTCCGACACGGTGTTCGGCGTCAAGCAGACCCTGGTCGCGCCGTTCGAGCACGTCAACGACGGCCGGACCGTCTGGCGTTCTCCGTTCGATTTCGTGCTCACGCCTGTCGGACAAAGCGGCTAAGGTTTTCCATCAGGCTTCGACGGGCGTTTCGCTTGCCGCGATCATCGTGTGCGACAGCAGTTCGTAGGCTGCAACCCACGCGGCGCGTGCGTCCGGGGTAAAGGCATCGCCGAGCCCTTCTTCGAGAGTTTCGATGAGCGCCTGGCCGACTGTCTCATAGTGTTCGGTCCGGACGCCATAACCGACGTGCCGTTTTGCGAGATCCGTGACCGCGGGCAGGATGGTGTCGACATGTTTCAGACCCTGAACCACGAAGCCGAGGCTCGCCATCAGCTTCTTGCCCTGCTCGGTCATGTCGGCCTGATCGAAAAGCGCGCGAAGATCGGGATCGATCGTGAATAGGCGCCGGTAGAAAATTTCTGCCGCAGCCGTGCGGATCGGGTAGACCGCGCGGAAACCATCCTGGACGAGGTCGATTTGTTCGGGTGTCATGGCTTTCATCCTGTTCGTCATGTCTGCTCGAGGCTGTGTCCGGAATAGGTGAAGAGCCTTCCGCTTGGCCGTATTCCGGTCTTGCGTTGGCGTTCCGAACTGGCCACAGATCATGACGCGCCCGCGTTTCACGCGAATTGCGTCGCCGGCAGTCCATGTTTCAATTGTTTCGTCGGAGCGGAACGTGGGAACCGAAGCGCTCAGGCGCAGGTGCCGCCGTCGGCAACCTTCAGACCGGTCTGGAGCAGACGGACGCGCAAGGCGGGGAGATCTTCGGGCGGCAGGCCGGAGCGGTGGAAGGACTGCCAGACCCTGAAACTGGTCATGACCAGCGCAACCTCAATCGCCTTGTCGCTCGGCTCATCAGGGGCCAGAGCCTCGCGGACGAGCGCGGCAACACCGGATTCCACGGCCGACAGGAATCCGTGAAGTTGAGGAACGAGGTCCCGGTCGCGGTAGGCGAGATCCAGGCGAAAGGCGCCGCGCTTGTAGAAATGGTCGATTTCCTCAATGAGACGGGTGAGGCGCTGCTCGGTTCCCTCGACGCCCTCGAATACGGCGGCGGCTGTCTCAGGGACCGGCGGCCGCATTTCCTGCCAGACGTGCTGGCCGCAGGCGTTGACTAGGTCGCCGAGGGTCGGGAAGTGACGCGACACGGTGGCCTGGCCGACCCCCGCACGCGCAGCGATATCGGCGTAGGTCGCCGGTGCGACGCCCTTTTCGTCATGCACTTCCATCGTCGCCCGGACGATTTTCTCGCGGGTGCGGTCCTGCGCCTCGGCGCGTTTGCTCATTTTGTAGCGTCTGACCATTGGCTTTCATTATTGACTGAAAGTGATTTTCATGAAAAATAACTTTCATTGAATTGATCCGTCAAGGTGTCCGCAATTTTATCAGTGCCCAAACACCTTGACTTCCCTTGCCGGAATTATCCGGCGATGGAGGGAGCGAAGCGATGCAGCATAACTCGGTCAGGCTGGCCGTTGTGGATGATGAGCCGGACATTCGCGGCATGATCGCGGATTATTTCGTGCGGGACGGCTATGAGGTAAACCGGTGCGCTTCGGCGGGCGAACTCGACCTGATGCAGGAGGCCGCGCCGGCGGATCTGATTATCCTGGACGTGTCGCTGCCCGGGGAGGACGGCATTTCGATTGCCCGGCGCCTGCGCGCGACGCGGTCGACACCGATCATCATGCTGACAGGCCGCCATGACGTGGTCGACAGGATCGTCGGGCTTGAGGTCGGCGCGGACGACTATGTGACCAAGCCCTTCGATCTGCGTGAACTGAAAGCCCGGGTCAGGGCGGTGCTTCGGCGGAGCGAAAAGGGATCTTTGACGACGTCCGATACGAATTCGAACGGCGCAGGCCAGAACCGCGTCTGTTTCGGCAAGGTCTGCCTTGATCTCGACAGCCACGTTCTGATCGATAGCGACGGCACGGAGATTTCCCTGACGGCGACGGAGTTCAATCTTTTGGCAGCCTTTGCGCGCAATCCGAACCGGGTGCTGTCGCGCGAGCAATTGCTCGACACCGCGCCCGGGCGGGAGATGGACCCGTTCGACCGGTCGATCGATATCCGAGTAACGCGCATTCGCAAGAAGGTGGAGGCGAACCCGGGCAAACCACAGGTCATCAAGACCGTGCGCAATGCCGGCTATATCTACGTTCCGCCGAAGGCGGCGGCGTGAGTATCGGGTGTGGGCAACGGCGGTCCTGAAGGCCCTTCGGCCAACATGCAACGCCTGAGGACGCCGGAGCAACTGGCCGCCGTCTATGCGGCCGTGGTCCATTCGGCGCTCGATGCGGTGATCGTGGTGGACGAGCAGGGCATCGTCGTCACGATCAACCAGGCGGCCGAAGACACCTTCGGCTACCCGCCTTCCGAGGCAATCGGCAAGAACATCGTCGATCTGATCGTTCCAGATCACCTGAAGGCGGCCCATGAAGGCGGCATGGCCCGGTATCGTGCGACGCGCGAACCCCATGCCGTCGGCCGCCGGGTTGAAATGGAAGGGCGCTGTGCCGATGGTCGTATCATTCCCGTCGAGCTTGCCATCACCGAAGTCAATCTGCCGGAAGGAATACTGTTCACGGCCAATCTGCGCGATCTGTCCCCGGCCCGTACGGCCGCGGTGGAAATCGAGCGGCAGCACGAAGCCCTCAGCCAGAGCGAGAAGCTGGCTGCGATCGGATCGCTGCTTGCGGGCGTCGCCCACGAGTTGAACAATCCGCTTTCGATCGTCCTTGGCCAGTCGACCCTGCTGCGTGACGAGCTTGAGGATGCGACGCCATCCCTGCTGGAGCGTATCGGCAAGATCGAGGCTGCCGGCGAACGGTGTGCCCGCATCGTGCGCTCCTTCCTCGCCATTGCCCGGCAGAAAAAGGTCGAGAAGCGGGCGTTTCACGCCGTACCGCTGGTCGAACAGGCGATCGAACTTATCGACTACGGGTTCCGCAGTGCCGGTGTCGAGATCGTCAGAACCTATGGCGCCGATCTGCCCGAGGCGGTCGCCGATCCGGACCAGGTCCAGAACATTGTCACCAACCTGCTTGTGAATGCCCTGCAGGCATTGGAATCGATTCCGGGCCCGCGGGAAATCCGCATCGGCGTGACCGCCCGAAACGAGAGCGTTTGTATCCTGATTGCCGACAACGGGCCGGGCATTTCACCCGATCATGCCCGGCGAATCTTCGAGCCGTTCTTCACGACCAAACCGCAGGGTATCGGCACCGGTATCGGCCTGTCGATCTCGCGCGGTCTCGCGGAGGCGCAGGGCGGCCAGCTCGCGATGGTCGAGATCCCGGACTGTCGGGGCGCTGCCTTTGAACTGACCCTGCCGACCACCCGGTTGCAGCCGGCGGAAGGCGCCGCAGGTGAAGACATGGGCCTGCCGGTCCGGCCGACGGAGTCGAAAAATGCACGTGCGATCGTCATTGATGACGAGCCGGAAATCGCTTCGCTGCTGTCAGATGTTCTGTGCAAGCTCGGCTACCGGTGTGAGATCGCGACAGGCGGGCGCGAAGGTCAGGCGCTGATCGCCGCCAGGCCGGGGACCATCGACCTGATCCTGTGCGACCTCCGGATGCCGGATGTGGACGGTCCGACCCTTTTCAGATGGCTGCAGGCCAATCATCCGGCTCTTGCCGGGCGGGTTCTTTTCGTGACCGGAGATGCGCTCGGACCCGCGGCGGGCCGTTTTCTGGGTGAAGCCGGACGGCCGGTCCTCGAAAAGCCTTTCACGTCCGCTGATGTGGCGGATCTTCTCCGGAAATTTCCCGGCTCGCTCCGGGAAGACCCGGTGGGAAAAACCTGAAGGTTCCGGTGCCGGCCGGCGAAACAAATGAAACAAGATCGCGTCGGGACGACATTCATCGGAAAAGACCGTGCGCGAACCTCTCCCGGTCGCAAGGCTCATGGTGAGCCTGCGAGAAAGAGAGGAAAACATGCTCATTAAAGCAATAGTCAGTACCGTCATCTTCGGCACGGCGCTTGTGTCGGTTTCATCAGCTTTCGCCGGGAAGCTGGAGAAGGTTGACGGTGTCAAGGAAGGGATCGACCAAAAGCCTATCGTCGTCCGGGCCAATTCAGGCGGCTACACGTCCTACGCACCGGGCACGCACAGGTATTATCTGCGTCTCTATGCCAAGGCGAAGGGCTCCAACGCCGTGTGGTTCGTCGGCGTGGATGACCGTGGCGTTTCGGCGGTGTCCCCCAACCCCTGGTTCTATTCCCGATGGGCGGGTAAAACTGACGGCTGGAGTACCTTCAGCAAGAGCATATCGATCGACCTTACGCCACAGCGCACCCGTTTCTATTTCGACCCCAAGGTCGTCTGCACCGAAAACATGAAGACGCAGATGAACCGCGGAATGTCGAAACGGCAGGTGCTCGGCCGGGAATGGACGCTGAACGCGCAGGCGCGCTTCTATGTCAGGGCCGCTGCCGACAGCAAGAAGCACAACCGGAAAGGCGATCACTTGGGTACTTCCGACGAGAAGACCAAGCATATCATCTACCCGGTCAACGTCACCTGCCAACGGGCAAGTTGATCGGCGCCTTGTGGCCGAACACGTGCGGATCGGGCATCTGATCCTGTCAACATGGCGGCGTGCCGGGAAACCGGCAGGCCGCCATCGCCGTTTATCCGGCGTCGCGTGGCAGAACCGACGCCTTTTCTACAGTGAAGGCGTCCAGCATGTCCGGCTTGGGCTGAACGCCGATTCCCGGAAGCTCCGATGCGCACATTCTCGACGGCGAGGAAAAGGTCACGTCGCGGTCTGCCAGGTCCTCGTCATAGAAGCGGTCCGTCGGAAAGATATCTGCCGGGTAGGTCATGTTCGGCAGGGTCGCTAAGGCTAGGGTCGCGTTCTGGGCAACTGCCGACTCCAGCATGCTGCCCATCCAGTTGCCGATGCCCGCGTCCTCGCACATCTGCCGGACTTCAAGGGTGGGTGTGATGCCGCCGAGGCGTCCAAGCTTGAGATTGATGATATCGCAGGCTTGCTGCATGATGGCATGGCGGACGCGGTCGACGGAGACGATGGTTTCGTCCAGGCAGATCGGGGTGCCGATCTTC
>MDSW01190044.1_pt1 | contig 10427 bp, 11 predicted proteins | sample 811171 | NCBI WGS metagenome assembly MDSW01 (sample SAMN05326641, study PRJNA326480) | marine metagenome | isolation source: seawater | place: Atlantic Ocean: North West | collected 2012 | reverse complement strand
ATTTCCTTCTTTTTCTATTTTATTATTGTTAATTACTACTTCTTCACTATTATCATTTTCTTTTTTTGTTATTAATAATTTTACTTTTTCTTCTTTTTCTTCTTCATTATTCTCCTCTTCTTCTTCTTCATCTTCTTCTTCACTTTCTTCTTCGGATGTTACTTCATCTCCTTCATCTCCTTCTTCTTCCTCTTCTTCTTTATCTGTTACATTTTCAATAGTATCTACTTGATTATCTACTTGTGTTTCTACTTGTGTTTCTACTTTAATTACTTGTGTTTCTTTTTCTTTTATAGGTTCTTCACTGTTTACTACTTCTTCTTCTGGAACGACTGTTGTTTCTTCTTCTTTTATAGGTTCTTCTTCTTTTCCTACTTTTTCTAAAGTTTTATTACTATCCAATGTTATTAAACACTTATTAAATACTGGTTTATCTTTTATTATCATCGCTTGTCTCAATACAAATTCTAAATGAAAACTTGATGATGAAAATTTTAATGCTGATAATTCTATTATACTTATTAAACTTGAATTTTCTTTAATATCATCTATTGATAATAAGTTTTGATTATCATCATATACCTGTATTGTATTGTATGTTTGTTTATTTATTTTTGGTATAAATGTCCTTAATAAATGTGATTTTTTATAGTTTTTTACTGTATCAATCCAATTATACTCTATATCTTCCATTGATACTTCTCCTTCAACAAACCATAAATCTTTTTTTTCATATATTAATTTTTGGATGTGCTCTTCTATAGTGTTTAACCATTCTATAAATTCTACGTTGTCTGTATCAAATAACAAATCACAATAAATCTTTTTTTCTGTTTTATGAATTCCCCTTTTTGTGTTGCATTTAGGTGTTTGAAATAATACTGGATTCCCGCTTCTTGATATTTTAGCTAAATAAGTTCCACCTTGTATTGGTTGTGGTGCATGTAATTTTAATTGATTAAAAGGATAATTTTCATCTGTTTTTAATAAATAATCCATTTAATTAATTATAGAAAAATTCTTTTCAACTATCACGCAAAACATCGATAAATAAAATACATTTATTTATTAATATAATGTTGTCTAAAGAAAAAATAATTGATGAATGTTTAGAAGTATTAAATAGAAAAGAAGTTAAACGTGAGTTTAAAAAAATGATGGCTCCTTTAATAGAACTATTATTAAAAGATATTTATCCATATATTTATTTGTCTATCATATTCGTTGTTTTAAGTTTTTTACTAATTTTAGGGATATTTATTTTATTGTTGCGTAGCAACAAATTTTTGTTAAAGACCAACATAAAATAGAAAAAAAATATTAATTATATATATAATGGCACGTAGAGCACGTACACGTAGAATGGCAGGCGGTAGAAGAAAACGCCGCAGAGCAAGTCGCAAATCACGCAAACGCAGTAAAAGTAGAAAACGCAGACGCAGCCGCAGAAGACGCGGAGGTAACATGGTTATGAAAGCTGCTGTTCCTTTTACATTAGCATACTTAAATAGCACTTATGGTAAAAGAAAAAGCCGTAAATACAGACGTTAAATATATATGATTTAAATTAATTAAATATTACTTTATATCATAAAATAATGGAAAGATTTCAAAATAATATTCAAAAATGGGTCGAACTTGATAATAAATCTAAAACATTGAACGAAGAAATTAGAGCATGTAGAAACCAAAAAAATGAACTTGCCGATGATATTTTTGCTGTCGTTGAAACAAATAACTTAAAAAAGGCCGTTATTGAAATTTCTGATGGTTCTTTAAAATTCAATACTGTTAAAAATACACAACCCTTAACTTTGAAATTTATTCATAAATGTTTATCCGAATGTATCAATAATACCGATACTGTTGACAATTTATTAAAATATATTAAATCTAAACGTGAAAGTAAATACACACAGCAAATTAAAAGAAATTATAAATAACTTAAATATTATTATCTATTTGATTTAATGGAAAATATTATTGAAAACCATTTCCAAAATTGGTTAAATGAACCCAATCCTTTTAATGAAAATGAACCCGACATCCGAACAAAATTAATGAACTACTATAATTCTATTTTAAAAGTTGTAGAACATGCTGGATACAAAATTGATAATAAAAAAGAATTTAAAAATGAACTAGCAAGTATGATATATAGATTAAGTTATGCCAAAGCGTAGTATAAATTTATTTAATGACATTGATGAAAATGAAAATTATAAAATTACTGAATTATTTACACAAGATGAAATAATGGATTGTCCGGAAGTTGCTGATTTTATTATGGATAGTCATCACACTAATTTTATTATTAAATTAGAAGACCGTATCTGCAATCTTGTTGATTTTTTAGGTAGACATAATAATGCTCCTAATTTTTTATATGAAAAAGAAGAATTGGGATTAGAATTTGTTGATTTGATTTATAAACATATCAATAAAGAATATGATTTTGAACTTTTAGACCTTAATCCTAAATTAGCTAATCCGTTATTTTTAGAAAATAAGAAGGATAATAAAAAGAAACCTGTTGTTATTGACAAGGTTATTGTTAAAACACAAAATAAGAAATTTGATTGGGGTACAAAAACATATAAATAATATCAAATATATATAAGTATGAATCCTGAAGATTTAACAGTATATAAAGACCCTCAAACAGGTGGATTAAAAAGTTTAGGTTTCAGTATTAAAAGCTTGTTCCAGGCAAATGATTTTTCTTTAAAACATAAAGGTGGTAATAAAGACACCAAAACTTTCTTTGAAAATATTGAAAATTACTCTGTTCCTTTACCTCTAGCATTACTACATACAAAATATGATGGTGTTGGTGGTTCAAAAACAGAACATGTGAATAGATTTAATGATAGTGAACCGGAAATGTATTTAACTAGTAAAAGTATGAATGAACGTTTACTTAAATTGGCCGGAGGACACCGACCAAAAACTAGAAAAGCAAAGCGAAAACGACGCAAAAAGAGCAGAAAATTGTTTAAATAAACACTAATATTTTATTAATGTTTAGTTAATATATATATAACAAATGACGGAACAAGAAGTTAAAAATGAAATCGGTAAGTGGTTGATAGAAAATCCAATGAATGACGAAGAGGTTGCTCCGGAAAATGTATTACTGTTAAGATTACAGGAATATTATTCATTTTTGGAATTATTGTTTGTATTAGATCCTAAACATGATTTTTTAAATAAAGGTCGTCTGAAGAAAAGCGACTTGAGTAAGGCAAAAAAAGTTTATGAGTTACTTAATCATTTTCATGATAAATTACATGATGAATACGAACAATTAAACGGAACTAAGGGTGATATAATAAAGAATTTATGGAACCCAAAAGATTTAACAGATGATGTAAAAAAAAAGATATGGAAAGGTGGTGAACCTCATTGGAATGACATTGAATATGAGAATGTACTTAGAGATCTTTTAATTGATAAAATAAATGAATTTAGTAAATCGTCAAATAATAGCACGAAAGGTGCCACAGCCGAATCATTACAAGTGTATTATGCAACTAAAAAAACGGTGGAGGTTTGGAAGAATGCTGCTGCTGAGTGTTTGTATGAAAATGGCGTTATGAAAGAACCAAGATTCGCCCTTTTAAACGCCCCATCGGGATATGGTTCCTATTGGAGAGCATCATCAACTTTAAAGCCCAGCCGTTATACTAAAACTGAAGAACATATTGTCCCTACATTTGATCCTAAATTATCTTTAATACAAGTATGTAAGGGTAATATAGCTAGTCTTGTAGATGGTGCAGCAGGACTTCCAGGTGGTTGTTCGGACCTTATTCATGGAGCAAAAGAACTTCAACAAAATAAGCCACCAAACTCAATAAAAGGTGTAAGTGCCAAATCTTATTTTGAAATAGGCAATATAAATATGAAATTTCAAGTGAAAGAACTCGACGATAATTTTATTATTTTTAGAATAAAATATCGCGTTAAACATGATAGTGGTATAGAATGTATTATAAAAATAATACGTCAATTTACGCATAACGGAGATTCGAAAAAGTATGAATTTGAACATAAGATTGAAGATATATTTGGAACTAATGGAAACCGAAAAGAAAAACGTATTGAAGTGCCTAAGGAATATCGGGATGGAAACGATGATAATAGAACAATGTATTGGTGGGCTAATAAATATAATAAAGCCAATGATGAAGAAAAAAAAGAGATAGATATAATATCTCCAGCAAGAAAACCTTTCTGTGATTTTGGTCAGTCATTAACTATGTTTTTAAAAAATGGTGGTTATCATGAAGGTAAAATTTGGCGCCATCCTCATGTTATTCCACCACTTAAAAAAGAAGAAATGGAAAAACAGAGAGGGTTTCCTGTTATTTCTGTTCATAATGATCGTCCTGCTGTAGCTATTGCGTCATTTTTAATAATGTTCTTGGAAGCAGGTGAAAGAAAAAAAAATTTAAATATATATGCGCACACTTGTAACCCGGTAGTTTTAACTCATAGAGAAGTAATAAGAAAAGTTTTTGTTTTTGTTAATTCTGGTGGGAATTTATCTTTACAATTCGTCATACCGAAAGGACCAAAAAGAAAGCACGATGATATCGGACCGTCTGGAGACGTCAAAGACCACAAAAATAAAAAAAATAAACAACGACGGGTGGTGCGTCAATCTTCTCGTAAATCCAAGAAAGGTGGAGCGAATGAAATGGAAGATTTGATTAAGGATGAAGAAAAGTTATGTAATGATATTTTTTCAATGATATGTAAGTTTAAAGCGTCAGAAGATTTAGTTAAGGAATATAATGAATATATAGAGTATTTATGGTATAGAAATAAAGAATATTATGGTGTGGAAGATAATGAAAGCATCAAAAGATATGAAGATATATTAAAAACACTGCCTAAACAAAAAAGAGGCAATAAAGCATTTAAGATAAAATATAAATATGATGATTATCAAGATAAATGGGATAATTATTCCAACGATATAGGAAAGACCCTTTGGAGTAGGATTAAAGATTCTTCAGGGAGAAAACCAATTGCACGTATTGAACATAGGGGCAAATACGTCGCTTCATCTTCTACCGGGACTAGATGGGAGCAAAATTTAAGAAATGATTGTGCTGTCATCACACGCAATGCTCAAGTCCGCAATGCACGACAAAGGAGGACACCCCCTAGAACAGGATCACAAGCTTTAGAATTTGAAAGTCCACCAACGAGCTTGAGGGTACCGAACAGGCCGACTGATGAGCGAGGTCCAAGAGTTCCCCACATACACTCACAACAACACACCAAACTAACACGACGTAAATCATCAACGCATCCAGGTAAATTAACACGGAAAGGAGGACGCAAAACACGCAAAAAGAAAAGAAGAAGAAGAAGAAAGAAAACAAGAAAAAAGAAAACAAGAAGAAAAAGACGTAGAAAGAAAAAAAAGAGAACTAGAAGAAAAAAATAATTTAATATATCCAATAAATTATTTTTACATTTCTTTCCATTGTAATTTGTTAAATGACCTTAAATCCATATCTTTGATTTTCTTTTTGTATTTTGCCGCCATTTTATCTAATTCTATTTCTTCTTTTGTTTTTGGGTATGGCTGCATACTATCATTTCTTTCCTTATCAAGTTCACTCTCTTCTGGTTTAATACCATAACAATTCACACCAAACCTAACCATTGGATTATCAATAAATCCACCATTTACTCCAGGTCTTCCACAATCATTATTGTGTGAGTTAGGACCGCATTTGCCGGTTTTTTGTAATTTATCCCACGTTACTTTTTGTGTTGGAAAGAGTGCCATTTGGTCTTTAGACCATCCATAACTACACCATTCTCCACCTTTATTATAAGCGCTTTCAACTTGACTATAAGAAGCTAGTTCAGAATTATATGCTTTACATACTGCATTTGCTTCTTTATAATTATATTTATTTCCTCCTATGTGAAAGACCTCTTCGGTTGCTTCTGGTTCTGGTTCAGGTGTTTTTGTTTTAATACCATCTACAGAAATATCAATTTCAGGTTTTGGAGAGAAAATTTTAGATAAAGCTGTTCTAATATTTACACCCATTGTGTATTGAATACCATTTATCATTATTAAAAATATAAATAACCCCCATAATATTATTTCAAATACGGATAATGTTTTTCCTTTTAAAGGTCCGTATTGTTGTCCTTCTTCGTAATAGGATACTCCTAAAGAATCGAATGTTAAAAAAAACAAAATTAATATTGAAACCACTATAAAAATCCCCACTGGATTGGCATCTAATCCATATAAAGATGAACCTAATTCCTGAAATCCCATTGGGTCAACACTTGCTTCATTAAATTTTGGCTTTATATTTTTATTTTCTGTGGTTGAAACCACAGGTGGTGCTGGTACTTTTTTATTGTCTACAGATGGTTTTGTTGGAGCAGTTTCTTTTGCTTGTTCTGGCTTATTTTCCATACTTATATATATTTATCATATGATTATTTTTTGCGATAGAAAAAACAATATGCCTGAGGTGTTCTTAATTTATCTAAATTTTTAACCTCAATCACTTTCGTATCATTAAATAAATACCATTTTCCATTTGCATTTTTTACAAATGATGTATAATGACCACCCCTTGTTCCACCACTATGATTACAGATTCCATATAATTCATATACTTGAGTTGCTTCTTTATATCCCTTGACATATTTTGTCATATCTAAATTGTGTTCAAAATTAACTAATCGTTGATCTTTCCTATTATTATTGTTAAATCTTTTTAAAGTTATTATCAATATCTTTGGTAAGCTCCAAAAACTTATTGTTTTAGAACATGTTTCTTCCTTATTATTTACTTTCATTTTTTGGTCTAGTATTTCTTTTTGTGTATATTTTTCAACGCAATCAATTATACTTGGTTGTTTATTATTATTTGGTAATTCCAATTGTAAATTAAAAAAAGGTTCTGGTGTAATATTTTCATATTTACTATCTAATGATTTGATCACCGAAACATGAATACCATAAAATAATTCCAACATTTCTGAATAATCTTTTTTATACATATTTTTCATCATTTCATAGCATTTTACTGCTAATTTATCTTGTGATGTAACTATTGAACCTGATATAGTCATTTTTACTTCTCTTTTTATTGAATTATGAAAGCAATCAATTATAAATTGTAAAAATTCACCAACATCATTTTGTTGAAACCCTGTAAATACAGCAGCATCTTTTATTCTAGCAATTCTTTGTATAGAATGTAAAAATCCACCTGGTGATATTACACAATTTTCACTCCACATTACATCTCTTAATTTGTCATACTCCCATAATACTAAACTATCAGGAACCCTATTTAATTTCTTTTTATATTCTTCTTTCAACAAAAAGTTATTTAATTCATATGTGTGTGATAAACACTGTATGGTTGAATTCATAAAACACGTATTGCCTAAATTTGTAAGACCGGTTAAGCCTTTTCCAATAAATTGCTTTTTTTCTCCTGTTTCCATTATATACATTCTTATATATTAATTATTAATATTTACATTTAAACTTATTTCTTTAATATTATTATACATGTTCCAGTTTAGAAACTTAAATAGCGACCCCCATTCAAATGTCATGTCTGACTTTCTTATGTGTATAAGAAATCACAGTGACAATTTATCAACAATATGTCGTAGTCATAATCAACTAACAAGTATAACTAATGATTTAATGGGTTATTATTTTAGCGAACGTTCTGTTATTAGACAATATAGAAGTTTAAATGAAATGCAACAAGAAATGAGATTACCTGTGAGGAGTACAAGCACAAGCACAAGTACAAGCACAACTACAAGAAATCAAGATATTAGTAGCAACATTTTCTCTCCCCCACCTCCTCCTCCACCAATAAATAATTCAAATAGAACATTTAGATCTTCGTATAATCCTCCTCCGCCAAGAATGCCTCCTCCTCCGCCCCCACAAGAAACAGCAACTACCACGTGGAGAAATTCAAGAACAAGAAGAGCTAGAAGAAGGTCAACTACTCTTAATAGTATTATGAGAAATCCTTCATTTACCAGAACTTTTATTAATAATACCTTATGGACACACAATCCAATTTCAAATCCAGCTTCTATTAAAAATGTTATCGATAATACAACTCTTTATACTTGGAAAGATATTAAAGATAATCATGATACTAATGAAAGATGTCCTATTGACTTATCCGTTTTACAAGATGATGACCCTGTTATAAAAATAAATCATTGTGGTCATATTTTTAAAAGAAATAATATAATGAGATGGTTTTGTTTAAATTCTAAATGTCCTGTATGTAGATTTGATATTAGAACAACTAGACAAATCCCACAAACAGATTTATCTAGAAACACAACAAATAACATAAATTCTTCAAATGATAATATACCAATCTCTCCAAGAAATTTATCTGTATCTCCAAGAAATGTATCATTTTCTATTAATGAAACAGATGTTTCTGGAAATATAATTGATAGTGCACCTATAGATACTTCTGGAAATCATCCTTTTGATGATATTAGACGAAGAGTTACTAATTTATTAACTCAAGCAGCTGATATTTCTGGTAGTGGAGGTATTATTGCCGCCGATATTACATTTGAGTTGCCTTTGAATAATGATGTACCATAACAGCTTAAAAGTATTGTGTTATATATTTTTAATAAATGAATAAAAATATATATGTCGTTGGAGACAATATTGAGTTATTAAAAAGTTTAAACAAAGAATCAGTCGATTTAATTTATTTTGACCCTCCGTATAATACTGGTAGAGACTTCTATAATTTCAATGATAAATTTAATTCATACGAAGAATATTGTGAATTTATTAAACTAAGAATAATCGAATGTCACAGAGTTCTTAAAAAAGAAGGTTCTATGATAATTCATATTGAACCTAGAATTTCTCCTTATTTTCGTATTATATCAGACAAAATATTTGGATTGAATAACTTTAAAAATGAAATTGTTTGGAAGACTGGTGGTAATTCTAAAAATAAAAAGCAATTAAACAGATGGCACGACACTATCATTGTTTATTCTAAAAATAAAAACAAACAGATTTTTAATCCTATTTATTTTCCTTATAATGATAGTTATAAAAAAAACGCAAAAATGTGTCCTATTCATAAAAAACTTTATAAAACTACTGCTTTACATAATTCTCAACCAAATGTTAATCCTAGATTGAATTTACGTTATGAATGGAAGGGAAATACCAAACAATGGTATGTTTGTAAAGAAAAAATGATAGAACTTGACAATGATAATAGATTAAAATATAATAAAAATAATATCCCAAGAGTAAAACGTTTCTTACAAGAAATGGACGGTATTCCTTTAAGAGATATTTGGTCTGATATTTCCAATATTCAAAATAAAGAAAAACTCAAGTATGCTACGCAAAAACCTGTAAAATTATTAGAAAGAATCATTAAATTATATTCTAATGAAAATGCTCTTTGTCTGGATATTTTTGCTGGTTCTGGAACACTTGGAAGAGCTTGCAAAAATTTAAAAAGAGACTATTTATTGTTTGATATTAATGAAGACGGTAAAAAAATTTTTGAAAATAGTATTATTTCTTAGGTTTGAAAAACTCTCTCATTGCTTTTTTCATTGCCTGACTTTTCTGTCTATTAAGCGACGGATCAAATATTAATTCTTTTACGTGTTTATTTCTTATTTTTGTTATTTTTTCTTGTAATTTTTCATACGAAAAATCACCAGATTTATGCTGTCTTTCTAATCCTCTTAGTTTTCTTTTAAACTCTCTTACTTTTGTTTTAAAAGCTGGCATTTGTTCCAATACTAATCCAAATAACTGCAATAATGGCTTCATTATTTGATTTGTAATATAAAACTTATAATCTGGTTTCAAGCTTTTTTCTTTAATATATGTAGGATCTTCTATTTTTTCCCCTTGTAATTTTGCCTTTCCTTTTGTTTGTATATACACAAAAGGCATTCTACTTCCCACTGAAGGTTTACTACCGGGATCTCTCTTTGCCATTCTATCAGCCAATACTTTATGTGCTATACTTTCTGGATTTTTATAAAATGAATTTAACTTTTTTGTTATAATTAATTTATCCATTCCTATCTTTTCATTTACCATATCATTTAAATAATTCTTTGAAAATTTCACTGCTTTATTTACATCGTGTGTTTTCATTAATATATCTACTACACCTCCATATATATCTTTTACACAATTGGCATTATCTCTCCTTTTTAATACAATTCCCATCTCTTTTCTTTTACCTTTATTTATATCAAATTCATGAAGCATACCCACGTATCTTTTTTTAGATAATAATAAGAATGGGTCAAATGTCTTTTCATATTCCAAATCGTGTGGATCTTTCAACCACATTGTTGCTAATTCACCTGCTTCTACT
>MDSW01099467.1_pt1 | contig 10427 bp, 12 predicted proteins | sample 811171 | NCBI WGS metagenome assembly MDSW01 (sample SAMN05326641, study PRJNA326480) | marine metagenome | isolation source: seawater | place: Atlantic Ocean: North West | collected 2012 | reverse complement strand
GGAATTCAAATTACACAAGTACAAACTCAAAAAGCTGACCCACCAGATCAAGTAATTGATGCATTTAGAGATGTACAAGCTGCTAGAGCAGATATGGAAAGATCAAAAAATGAAGCCGAAGCATATGCAAACGATGTTATACCTAGAGCAAGAGGGGAAGCGCAAAAAATTTTACAAGCTGCTGAAGCTTATAAAAAAGAAGTTGTAGCAAAAGCTGAAGGTGAAGCTAGTAGGTTTGTATCGATTTATACAGAATATGCCAAAGCAAAAGATGTTACCCAAGAAAGAATGTATTTGGAGACTATGGAAAAAGTTTTAGCTGATATAGATAAAGTTATTATAGATAAAAATTCAGGCTCTGGAGTAGTTCCATATTTGCCATTACCAGAGCTAACTAAAAAGAAAGCGAGCAACTAATGAGAGCTGGAAAAATATTAATACCAATAATTATTTTCATATCCGCTTTGGCTTTTTTTTCAATATTTATAGTAAAAGAAGTTAATCAAGCAATAGTGCTACAGTTTGGTGATCCAAAAAGAATTATTTCAAAACCAGGAATAAATTTTAAAATACCTTTTATTCAAAATGTTGTGTTTCTAGATAAAAGAATTTTAAATTTAGATACTCCTCCCGAGGAAGTAATCGCATCAGATCAAAAAAGATTAATTGTAGATGCTTTTGCAAGATTTCAAATTATTGATCCATTAAAATTTTATATTTCTGTTGGAAACGAAAGAGTAGCAAGATCAAGATTAGCAACAATAATAAATTCTAGACTTAGAAATGTCTTGGGTCAGCAAGAATTACAAACATTATTGTCTAAAGATAGAACAAAGCAAATGTCCTTAATTCAAGAACTAGTTAATACCGAAGCTCAAAATTTTGGTATTAAGATTGTGGATGTGAGAATTAAAAGAGCGGATTTGCCTCAAGCAAATAGTGAAGCGATTTATAGAAGAATGCAAACTGAACGAGAAAGAGAAGCTAAAGAATTTAGAGCTCGAGGAGCCGAAATGGCCGTAACTATTACTTCAACAGCTGACAAAGAGGTCACTGTAATACTTGCAGATGCTCAAAAATCATCAGAAATAATGAAAGGTGAAGGTGATGGTCAAAGAAATAAAATCTTTGCAGATGCATTTGGAAGAGACCCAGAATTTTTTGCTTTTTATAGAGCGATGCAAGCTTACGAAACAGCTTTAATTGGAGGAGATACATCCTTAATTTTATCGCCTGATAGTGAATTTTTTAAATTTTTTGGAAAAATAAAATCAAAATCAGAATAAATTTAATTGAAATTATGAAAGATCTGATCATTGCATTAGGGCTTTTACTTTTTCTTGAAGGAATCTTGTATGCCTTATTTCCATCAAAAATGAAAAATATGTTGATGAAACTAAAAACAATAAAAGACGGACAATTGAGGATAAGTGGCTTAATATTCGCAATTATTGGTTTTTTTATTATTTGGTATATTAAAAGTTAAAATGAATAAAATAAAAATATTTTTACTTAGTTTTATTATATTTAATTTTTCAATTTCTGCATATGGAAATGATGCTCCAGCATCTTTTGCAGATCTTGCCGAAAAATTAATGCCCTCTGTTGTAAATATTTCAACCACACAAACTGTAGTTACAAACACTAATCCTTTCCCTTTTGAATTTCCTCCAGGGTCACCATTTGAAGATATGTTTAAGGAATTTGGGACTCCACAAAAAAGAAAAGCAAGCGCATTAGGTTCAGGCTTTATAATTGATAAAAAAGGAATTGTTGTAACCAATAACCACGTAATTCAAGGAGCGGATGATATATTAGTAAGAGTTGAAGGTGATAAAGAATATAAAGCAAAAATAATTGGATCTGATCCATTATCTGATATTGCTGTTTTAGAAATTCAATCAAGTGACAATTTCATTCCAGTAAAATTTGGTGATTCAGATAAAGCAAGAATAGGAGACTGGGTGATAGCTATAGGAAATCCATTTGGATTAGGTGGAACTGTTACTTCAGGAATTATTTCGGCTAGAAATAGATCTATAGGTTTATCAAGATATGAGGATTTTATTCAAACTGATGCATCGATAAACCAAGGAAATTCTGGTGGACCACTTTTTGATATGAACGGAGATGTAATTGGTATCAACACTGCAATCTTAGGACAATCAGGATCTATTGGTATTGGTTTTTCAATACCATCAAATAGTGCAACAAGAGTTATTGATCAATTAATAAAATATGGTGAAACTAAAAGAGGATGGTTGGGAGTAAGAATTCAAATAGTAACTCAAGAAATTGCAGATGCAGTAAAATTAGATAAGCCTAGAGGTGCTCTAGTAGCAAGTGTAGCAAATGATAGCCCATCTGATAAAGCTGGCATAAAAGCAGATGATATCATTCTAGAGTTTAATGGAATTTTAATCAAAGAAATGAGAGAGTTGCCAAAAATTGTAGCCCAAACAGACGTAGGTAAGATAGTTAAAGTTAAAGTTTGGAGAAATAAAAAAGAAATAATTAAAGAAATAAAATTAGGCAGACTGGAAACTTCTGAAGATTTTAGGGTAGATAAAAAAGATACAAAAAAACCCTTAACATATGAAATAAAATCTTTGAAAATTAAGGTAAGATTACTAGATGCAAAAGATATAGAAGAAAGGAAGCTTCCTAATCAAACTACAGGTTTAGTTATTACTGAAATTCAAAAGGGCAGTCCTATGAATAATGTAGAAGTTAATTACATCATTCTAGAAGTTCAGAAAAAAAGAATTAAATCAGTTAAAGATTTAGAATTAATAATTAATAAAGCTCTTAAAACTACTGAAAAAACTATTCTAGTAGCTATTTATAACAATCAGAACCAAAGAAGATTAATTGGTGTTAAATTAGACTAATAATGGACCTTAAGTCCAAAATTATTTTGATAGCAGGACCTACTGGTTCTGGAAAATCTCGATTAGCAGTCATGATGGCTAAAAAATTTAGCGGCGAAATTATTAATGCAGATAGTATGCAGGTTTATAAAATATTCAAAATCTTAACTGCTAGACCTAATATTAAAAGTGAAAAAAAAATTAAGCATCATCTTTATGGTTTTGTGAATTTTAATAAAAAATATTCTACAGGCCAATGGTTAAAAGATACAATTAAGAAGATTAATCAAATAAAAAAAAGAAATAAAATACCAATATTAGTTGGAGGAACAGGTCTTTATTTTCACTCTTTAATAAATGGTTTGGTAAAAATTCCAAATATTCCTATAAAAATAAGAAAAAAAATTAGATTGTTACATAAAAAATTTGGTCAAAAAATATTTTATAAGAAACTTTTAAAACTAGATCCAAAAATCAAAAATAAATTTGATAAAAATGATGTTCAGAGATCCTTAAGAGCATTTGAGATTAAAAAACATACTAAAATCTCAATGTATGATTGGCTAAAAAAAACTAAGGCAATACTTAATGAAAATAATTTTGTAAAATTTTATATCAATATTAATAGAAAAGATTTAATTAAAAGAATTGAAAAAAGAACAGATCAAATGATTAAAGATGGAGCATTAAAAGAAGTTAAGAAATTTAATAGATTAAAAATAAAAAGTGATCACAGTATTAATAAAGTTATTGGAATAAATGAATTAAATAGTTATCTTAAAAAGGAAATCTCTTTAGAAGTTGCAAAGGAGTTAATAATAATAAAAACAAGACAATATGCCAAAAGACAATCTACCTGGGCCAGAAGCAAGATGAACTCTTGGACTAAAATAGATCCTTTAAATTTTCCTTTTCGATAAAAAAATTTTATCTAGAATTCTAACTTTATATCTATAGCAGGTGCACTATGTGTGATACTACCAATTGAGATTCTATCTACTCCAGTAGACGCAACAGATTTTATAGTCCTAAAATTAATATTTCCTGATGCTTCAGTTTGGTAGTATTTTTTTGCAATTTTAACTCCAGCCTTTAATTTTTTAATACTCATATTATCAAAAAGAACAGTATTAAATTTTAAACCTATAATCTTTTTAAGTTGATTAAGGTCATCTATTTCTACAGTAATTTTTTTATTTTTTTTATTTTTTATTGCTAAAGAAACTAATTCTTTAATATCTGTGTTAGCTATGTGGTTATCTTTAATTAAATATTCGTCGCTTAGATTAAATCTATGATTTGTTCCTCCACCTAATTTAACAGCATATTTTTGTAAAACTCTAAGGTTGGGAATTGTTTTTCTAGTACAACAAATTTTTACTTTTTTTCTAGTTAATTGAACAAATTTATTTGTTTTTGTAGCTATACCTGAGATGTGACATAAAAAATTCAGAGCTACTCTTTCACCTATTAGTATATTTTTTGACTTTCCTTTTATAACTGCAATTAATTCATTTTTTTTTACTAATGAACCATCCTTTTTTTTTGCAAAAAATTTAATATTATTATCTATCAATAAAAATGTTTGTTTAACAAAAGCTAGACCACCAACAATGGCGTTTTGATTTGAAATTATCTTTGCATTTATTATTTTATCATCTTTTATTAAATCTGAGGTGATATCACCTGAAGGATAAAGATCTTCATTTAATGCTAACTTAACAGTATTTTTAATAAAATTTTTGCTTAATTTGATCTTTGACACTTAATTTATCTGCCGATTGCGGCCATTTTTTCTACAGAAATTCTGGCTTTATCAATTATTTTTTGATCCATGATTATTTCACCAGTTTCTTTTTCTAAACATTCTAGAATTTTAGGTAATGTTATTTTTTTCATATGAGGACATAAATTGCATGGTTTAACAAATTCAACTTTAGGGTTTTCTACTTGAATATTATCACTCATAGAACATTCAGTAACCATCATAACTTTTTTTGGTTGTTTTTCTTTAACATAATTTATCATTCCCGAAGTTGATCCTGCAAAATCACTTGCCTTAATTACATCTGGTGGACACTCTGGGTGAGCAATAATTTTAATTCCAGGGTTATTCTTACGTATATTAATTATTTCTTTTTCATTAAATTGATCATGTACAATGCAAATTCCTTTCCAAGAAATAATTTCAACATTTGTTTGTGATGCAACATATTTCGCCAAATAATCGTCTGGTAAAAAAATTACTTTATCAACCCCAAGTGATTTAACTATTTTAACAGCATTTGCAGAAGTACAGCAAATATCTGTTTCAGCTTTTACTTCAGCAGAGGTATTTACATATGATACTACAGGAACACCTGGATATTTTTCTTTAAGTAATCTAACGTCTTTTCCAGTAATTGATGAAGATAAAGAACATCCAGCTTGCATATCAGGAAGTAGAACTTTTTTTTGTGGACTCATTAATTTTGCTGTTTCAGCCATAAAATGAACCCCAGCCATAACAATAATATCTGCAGAAGTTTTAGAAGCTTCTATAGCCAGTGCTAATGAGTCTGCCGAAAAATCTGCCACACCATGGTATATTTCTGGTGTTTGATAATTGTGAGCGAGTATAACTGCATTTTTTTTCTTCTTTAATTCATTAATTTTATGAATATATGGTGCATGAATTGGCCATTCAATTTCAGGCAATACCTTAGAAATTTTTTGGTAAATTTGATCCGTAGCTTTTTTTACTTCTTGTGTAAATTCCATGATTAAGCCTATCAACTTGAAAGTAAATTGTCATTCCTTTATTCTGACGCATTATACGGCTTCATAACAATTTAAATTATAATTTATGATATTTAAGACTATTATATAATGTAAAATATGAATAAAAGTCCAAAATCAGCTAATGAAATTTTAGTTTTAGCCAAAGAAAACCATCAAAAAAATAACTTTAAGCTAGCCAAAAGTCTTTATGAAGAATTACTTAGAAAAGATCATAAAAATTCAGAAGGCTTGTTTTATTTTGGTACACTCTGTTTACAGTTAAGAGAATATGAAAAATCAAAAGAATTGCTTAACAAAGCAATAAAAGTAAATCCTAATTATGTGGAAGCTTATAATAATCTTGGAAATGTATTAGACCAATTAGGTGAACTAGAAAATTCAAAAGAATGTTTTAAAAAAATTATAGAAATTGATCCTAATAATACACATGCATATAATAATCTTGGCATATTGCACCATAAGTTAAAAGAATTAGAACAAGCAGCAAAATTTTGTAAAAAGGCTATAGATATAGATTCAAAATTTTTAGAGGCTTATAATAATTTAGGCAATATTTTAAATGAATTAGGAGATTTTCAAAATTCAATTAAATCATACACAAAGGTAATAGAAATAAATCCTAATCATACTAATGCAATTAATAATCTTTCTATTTTATTTACAAGAATTCAAATTAAAGATTTAACTAAAACTAATATTATTTTTTTTAGAAAGCTATTTTTATTCTTATATAAAAGAAATGATATTGACCATAGTTATATTTTTTCAAACGCCAAACTACTAATATTTACAATTTATGATTTAAAAAAAATAGACCCTGATTTAAAAAAAATAGACTTACTAAAATTTCAGTCAATTAAAGACTTAATAAAAGATGAATTGTTTATATTAATGCTCAAAAAGTCTTTAATGAAAGATGTTTTTTTTGAAAAAATACTAACCAAAATTAGATATGAAATACTTGTAAATTTATTTAAAAAAAAAGGAGAATTTTTAAATAAAAATTCAAAATTTATTTTTGCTTTATCAGAGAATTGTTTTTTTAATGAATATATTTTTATAACAACAAATAAAGAAAAAAATTTTTTAATAAAATTAAAAGATTTGATAAAAAAAAGTAAAGAAATTTTAGAATTAGAAATAGGTATATTAGGCTCTTATATTCCTATAGGATCTATTGAGAGTATTAAAAAAAAATTAGAAAGATTTGAATCTAAAAATAGTGAATTTAATTCTTTGTACAAAGTTCAAATTATAGAAGTTGAGGAAGAAAAAAAAATATCTTACTCAATCAAATCATTAGCTAGAATTTCAAATGATATTTCAGACAGAGTACAAAAACAATATGAGGAAAATCCATACCCAAGATGGAGATATGTCAATAAAAGAAACTTTATGCACTCTGTTGATGTTATAAATAATCAAATAAGACCAAATCGCATTAAATTTGATGACAAATTAAACAGACCAAATATTTTGATAGCAGGTTGTGGAACAGGAAAGCATATTTTTTTGTCTGCGAATTATGCTGATTCAAATATTTTGGCAATTGATATTAGTAAGTCTAGTATTGCGTATGCAAAAAGAAAATCAAATGAATTAGGCGTATCTAATTTGAAATTTTTACATTCAGATATTTTAGATTTAAAAAAATTAAAAAAAAAATTTGATATTATAGAGTGTGTAGGCGTAATTCATCATATGAAAAATCCTTTGGATGGGCTAGATGTGTTATATAATTTACTTGAGCCTCATGGTTATTTAAAGCTTGGTTTATACAGTGATTTAGCCAGACAAGATGTTATCAAAATAAAAGAAATTGTTAAAAAAAATAAAATTAAAATTACAAAAGATGAAATTAGAAATTTTAGAAAAGTAATTCTGAACAAAAAAGATGAAAAATTATTAAATTGGGGAGATTTTTATTCAATGTCATCTTTACGTGATTTGATATTTCATGTTCAGGAGCACCGATATAATATACCTCAGATTTCAAAAATTTTATCAAAATATAATTTAGAGTTTTTAGGTTTTAATGATCTAGATATAAAAATTAGATATTCAAAAATTTATAAAGAAGATAAAAAAAATACTAATTTAAATAATTGGAATGAGTTTGAGATGAATAATAAAGACTTATTTAGAGGAATGTATAATTTTTGGGTAAAAAAAAAGATTAATTAAATTGGTTGCGGGGGACGGATTTGAACCGCCGACCTTCAGGTTATGAGCCTGACGAGCTACCAGACTGCTCCACCCCGCGATATCTAAATTCTATTTTTTAGTTTATTAAGTTTTTTAACCCTTTTAATATTTTCTTGTAGAATTCTTTTTTTTTTTCAGAGGGTTTTTCATAAGTATTTTTTAATTTTATAATTTTGAAAAAACCATCTCTTTGTAGTTTTCTTTTAAGCACTCTTAGTGCTTGTTCAATATTATTATCTTTTACTTCTATTTTAATAACTACCTCCAAAAAAATGAGTAGTTATCACTTTAAAAATTTTATGTCCATTAAAATTATTCATAATTACGTATTTATTTGTTCTTTTAGTTTTTCTTTCTCTCTTTTTTCTCTTTTTATTCTTCTTTCTGCTTTCTCAATAGCTTCTACTAAATCTTTTTGTGAAAATAGGCTCATCGCAACTGGATCTTTAGCATTCAAGTTATTAAAGTTCCAATAACTTTTGTTTCTGATTGAGCTTACAGAATTTTTGGTAATTCCAACTAATCTTGCAATTTGGGAATCTTTTAATTGAGGATGGTTTTTAATTAACCATAAAGCAGAATCTGGTTTATCTTGTCTTTTTGATAAAGGAACATACTTTTTAATTTTTTTATCGGATGAAGAAATCTCAACATCCATATTTTTAATTTGCAAAGGTCTATTTTCATCTTTAGATGAAAGTTCAATTTCTTCTCTAGATAATTGACCAGAAATGATAGGATTATAGGCAATAATACCTTTTGCTACTTCACCATCAGCAATGCCTTGAACCTCTACTTCATGTAAATTACAAAAAGTTGCAATTTGTTTAAATGTTAAAGTTGTATTTTCTACTAGCCATACAGCAGTTGCCATTGGCATTAATGGAACGTTTGACATCTAGCTCTTTTTTTCTGATCTAAAATTTTGAAATTTTTTGTTAAATTTACTTACTCGACCTTTGTCCAAAAGTTTTTGTTTTCCACCAGTCCATGCAGAATGAGATTTTGGATCTATTTCTAACTTTAAAATATCACCTTCTGAACCCCAAGTAGATCTGGTCTCAAATTGTGTACCATCGGTCATTTCTACTTTAATAGTATGATAGTCTGGATGAATGTCTTTTTTCATATCGTGACTTATAACAAAAGAATCTAAGAAAACAATTAAAAGTTCCTTAATTTTTCAAGCATTTTTTGGTTAATAGCACTACTTGACGCTGTTATATTAATTTTTTCTTTTTGAGAAAGGTTAATTTCATTAACTATACCTCCGGCTTCTTTAACAATTATTATTCCGGCAGCAATATCCCATATACTCAAATTTTTTTGAAAATACCCATCATATCTTCCTGCAGCAACATAAGCCATATCAAGAGCAGCACTGCCAGATCTTCTTGTTGTTAAATCTGTTTGTTCAGTATCGTTTTTTCCACCAGTTGCGAATAAGCAATTTTTTAATTCTTTTTTTTTTGAGACTCTTATTCTTTTATTGTTAAAAAATGCTCCATTATTTTTCTCAGCATAAAACATTTCATCTTTAATAGGATCATAAATTAAGCCAGATACAATTTCGTCGTTTGACTTTAAGGCAATCGAAATAGCAAAATGAGGCAAGCCATGTAAAAAATTAGTGGTGCCATCAATTGGATCAATAATCCAAATATTGTTTTTATCTTCATTTATTTTAGAACCATTTTCTTCACTAATTATAGAATAATTTTTTTTTGCTTTTGATAGCTCTTCAATAATTATTTTTTCTGCTTTTGTATCTGCATTTGTTACAAAATCTGATGGACCTTTTACTGAAACTTGCAATTTTTCAACTTCTCCAAAGTCTCTAATTAATCTTTTTGAAGCCTTTTCACTTGCTTTAATCATTATATTTAAGTTTGGAGAAATCGAATTCATAAATTTTATATTTTTTTTACATATTCCATAGTTCTTGTATCAACTATGATTTTATCTCCACTTTCTATAAAAGGCGGTACCTGTATATCTATTCCGTTATCCAAAGTTGCCGGTTTATAAGAGGAAGATACTGTTTGACCTTTCAAAGCAACATCAGTTACTGATATAGTGCATGTAATTTGTTTTGGTAATTCTACTGACAAAGGTTTTTCGTTATAGAAACTAATGATTACTTCTAAATTTTCACTAAGCATTTTGCCTTTATCTCCAATAATTTCTTTTTTAATACTTATTTGTTCAAAAGAGTTTGGATCCATAAAATAATAATTTACCTCATCATCATATAAATAATTGAATTTATTTTCGTCTAAAGCAGCTTTTTCGACAGACTCGCTAGATCTAAATCTCTCATTCAATTTAGTATTCTTATTTAAACTTTTCATTTCTACTTGAGCAAAAGCACCACCTTTGCCTGGCTTGACATGCTGCGTCTTTAAAACTTGCCATAAATCATCTTTATATTCTATTAACATTCCCACTCTTATTTCACTTGCATATATTTTCATTTTAATTTTTTTATCGCTTCTAACGGTTTATAATTTTTATTATTCCAAATGTAGCCTGAGATAGCTAAAAAGTTAGCTTTATTCAATAGTAGTTTTT
>MDSW01200480.1_pt1 | contig 10428 bp, 7 predicted proteins | sample 811171 | NCBI WGS metagenome assembly MDSW01 (sample SAMN05326641, study PRJNA326480) | marine metagenome | isolation source: seawater | place: Atlantic Ocean: North West | collected 2012 | reverse complement strand
TGTGCTCGCGTTAGGCACATCTACACCTACCTCTATAACATTAGTAGCAACCATGATTTGAGTTTTGTTTTCAACAAATCTTGCCATCTCAATATCCTTATCTTGTGGTTTCATTTGGCCATGAACAACACTTATATTATATTCAGGAGAAGGAAATTCTCTTTGAATTGATTTATACCCATCCATTAGATCTTTGTAGTCCATTTTTTCGCTTTCATTTATTAAAGGGTACACTATATATATTTGTCTTCCATTTGATATTTCTTTTTTTATGTGATTGAACATTTTTAATCTTTTTGTGTCTAGCCAATGATAAGTTTTTATCTGTTTTCTTCCCGGAGGGAGTTCGTCTATTATAGAAACATCTAAATCACCATATATCGTCATAGATAAAGTTCTTGGGATGGGTGTTGCGGTCATAACTAAAACATGAGGAGGGTTGATATTGCCCCATAATCGGCCTCTTTGTTCAACCCCAAACTTATGTTGTTCATCTATAATCACTAAGCCTAAGTTATTAAAAGAAACATTTTTTTGTATTACAGCATGTGTTCCTATTATAAGATCAATATTATTTGTTTTTAAATCATTAATAATGATTTCTTTTTCTTTTTGTTTTATAGAACCTGTAAGTAATTCTATTTTTATGTCAAATCCACTTAAATATTGTTTTATTGTTTTGTAATGTTGTCTTGCCAATATTTCAGTTGGAGCCATCAGGCAAACTTGACATTTATTGTCTATTGCTATTAATAGAACAAATAGGGCAACTATAGTTTTTCCACATCCAACATCACCTTGTAATAATCTATTCATTTGATATCCACTTTTTAAATCTTTTCTTATTTCTTTGATTACTTTTTTTTGAGCATTTGTTAAATCGAAATCTAAACATTCTTTGTATAGTTTGTTTACATTATCTCCTATGTCTATAAAATTAAAAGTAGATTTTTTTTTATTTTTTTTTGTTTTCATGAAAAGCAGCTGTAGCTGTAAAAAAAATAATTCTTCAAATTTTAATCTAAAAATAGATTTTTTCAAATCGTTATTATTTGTTGGGAAGTGTATATTTTGGTAAGCTTTTTGGATATTGTAGATTTTATGTTTTGATATAATATTTTCACTTAAAGTTTCTGTAATGTTATTAATCGATACAGATAATAAATTTGATATTAGTTTTTGTATTACTTTGTTTGTAATCCCACTTTTTGCAAGTTTTTCTGTCGAAGGATAGATGGGAGCAAATTTACCACTCAAATTATTATTTTCTTTGTTATTATGCTCCACTTCAGGATGAACAAAATTTATTTTTCCGAAAAAATTTACTGGCTTTCCAAAAACAATATATTCTTGGTCTTTTTTTAAAAATTCTTTTATCCAGTTTAAGCCTTTAAACCATATTAAGTCTATGCTTCCTGTTTCGTCTTTTATTTTTGCAATAATTCTTTTCCCTTTACCTTGTGTTTGGTATATGCTGGTTATTTTACCAACAAACTGAATGTAAGATTCAGTGTTTTTGACATCTTTTATTTTATAGAGTTTAGTTTTGTCTAGATATCTGTAAGGGAAGAAATTTAATAAATCATAAAATGTACTTATTTGTAATTCTTTATTTAAAATTTCTGCTCTTCTTGGGCCAACCCCTTTTAGATATTCTATTGATGTATCTAATTTCAAGATATATGTTTTTATGTTTTTATATTGATTGTTTTCCTAAAAAAACAACAGGATTTTCAAGATACTCTGTTAATGTTTTTAAAAATTTAGCCCCAACAGCTCCATCAACAACTCTATGGTCACATGACAAAGTTATTTTCATAATGTTTGATATTATTATTTTATTTTCTTTGTTGACTATAGGTTTTTTAACTATGTTACCGACAGCTAAAATACAAGAATCAGGTGGATTTATTATAGCTGTAAAATTATCAATACCAAACATTCCTAAATTTGAAATAGTAAATGTATTGCCAGAAAAGTCATCAGGATGGGTATTTTTATATTTTATTTTTTCTGCAAAATTTTTAATTGTTAAAGACAAATCAGTTAAAGTTTTTTTATTTGCTTCTTTTATTACAGGTACTATTAATCCTTCATCTATAGCCATAGCTACTCCTATATTTATATCTTCTTTGTAAATAATGGAGTCATTATTCCAAGAAGAATTAATTTCTTTATGTGATTCTATTGCTACAGCACAAGCCTTGACTATTATATCGTTAAAAGATATTTTTGTGTCATATGTATTTTTTATTGTTTTTCTTAAATCAACAACTTTATCCATGTTGATTTCTCTTGACAAATAAAAATGAGGTGCGTTGAATTTGCTTTCGCTTAATTTTTCTGCTATTATTTTTCTCATTTGAGATAAACCTACAGAATATTTTTTATTCTTTGATGTTGATTTTTTTTGTAGAATTATTTTTTCTATATCTCTTTTTATTATTCTTCCATTGTCTCCACTACCTTTTATTAAGCTTAGTTCTACATTATTTTCTGATGCTATTTTTTTTGCTATAGGGGATATAGCAAAAATTAAATTATCTTCTTTTTGTATGCTATTTTTTGGTTCTTCTTTATACTCTTTTTTTATGTCTTCTTTTAATTCTTTTTTGATTTCTTTTTCTTTTTTTTTGGTTTCAGTTTTTATTTCTTCTTTCTTAGATTCTTTAGTTTCATTTTTTTGTTCATTCAATAATTCATCTATATTTTCATTTTTATCACCAATTATTGCTAAAATAGAATCCACTTCTGCACTTTCACCTTCTTTGACTCCTATATATAATAATACTCCTTCTTGAAAAGATTCAAATTCCATAGTAGCTTTATCTGTTTCTATATCTGATATAACTTCTCCTTCTTTGATTAAATCTCCAATTTTTTTATACCATTTTGACACCACTCCAGTTTTCATCGTGTCACTTAATCTTGGCATTTTTATTATTTCGGCCATATTTTAATTTTTTATAAAAGGATAATTATCTTGTTTGTAAACATTTTTGTATAAATCTTCTTTTTTTGGGAAGCTTGAGTTTTCGGCAAAATCGATAGCTTCTTGTATTGTTACTTTAACTTCGTTGTTTATTTTTTCTATTTCTTTTTCAGAAGCTAAATTTTTATCTTTTATACTTTTCAGTATCTGTGTTATCGGGTCTATTTTTATATAATCATTTATTTCTTCTTTTGATCTGTATGTTTGAGCGTCAGACATGGAATGACCTTTGTATCTATATGTTTTTATTTCTATTAAAGATGGCCCTTTATCTTGTCTACATCTTTCCACTAATTCACTCATAGCGTAGTATACTTCTTCAAACTTCATGCCTTCTATAAATTTAGAATTCATTTTGTATCCTAAACCAAGTTTCCATAGCTCTGTATGATTAGAAGATCTGCTGACAGAGGTCCCCATAGCGTAACCATTGTTTTCAATTATAAATATTACAGGCAAGTTCCATAACATTGCTAAATTAAGTGTTTCGTGAAAGGTTCCTTGTCTTATTGCACCATCTCCCATAAAACATAATGTTACATTATTTTTGTTTTTATATTTATCTGCGAAAGCAATTCCAGCTCCTAAAGGTATTTGCCCACCGACTATACCATGTCCTCCAAAAAAATTATATTTTTTTGAAAACATGTGCATAGAGCCTCCATTACCCTTTGAACATCCATCTATTTTACCCATTAGTTCAGCCATTATATATTTTGGTTCAACTCCCATTGCAATAGGATGAACATGGTTTCTGTAAGCTGTTATCATTTTGTCTTTTGATACATCTATAGCTTGATAACATCCAGCTAAAACAGCTTCTTGTCCGTTATATAAGTGTAAAAAACCTCTTATTTTTTGTTGTATATATAAAGCGCTAGCTTTTTCTTCTATTTTTCTCCATATAAGCATATCTTTATAGCATTGTAAATATGTAGATTTTGTAATCTTTTTTTCTGCAAAAAAATTACTATTAAAATGATTAGATAATAGTTTATTATGTTTTTTATTGTATGCTTTATCTTCTTTTAACCATCTGTAATGAGTATCTCTAGATATATTGCACTCCTTACAGGCTAAGGAAACATTACCTTGAAATTCAACCAAATATTCAAGCATTTTGTTTTTGTTGAATTCTATTTTGTCAGATATGTAAGATTTATTTTTCATTTCAAGCAAATATATAAGATTTTATTAAAATAATATAAATATTTATTAGTAAAGAGGGTTTAATAATTTATTATATTCGCATTTGCTTATGAGGGTGTTAATTGTAATCTTACTTTTTTCTTTTAATTTAGAATCTCAGAGTTCTTTTAAGAATAATTTAAAATTTAATTTAATTGAACCTTTTATAGAGGGTACTTCTTTTTACCCTTTTGAAAGAAACTTCTCTTTTTCTTATGAAAGACTATTATCATTTGACCCTAGACTAGAACAAGCTACTGTGCAGCTAAGTTTAGGATACATATATGATATAGATAAGGAAATTGTAGGTAATTTTAATGGTAACGACATTTTTGCAGATGCTTTTTACACAAAAGGTTATAATATAGTTCCAGAGTTAAAAGTCTATATTGGATGGAATGCTCCTTTAGGCCTTTATCTTTCAACATTTTTCAGATACACTGATTATATTACTGAATATAATTCTTCTTTAGATGATTCCGATTATTATTCTGAAAACTGGATACAATATGGTAGAGGTCTTATGTTAGGTTATCAATTTGTTTTTAGTAAATATTTTATATGCGATGCAGGTTTAGGTTATGATAGATTTAATTTTGTCTATAAAAGAAAATCTAATGAAGAAACAGAATTTGTTGATTATACTCCAGAAAAACCTAAAAATATTATAGAGTCCGTAAGAGTTGTGTTATCAGTTGGAATACCTTTTTAATACTTTTTTATAAATCTAAATTTTCAAACAAACTATCACAAGCAACTTTAGGTATAGTTATCTTTAGTTTTTTGTGTTTTTTCATTGCTCTTTCGATAGCAAATTTTGCTTCTTTGTTTCTAGCCCAACATCTTCTAGCTATTCCGTTATTTACATCCCAGAAAAGCATTGATTTTAATTTTACATCAGCTTCTTTAGTACCGTCTAGCATCATTCCAAAACCACCATTTATCACTTCACCCCAACCAACTCCTCCACCGTTATGTATTGAAACCCAAGTGGCTCCTCTAAAACTATCTCCTATAACATTTTGAATTGACATATCTGCTGTAAATTGAGAACCATCATAAATATTAGCAGTTTCTCTATAAGGAGAGTCGGTGCCACTTACGTCGTGATGATCTCTACCTAAAATAATAGGTGCAGATATTGTTTTATTTGCTATAGCTTTATTAAAAGCTTCTGCTATTTTTATTCTACCTTCTGAATCAGCATATAATATTCTTGCCTGAGAACCAACAACCATTTTGTTTTTTTGTGCTGATTTTATCCAATTAATATTATCTTTCATTTGTAATTTAATTTCTTCAGGAGATTTTTTCATTATTTTTTCTAAAACTTTTGTTGCTATTTTATCACTTTCTTCAAGATCTTTTTTGTTATTTGAACAGCATACCCAACGAAAAGGACCAAATCCGTAATCAAAGCACATAGGCCCCATGATGTCCTGTACATATGAAGGATATTTGAATTCTCCATTTTTTTTTAATATATCTGCTCCAGCTCTACTTGCTTCTAATAAAAAAGCATTTCCATAATCAAAAAAGTACATTCCTTTTTTTGTTAATTTATTTATTGCATTTGTTTGTCTAATCAAGCTTTCTTTTACTTTCTTTTTAAATTTCTTAGGGTTATTAGACATCATTTTATTAGATTCTTCAAAAGTTAAACCAACTGGGTAGTATCCTCCAGAAAAAGGATTATGTAATGATGTTTGATCTGACCCTATTTCTATATTTATATTTTTTGTTACAATTTTTTCCAACAAATCAACAATATTTCCTTCATAAGCAATAGAGACAGCTTCTTTGTTTTTTCTCGCCTGTAAAGTTCTTTTCAAAACAAGGTCTAAATCTTTATATACTTCATCAACCCATCCTTGTTTTTTCCTTTTTTTAATTGCAGCTGTATTTATTTCTGCAACTAAACAAACACCTTTTGCTATTACTGCTGCTTTTGGCTGAGCTCCACTCATACCTCCTAAACCAGCAGTAAGAAAAACTTTACCTTTTAAGTTTTTGGATTTAGGGTCTATTTTTCTTGCAGCATTAAGAACTGTAATATTTGTTCCGTGTACTATTCCTTGTGGACCAATATACATAAATGAACCAGCTGTCATTTGTCCAAACTGAGTAACCCCCATAGCATTAAATTTTTCCCAGTCATCTTGTTTTGAGTAATTGGGAATCATCATGCCATTTGTTACTATTAATCTAGGTGATTTTTTATCAGATGGGAATAAGCCCAAAGGGTGACCTGAATACAAAACTAATGTTTGTTCATCTGTCATTTCAGCTAAATATTTCATGCATAATAAATATTGAGCCCAATTTTGAAATACGGAACCGTTTCCGCCATATGTAATTAATTCATCTGGATGTTGAGCAATATCATTGTCTAAATTGTTTGACAACATCATCATTATTCCTGCAGCTTGTTTGCTTTTGTATGGAAATTCTTCTATATGTCTTGCTTTTATTTCATATTCAGGTTTAAATCTATACATGTATATTCTGCCATATTTTTTTAATTCTTCATTAAATTCTTTTGATAATTTTTTATGAAATTTTACAGGAAAATATCTAAGAGCATTTTTTATAGCTAATATTTTTTCTTCTTTGTTAAGTATACTTTTTCTTTTAGGAGCATGACTTATATTATTGTTGTATGATTTTTTGACAGGCATTTTTTCAGGTATGCCTTGTAGAATCATTTTTTTAATATTTTTCATTTTTTCTTTTTTTTATACTTATAAGGACAGTGTTTGCATTTGTTTTCACAACAATAACCTCTTTTTAAATGATATTTTTCAGTAAAAATAATCAACCCCTCTTTATTATAATAATAATCTTCAGAATCTATATTTTTTTTATTTTGAAAAATATTCATTTATTATATTTATAACAAATTTAAATATTCGTTTCTATAATGAAAAATTTTAATCAAAATGTAAAAATAAAAGAAATTAAAAATGATTTATTTAATTCGAAAAAAATTCAGGTTTTTATAAAAAGAGAAGACCTGATTCATGATTTTATATCAGGTAATAAATACAGGAAATTAAAGTATAATATAAATAATGCTGTATTATATTATAATCAAATTTTATCATTTGGAGGAGCACATTCTAATCACTTGTATTCTTTGTCATATTTAGGTTCAATAAATAAAATTAAAACAATAGGAGTTGTTAGAGGTAATACTTTAACTCCAACAATTAAATATTGTAAATCAAATAACATGAAGATTGTTAATTTAAATTATAGCGATTATAGAGATAGATATAAAAAGGATACAATAGATATGTTAAGAGATAAATTCGGTGATTTTTTTTATTTACCAGAAGGAGGCACAAATGAAATGGCTGTAAAAGGATGTGAAGAGATAATAGATGAAAGATGTTATTCTTTTGATTATGTTTGTTGTTGTGTTGGTACAGGGGGAACTGTTTCAGGTATATTAAGGTCAGTTAAGCAGCATCAAAAAGTCATAGGTTTCTCTGTTTTAAAAAAAAACACATCTGTTTTAGAAAACATTTGCAAATATTCAAAAATCAATAATTTTTTATTAAATAAAAATTACAGTTTTGGGGGTATAGGTAAATATAATATTGATTTAATTAACTTTATGAATTACTTTTTTCAGAATTATGATATAAAATTAGATCATATTTATAATTCAAAAATGTTTTTTGGAGTTTTTGATTTAGTAAAAAAAAATTTTTTTAAAAAAAACTCTAAAATATTAGTTTTAAATACTGGTGGTTTAAATGGATTAAGTGGTTTAAATGATAATAGTTTACTTTATGTATAAATTGTTTTTAATTTATTTTTTTATAAGTTTTTCTTTGTTTTCTCAAAACACAACAACTTCACAATATATTTTCAATTTCAAAGATTTAGCAATGGAAGAAATGTATAAATATAATATACCTGCAAGTATAACTTTGTCTCAGTCAATTATTGAAAGCAACTTTGGTAAAAGTAAATTAGCTACAGATGGAAATAACTTTTTTGGAATAAAATGTCATGGCTGGAGAGGTTTTAAAAATGAAAAAAACAAAATGCAATCAAAAAAACAAACGTTTAACAATAATCAAAATAAAAAATTTTTCACTAATAGATTTGAGGTTTATTTTGATGATGATAAAGAAAATGAATGTTTTAGAAAGTATAAAAAAATTAAACATTCTTTTCGTGATCATTCTTTTTTTTTGTCAAAACGAGGCAGGTATTCTTTTTTGTTTGAATTAGATATTTTAGATTATGAATCTTGGGCGAAGGGTTTAAAAACAGCAGGTTATGCTACAGATAAAAATTATTCTACAAAGTTAATTGATATAATTGAAAATTATAATCTTAGTTTATATGATGAAGAAGTTGTTAAGAAACAAAAATATGATCAGGAATTATTTCCAAAAAAGTTAACATTTTTATATGAAGGGGTATTTGGTTTGCCTTCTTTTATAGGTGTAGGAGCTTTATGTGGATCTGAAAAGTATGGTCAATTAGGTTTCAATTTACAGGTAACTCCATTTTTTATTTTTAATTCTTATTCTTATTCATTGTTTTTGGAAACAAGAATAAATAAAATTTTAGGATTAGGCTTTAAAAGAGGTTTTTCAGGTGTAAATGTGATAGGCTCTTCAGGTTTTCATAGTGGATATGAAAATTATTTTTTTAACGCTCCTTATATAAATTTTAAAGTTGGTAAAATTAAGCATGATTATAATAAGTACTCTTATTTATTATTTAGATTGGGGTTCTATAATCTAGAAATAGATAATCAACAAGATATTAATATTCCATTTATTGAATTTGTTTATAGATTAGGTTTCAAGAAAACAAACAGACATCTACTATTTTAAATTATAATTAATTATATAGTTTTTGTTTGCTATTATAATATTGTTGCTTACTTCTTTTTCTTTGTAATTGTATATTTTCTCTATGTAATTTATATCTGAAAAGAAATTCCCCTTTAATGTAATATGATTTTTGATCTCATTGTTGTTTAGTTGTATTATATGAATATTTTCATTTATAGTGTCTTGAATTGTGATATATTTTTTTTTGTTTTTGGTTAATGATATTTTGATTTCTGATGCTTTTAAATCATTTATTTTATATATGGTTTTTTGCTGTTGATTTTCATGTAAAATGATTTTGTTTTCATCTACACAAATAAAACTTTCTTTTCCTTCTTGTTTTATGAATAAATGATGTTTTGTAAAATTGTTTTCGTAAAGCAATTTTATATTGCTTTTCAAATCAGTTTTAAATATGCTTCCATGTCTATTAGATGAAAAAATATTCCCTATGCTGTCTACATAAAAATCGTTATTAGACATAGGTATGTCTTTGTTTATTTTTGCTCTAAAACGACCATCTCTTTTTAATATTTTAGCATTGCCCTTGTTATCTATTATATATATGTGATCTAATATTTTATTTTTATTTTTTATTGGTTTGTATTTTATTTTGGAATTTAAACTATTTTTTATTTTTTCCTTAAATCTCCATCCTGTAACAATTTTACCTTCTTTTGAATAATTATTTATTTTATTATTTTCTTCTATTAATATTCTATAAAACTGGTCAAGATACATATTCCAATTATTATCTTTATAGTTTATTAGAGTATGACCGTATTTTGTATTTGAATTTAGTTTTTTCGGATAATTTTCTATGTAGTTCCCGTGTACATCTATAATATATAATGAATCTTTTGTGTTAAATAATATTTGTCTATTTGTGTTTTGATAGTATTTTATTGCACTTATATTGCCTAGTATTTTTGATCCAATTTTTCTAGGCCATTTCCCGAATATAGTTCCATCATCTTTATACAAAGAGATATAATTATTCACATCTTGTATTAATATGTAGTTTGATTTTTGTTGTGGGTTTTGAAATGAAAACATTTTCCATATTGTAGTATCATGTTTAGTCTGCCAGGTCATCGTGTTAGTTTCATTATAATCAGGTTGGTATTGAATTGAAATAGCATTATATATTATCTCATTTTCATAATTGTAAGAGCAATTAAATCCAGTTAATTTGTCTAATTCTGAAGATTGATGAAAAAAATCTTCTCTTATATTGTTATTTAAATATTCTTTTATTTTCATAGGATTTGTGTAAAAAAATATATTTGATTTACCTATTGAACTTGTTTTGTATTTGAAATATTCTTTTTTATTTATAAGTTTTTCGTTGTTTGTGTATACATTTATAAAATCTTGTATAGCAGATTT
>MDSW01078156.1_pt1 | contig 10428 bp, 6 predicted proteins | sample 811171 | NCBI WGS metagenome assembly MDSW01 (sample SAMN05326641, study PRJNA326480) | marine metagenome | isolation source: seawater | place: Atlantic Ocean: North West | collected 2012 | reverse complement strand
TACACCTGCACCTCCAAATAAACCAATTTTTCCACCTTTTGCATATGGAGCTAATAAATCTATGACTTTAATACCAGTCACTAGCTGTTCTGTTTCTGTAGCTTGGTCAGTGAATTTTGGTGCTGCTCGGTGTATCGGCCACTTTTCTTTTGTCTTTACCTCACCTTTTTCATCTATAGACTCTCCAACAACATTAATTATTCTACCCAAAGTTTCTGGGCCTACTGGTACACTTATAGGTGCGCCTGTATTAGTCACTTCATCCCCTCTTTTAAGTCCTTCAGTTGCATCCATTGCTATAGTCCTTACGTCATTTTCACCCAAGTGTTGTGCTACCTCTAAGATTAATTTACTGCCTGAACTATTGACTTCTAAAGCCGTATAAATCTCGGGGAGATCGGACTGAAAATTAACGTCTACTACTGCACCAATAATTTGTGTTATTTTTCCATTTTTATTCATATTTATAAACTTTCAGCTCCTGATATAATTTCTATTAATTCTTTTGTTATAGAAGCTTGCCTACTCCTGTTATAGTTAATCGTTAATTTATCGACTAGATCCCCTGCGTTTCTGGTAGCATTGTCCATAGCTGTCATACGAGAGCCTTGCTCACTTGCTGCATTTTCTAATAAAGCTTTAAAAACTTGCGTTGATATATTTTTTGGCAATAAGTCCTCTAAAATCTCATCTTCGTCTGGTTCAAATTCATAAGAGGATTTATTTTCTTCAGCATTGCTGGCCTTTTGAGTTTCGGCTGGAATAATCTGCTGTGCTTGAGGAATTTGGGTAATGACATTTTTGAAATTATTGTAAAATAGTATACATTTATCAAATTCATTTTGATTAAATAAGGAAATTATTTCGTTCCCGACTGTACTTGCTTCATTAAATGATATTTGTTTTTTATCTTTAAAGCTAAACTTCTTAATTACATATTTTCCATATTCTCTTTTTATTTGATCTAATCCTTTAGTCCCTACAGTAATTATTTTTAAATTTTTTCCACTACCTAAAATTTCTTTAAAATTTGTTTTTGCAAGCTTACAAATATTAGAGTTAAAGCCCCCACATAAACCACGGTCTGCTGTTAAAACTACACATAGATATTTTTTGTCCTCACCAGTGCCTACTAATAATTTTGGGGCATTAGCGGGGTCACTTATAGATTTTGTAAGATTTAAAATAATATTTTGCATCTTTAGGCTATATGGTCTCCCTTTTTCGGCACTTTCTTGAGCTTTTCTTAATTTTGCAGCAGCTACCATTTTCATCGCTTTAGTAATTTTTTGTGTTGATTTAACACTTTTTATTCTTTTTTTTAGGTCATCTAAACTAGGCATATTCTATTTTTTATGTCTCTCAATTATGTCAATAAGTGATTTTTCTGAAGCTTCCTCCAATTTTCCTGAAGATTGTATAGAATCTAGTATTTCAGGTTTTTCAGATTTAATTTTTTCTATGATGTCCTTTTCAAATTTTTTAATCTTATCTAAATCAATATCGTCTAAGAAACCTTTTACGCCTGTAAATACTGAAATTACTTGCTCAGCCACTGTCATTGGTGAATACTGATCTTGTTTAAGCAATTCCGTTAATTTAGCCCCTCGATTTAATAATTGTTGCGTAGATGCATCTAAATCTGATCCAAATTGTGCAAATGCAGCCATTTCTCTATACTGTGCTAATTCCAATTTTATGGAGCCAGCTACTTTTTTCATAGCCTTGGTTTGAGCTGCTGAGCCAACTCTCGATACAGATAGACCTACGTTTACAGCAGGTCTTATTCCTTGATTAAACAATTCTGTTTCCAAAAAGATTTGTCCATCAGTTATGGATATCACATTCGTAGGGATGTATGCTGATACGTCACCAGCTTGAGTCTCGATAATTGGTAAAGCTGTAAGAGAGCCTCCACCTTTTGAATCATTTAACTTCGCCGCTCTCTCCAATAATCTACTATGTAAATAAAAAACGTCACCTGGATAAGCTTCCCTTCCAGGAGGTCTTCGCAATAATAGTGACATCTGTCTATAAGCAACCGCTTGTTTAGATAAGTCATCATAAACAATCAAAGCATGCATACCGTTGTCTCTAAAGTATTCACCGATAGTACATCCAGTATATGGAGCTAAAAATTGAAGAGGTGCAGAGTCAGATGCCGTAGCTGCAACTATGGTTGTATATTTTAGTGCACCAGCCTCTTCTAAAGTTTTTGTTATTTGGGCAACAGTCGAACGTTTTTGTCCAATAGCAACATAAACACAATATAACTTTTTCTTTTCATCAGAAGACTCATTAATTTTTTTTTGGTTAATTATTGCATCAATTGCAACAGCTGTTTTGCCTGTTTGTCTATCTCCAATTATTAATTCTCTTTGCCCCCTACCTATAGGTATTAGTGAGTCAATTGATTTTAAACCTGTCTGCATTGGTTCGCTTACTGACTGCCTTGGAATAATTCCTGGAGCTTTTACCTCAACTCTTTTTCTTTCTTTTGAAGAAATTGCTCCTTTGCCATCGATTGAATTTCCTAATCCATCGACAACTCTGCCTAAAAGCTCCTTACCAACTGGCACGTCTACAATCGCATTGGTTCTCTTTACTGTATCACCCTCTCTAATTTTTCTATCGTCTCCAAAAATTACAACACCTACATTATCGTTCTCTAAGTTTAATGCCATACCTTTAGAACCATCATCAAATTCAACCATTTCTCCTGCTTGCACATTGTCTAATCCATAAACTCGTGCAATACCGTCTCCAACAGATAAAACTTTTCCTATTTCAGAAACTTCAGCTTTTTCACCAAAATTTTTAATTTGATCTTTTAATAATTTAGTTACTTCTGAGGGATTTATTGACATATTAAATTTCTAACATCGATTGTTCTAGTTTTTTTAGTTTATTCTTAATCGAAGTATCAATCATGAAACTTCCAAGTTGCAATTTTAATCCTCCAATTAAATTTTTATCAACTTTATAATCGAATTTGATTGTTGATCCCATTGATGATGAAAGATCCTTACTGATTTGTTCTAATTCAGTAATTGATAATGATTTTGATGAAATTAAAGAAGCTTTGATTTCACCTCTTTTTTTTGAACATAGTTTTATAAAACTATCTAAAATTTTGATTACAAAAAATATTCTTCTTTTTTCAATTAGCAGAAAAATAAAATTTTTTAGATCTCTTGAAAAATTCAATTTTTTTGACAATATGTCTACAGCATTTATTTGATTTTCTATACTTTGTGTTGGGTTTTGAAGAAAGTTTTTTAATTCAGGAATGTCTTTTAAAAGAACTTTTAAAGTTTTAATATCATTCTCTATCTTTTCTAGTTCACCGCTTTCTTTGGCGACTTCAAATAAAGCACGCGAGTACCTTTCTGAAGTTTCTGTTGAGAAAGATTTGTTTTCGCTCATTTTTTGTTAGAAATTATTGTGAAATAATGTGGGTTTCGTATCATATGAAAATATTTTGATCAAGTTAGCAAATGACAATTTATCCAAAGTTTACTGGATCAACATCAACTGTAAGTTTAATTTTATTTGATATTTTCAAGGATTCTATGATCTTTGAGATTTTTTTTTGAATAAGGCTTTTTCCGTTAAATCTTATTAATAATCTGGACCTAAATTTATTTTTAATCTTTAAAAATGGTGAGTCCACAGGCCCCAGAATCTCTATGGAGTCTATTTTTTTAAGGTGGTTTTTGATTTCTCTTGCACCATCAATACTTAAACTATGTTTATTTGAAGAAACGATAATAGCAATCAATCGTACAAAAGGTGGTAGTAAATTTTTTTTTCTAAGAAATAACTCATTCTTTAATAGTGTTTCAGATTTATTTTTTATCAGTTGATTAAGTGTTTCATCCTCTGGTGATAAAGTTTGATAAATGATTAAAGAGTCTGAGCTAAATCTTCCAGCTCTACCACTCAATTGATGATACAGTTGAATATTTTTTTCTGTAGTTCTTAAATCGTATCCTCTACCTGAAAAATCTGCATCTATAACAACAATACAGTTAAGTTGTGGGAAATTAAATCCTTTTGATATCATTTGTGTTCCAATTAAAATATCTACATTGTTATTCGTAATTTTACTGAATAAAGACTCTACTTTTTTTTTTTTATTCATGTAATCACTGGAAAAAATCTCTACTTTATTTTTAGGAAAAACATGTTTTACTTCCTCAAATATTTTTTCAACTCCAGGTCCATACATAATAAAATTACATTTTTTATTTTCTTTGCAGTTTCTGGAAATTTTTTTTTCAAAAGAACAATGGTGACAGATAGCTTTATTCTTAGTTTTATGAAAAGTTAAATAAATTGAGCAATTTGGACAAGTTTGTTTGTAGCCACATTCTTTACAAATTAAATAAGGTGCGTAACCTCTCCTATTTAAAAAAAATAGTACTTGCTCGTTTTTATTCAAAAAGTTTTGAACAATTTCTTTTGTTTCGTCAGAAATAAATCTATTTTTAATCTTTTTAAAATTTAAATTAATCACTTTTGTTTTTGGCAAAGGATAATCATTATATCTTTTTGTTATCTTGAAATGTCTGAATTTTTTTCTTTTTATATTATAGTATGTTTCTATAGACGGGATTGATGTAATCAAATGTATGGGTATTTTTTCAAAATAAGCTCTTGAAATAGCCATATCTCTTGCGTGATAAATTACACCTTCATCTTGTTTATATGAAGCGTCATGTTCTTCGTCGACAATTATTATTCCTAGGTTTCTAAAAGGTAAGAGCAAGGACGATCTTGCTCCAACCACAAGTTTAATTCTATTACTTAAAATACCTTTCCAAATTACTCTTTTGTTTTTTGGAGTGATCTTTGAATGCCAAATTGCTGGTTCAAATCCAAAATAATCGGTAAATCTTGATCTAAATTCATTTGTCAAAAATATCTCTGGCAGTAAAACTAGAGCTTGTTTATTTTTTTCTATAATTTTTTTAATTCTTTCAAAATAAACTAAAGTTTTACCTGAGCCAGTCGTGCCCTGTAATACAGACACATTAAATTTATCATTTTTAAATTCCAAAAACTCTAATGCTTTTTTTTGCTCTTTATTTAATTGGAATTTTGACTTAGGTCTCCAAATACTTTCGAAATCTTTATCATTCTTTAAAATAAAACTTAAATCCTTTCCAGTTGTCATTTTTAAAACTAACCCTAATGGCATCATATTGTATGTGGCAAACCAATTTATGTAATTTATTAAATTTAGATCTAAAGAAAAATTATCAACTCTTTTGATAATACTTTTAATTTTTATATTTCTAACATCTGGTGTTTTTCCTGGCCATACAACTCCAACTTCTTTATTTTTTCCAAAAGGAACTTCTACAAAATCTCCTACTTGTATTGAGTTTTGTTTACTTTCATATGTAAATGTATAATTAAATATCTTAGGCAACAATACTTGTGCTTTCATATATTAATAGTAGTTGAATTTTTTTTTTTTAAAAATGAATTGGTCTTTTATCAACAGCTAATGCTGCTTCTTTAATTGCCTCTGTGTGCGTAGGGTGAGCATGACAAGTTCTAGCTATATCTTCTGAGCTTGCTCCAAATTCCATCGCCAACGCCATTTCAGCAATCATATCTCCACAATGAGGTCCAATGATATGAACACCCAAAACTTTATCAGTTTTACTATCTGCTAAAATCTTAACAAATCCATCGGTTTCGTTATTAACTTTTGCTCTCGAGTTCGCTAAAAATGGAAACTTTCCAACTTTGTAAGATATTTGTTTTTCCCTTAACTGCTCTTCAGTTTTACCAACTGAAGCAACTTCTGGAGAAGTGTAAATTACTCCAGGTATTACGTCATAATTTACATGTCCTGCTTGACCAGCTAAAATTTCTGCTACTGCAATACCCTCCTCCTCAGCTTTGTGAGCTAGCATTGGACCTTTAATCACATCTCCTATAGCAAAAATATTTTTAACAGAAGTCTGTAATTTAGTATTTACCTCTATTCGTCCTTTGTTATCTTTTTTAACTCCTACTTTAGTTAAATTTAAACCCTCTGTGTAAGGTTTTCGGCCAACTGAAACTAATACTTTATCAACTTCAATTATTTCTTTTTTTGAGTTTTTAATGTCAGTGTATGTTACTGAAACCAAATTTCCCTTGTTAATCACAGACTCGACTTTTGATTTCATTTTAAATTTAATTCCCTGTTTTGTTAATATTTTTTGAAATTCGTTAGAAATTTCTCTATCCATACCTGGAGTTATATAATCAAGATATTCTATTACAGTAACTTCAGAACCAAGTCTCGACCATACAGAGCCCATTTCTAGACCAATATATCCACCACCTATGACTACTAATTTTTTTGGGACCTTCTTGAAAGATAAAGCGCCTGTAGAAGAGACTATATTTTTTTCATCTATATCTACACCAGGTAAAGATGCAACGTCAGATCCAGTTGCGATAACAATATTTTTTGATTTGATGTTAACTCTTTGTTTGTTATTTTCATAAATAACAATATCGTTTTTTGAAAAGAGAACACCCTTTCCTTTAAAATAAGAAACTTTGTTTTTTTTAAAAAGAAACTCAACACCTTTTGTCAAAACTTGTATGGATTTGTTTTTATTCAACATCATCTTTTCAATATTTAATTTTATTCCATCAATTTCAATTCCTTGTTGATTAAAGTTTTTTTGAGCTTTATGAAAATTTTCAGACAAATTTAGTAAACTCTTTGAGGGAATACAGCCAACATTTAAGCAAGTTCCTCCGAGAGTTCCTCTTGACTCAATGCATGCTGTTTTCATTCCTAGTTGCGCTGCTCGTATTGCGCAAACATATCCACCAGGACCTCCTCCAATGACAATTAAATCAAAATTATTTTCCATGATTATATATTCAAAAACAATCTTTTTGGTTGTTCTAAAGACTCTTTTACAATTTTTAAAAAAGAAACAGCTTCTTTGCCATCAATTATTCTATGATCATAAGACAAAGCTAAGTACATTACAGGTCTCACTTCTATATTACCGTTGACTACAACAGGTCTTTCAATAATGTTATGCATACCTAAAACAGCTGATTGGGGTGGATTTAATATTGGAGTTGAAAGCATTGAGCCGTAAATACCACCATTCGTTATTGTAAAAGTTCCACCTTGTAAATCATCAATAGTAATTTTTCCGTTTCTTGCTTTTTGGCCTAACTCAGCGATATTTTTTTCAATATCTGCGAAGGACATTTCATCTGTTTCTCTTAGAACTGGAACTACCAAACCTCTATCAGTTCCAACCGCGATACTTATATTATAATAATTTTTGTAAACTATTTCTTCACCTTGAATTTCTGCGTTTATTGCCGGATAATTTTTTAAACCTATTACACAAGCTTTTACAAAAAAAGACATAAAACCCAGTTTCACTCCATATTTATTCTGAAATTCATCTTTGTATTTACTTCTCATTGACATTACTTCGCTCATATCAACTTCGTTAAATGTTGTTAACATTGCAGCATTCTCTTGTGCTTCTTTTAATCTTTTTGCTATTGTTAACCTTAGTCTTGTCATTTTAACTCGTTCTTCAGGACCATATTTTATTTTTCTTTCAGATGGTGCTGGTTTGGAACCCATCAAACTCATTACATCCTCTTTTAAAATTACACCATTTTTTCCTGAACCCTCAATATTATCAAGATCTACGTTTGCTTCCTTTGCAATTTTTCTTGCAGCAGGAGAAATGAATTTATCTTGTGTCCTTGATTTTTTCTCTAAGTGAACTTGATCTAAAATAAGTGGCTCTTCATCCTCTAGTTTAAGTATTGGCTTTTTAATACTTTTCGGTTTTATGTTTTGTTTTTCCTCAAATATTTTTGGTATTGACTCTTCTGTTTTTTCTTTCAAAGGAGGATTGTAATTTTTTACCTCAGGTACATTTTTTTCTTCAGTCATTGAAGAATTATTTACAGTACCTAAGATTGATCCAACATTTACAGTCTCCCCCTCTTTTACAGCAATACTACCAAGAGTTCCATTTGTTGGTGAAGGAACTTCTACATTAACTTTATCTGTTTCTAGTTCTACCAACGGTTCGTCGGCTGCAACTTTTTCTCCTTTGGACTTTAACCATTTAGATACTGTTGCTTCAGTAACTGACTCTCCTAAAGTTGGAACTGTAATTTTTTCTGCCATTTATTCCCTAAGTATCTTTTCTAATATTTCTTTTTGTTGTGCAAGATGTTTGTTAAAGTTTCCAGTCGCAGTAGATGGAGCGGCGTTTCTCCCAACATATTTAACCGATTTATCACCAAAATTTATCATTTCTAAAGTTCTATCTATATAGTTTCTTACAGTATTCCAGGCACCCATGTTTTTTGGTTCTTCTTGGCACCAGATAAATTGAGCTTTTTTATATCTCTTTAAAATATTTGCTAAGGTTTTAACTGGAAATGGATAAAGTTGTTCTATTCGAACAAAAGTTACTTTTTCATTCTTAATTTTTTCTCTTGCTTCGATTAAATCATAATAAATTTTTCCAGAGCACAAAACAACTTTTTTAATTTTCTCATCTCTTTTTTTAAGATCTAATAAATTTTTGATATTTGTGTAATAGTCATCTTCTAAGACTCGATGAAAAGTACTTTTTTTTGAAAACTCCGAAATGTTAGAAACGCATTTCTTGTGTCTTAATAAAGATTTTGGAGTCATTACAATTAAAGGTTTTCTAAATTCTCTATGCATTTGACGTCTTAAAACATGGAAATAATTTGAGGGAGTGGTGCAATTTACAACTTGAATATTTTCACCAGCACACAATTGTAAAAACCTTTCTAATCTTGCCGATGAATGTTCTGGACCTTGACCCTCATAACCGTGAGGTAAAAGCATAACTAAACCGCTTGCTCTTCCCCATTTTGACTCTCCAGATGAAATAAATTGATCTATAATAATTTGTGCGCCGTTAGCAAAATCACCGAATTGTGCTTCCCATAAAACTAAAGTCTCGGGCTCTGATAAGGAATAACCAAATTCAAAACCTAAAACTGCTAACTCTGATAATAAGCTATCTATAATTTCAAAATTTTTTTGATCTTTAGAGATATTATTTAGCGGTATATATCGATCGTGATTTTCTTGATTTCTAAGGACAGCATGTCTTTGGCTAAAAGTGCCCCTGCCTGAATCTTGCCCTGATAATCTTACTGAAAATCCCTCTGTTAATAGTGTACCAAAAGCCAAACTTTCAGCAGTAGACCAATCGATAGTCTTACCGCTCTCTATTGATTTCACTCTTAAATCAAAGATCTTTTTTAAAGTTTTATGAACTTTAAAATTAGCTGGTATTACTGAAATTTTTTTTCCCACATCAAGTAATTTTTTTTTATCTACTCCGCTAACTCCTCTTTTATCTTTTCCCAGACCAGGTTTAAATCTGGACCATGCTCCGTCAAACCATTTTAATTCAGACTTATAATTTTTTGATGACAAAAACTCTTGCTCTAAAAAACTTTTAAAATTTGCTTTTTCTTTTTCAATGTAATCATCTGTTGTGAGATTTTCTAGACTTAACTTTTTTCCATAAATTGTTAGTGTTGTTGGATGCGATCTAATTTTTTTATACATTATTGGTTGAGTAAATGATGGTTCGTCTCCTTCATTGTGTCCAAATCTTCTGTAGCAAACCATATCAATTACAACATCTCTATTAAATTTTTGTCTGTACTCAGTAGCAATTTTTGCACAGTGAACAACAGCTTCAGGATCATCGCCATTCACATGAAAAATTGGAGCTTGAGCAGTTTTAGCAACATCAGAAGGATAAGGTGAAGATCTTGCGAATCTTGGTGCAGTTGTAAATCCTATTTGATTATTAACAATAATATGTATGGTTCCGCCAATATTATGTCCTGGAAGTCCTGACATTGCAAAACACTCAGCAACAATACCTTGACCAGCAAATGCAGCATCGCCATGCATTAAAACTGGTATAACTTTTTTTCTATCCTTATCTTTATGAAAAAATTGTTTTGCTCTGACCTGACCAAGAACAACAGGATTTACTGCTTCCAAATGAGAAGGATTATCAGTTAGACTTATGTGAACGGAATTACCGTCAAATTCTCTATTTGAAGAAGCACCTAAATGATATTTTACATCTCCTTCAAAATCTTTACTTGCATTTACAGTCTTTCCAAAAAATTCACTAAAGATAGCCTTAAATGGTTTACCCATTACATTTGCTAAGACATTTAATCTACCACGATGAGGCATACCGATTTTTATTTCCTTTGCTCCCAAGTTCCCCCCTCTTTTTATAATTTGTTCAAGAGCTGGTATTAAAGACTCTCCACCATCTAAACCAAATCTTTTTGTACCTACAAATTTTACATGTAAATATTTCTCAAATCCCTCTGCTTGAATCATTTTAT
>MDSW01066760.1_pt1 | contig 10428 bp, 10 predicted proteins | sample 811171 | NCBI WGS metagenome assembly MDSW01 (sample SAMN05326641, study PRJNA326480) | marine metagenome | isolation source: seawater | place: Atlantic Ocean: North West | collected 2012 | reverse complement strand
TTTGAAGCTCTCAGAAAAACCACGCAATCCCCATTTAGAAGCAGAGTAAATACTTCTAGAACTCTTATGCTCCATTCCAACTATCGAATTAATATTGATTATATCAGTTAAATTACTTGCAAGGAGCCTAGTCAGAATTATTGGAGCGTTTAAATTTACTGCCAACATTAGATTTATTTCATCAATACTATACTTAATTAAGCTTTTACTAGGACAAATAATACCAGCATTATTTATTAGAACATTAACATTATTATTAATGCAATAGTCAGAGAGAGCCATGACTTCACTCAAATCTGACAAATCACATTTGTAATGCTGTATGTCGTTATTATCATTTGAAAATTTGTTTCTTAATTCAATCAAGCTATTAACACTTTTACTTGTTATTATTAATTTGTGATTTTGTTTAATAAAATGGCTAACTAAATACTTACCTAAACCTCCCGTTGCTCCCGTGATCAATATCCTATTTGAAGGCAAAATAATCCCCAAGCATATCTTTTTTATTTTTTTCGAACCATTCTATGGTCTTCATTATACCAACATCTAATGGCACACTAATTTTAAAACCTGATTTTTGACTTAAATCCATATTTAATAATCTCTTTTTATCTCCAGTACTATTGCTTTTTACCCATTTAATCTTTTTATCATAATATTTTGCTATAATTGTAGCAATGTCCAATATTTTATATCCCAGGCCACTTCCAAGGTTTAAGGGTTGGGTAATTTTATGTTTAACTACATGAACCATTCCTTCAGCAACATCCTTTGAATAAATGAAATCTCTTACATCTGACCCATCACCCCAAACTTCCAATTCTGCATTCTCTGAGGCTTTTCTAATTAATGATGGAATTACCATTGCACTATTCAAGTCAAAATTGTCATAAGGTCCATAAGTATTTGCAGGGCGAACAATAGAGCAATTACTTCTACCATTTTGTATACCAAAGGCCTCACATTGTAGCTCACCAATACGTTTTGCCCAACCACCATACCAATCATTTTTTGATGGGAAAGTTTTCCAAACATTACTTTCAATCATATCTTCACTTGGATCATAAACACCAATTGAACTTGTATATAAATACCATTCAACATTATTACGCATTGAGGCCTCTAACACGTTGGTATTAAACTGGAGCATTGGACCAATAATATCGGCTGGATTTTCTAAACACATTTTGGGAGAACATTTAATCCCTACAAGATTAAAAACAAAATCAATTGATTTTGTAATTTTTAAACAGTCTTCAAAATTAGTTAAATCAACTTGTTGAAAATACGTTGACGGGATAGGTTGTTTGGGCTTATTTATATCAGCTAGATGAACTATAGCTTGTTCACTAATTAATATATCAATTAGTTGTCTAGCAATCATACCGGTCCCTCCGGTAATTAAAACCTTTTTGTTTTTAAAACTATTTTTCATCATTTATTATGTCATACACCTTCTTTATAATCTTTTCTGCTGATGGAGGAAGATTATCTACCTTAGCATGGAATCCGGCAGTCCTATGGTCGAGTCCTAATACGTTTACAGGTTTTGATGATTTTATCATCATATCATGTGCAATTGATGAAGCAACACCCTGCTCATAGTCATCATCTAATACGATTCCTCCATATTTAGAGCGATCTAGAGCATGCTTCCATTGATCATGAAATAAAAATGGCTTAATCCAAATTTGATGAATAATACTAGTTTTTATTCCATTGGATTCAAGAATAATGCGTGCTTTTTCTGCCTCAAATCGAGTTACTGAAATAGGGAATAATACTATATCACTTTCTTCATGAATTATATTATCTAGCTCGTCACAGTTATCATAGCTTGCCCTATGTTCAGATATATAATAAACATCATCATCATTCATAAAACTATCATATGCAAATTGAAATTCATTAGGAGTCATAGGTGATAATATTTTTGTCCCTGGCATTCTCTGGTATAATGAATGATGGGATGATCCTGCAACTGGACCCATACCACCTTCCATTGCAATACTCCTAACAAAGATTGGACAAGGAATATCCCAGATTTCTTTACTTTTTGATGCATAATTAACAATTATGGGAGAATTATACCATTGAAATCCTTGATACCTAACAACATAAATAGGTCTAACGCCTGTTAAGCCTGCTCCAACAACAAATCCACCATTTGCAACATCGGCGGTTGTGACCTCAACCATACCATCCTCTTCATATAGTTCAGGGAGTGTGCCTCCTACCCAACCAACAGCTGTCAAACATTGCCCAAAACAATAACTATTATTTTTAGTTAAATGATCATTAATGATATTCTTTATAGTTTCTCTAACTGTTTTTGCCATATTCTTTTTATTTCTCTCTTATTTTCTTCATGTATCTGTAGTCCATAATCTCCTAGTTTGTTTTTTTGTTCTTTATACCTATCATATACTTTTTCATCATCAATTCCTGCACCTGCATGCCAATATCGGCGTATAGTATTTATATTCAATAATAATGGTCTCTTAAAATCAGGATCAATATGTTCTCTTATCATATTTGGTTCATCAGAAATATTATACGCATCTACACCAAATCCACGGGCAACATCAACTATCGACCAACTCCTTCTTATTGATTTTTCTGTGAGGATTGATAGGTTATTATCTTCAACTACAAATAATATAGGTAGGTTCTTAGTTGCTGCCCACCCAATTGAACTAAAAACATAGTCTTCTTCAGCAGAAGAATCACCCATAAAAACAATTGTAGGTCTTTTTGTTATAAAACAATTACCAACAGCAATAGGTACCTGGCTCCCCATAAGACCATCGTGACCATATATATTCTTTTCTTTACATTGTATTGATGCAGAGCCACCCATACCATTTGCACATCCTGACTTTTTACCCAAAAGTTCAGAAACTAATCCTTCTACATTTCCACCAAATGAAAGATATGTAGAGTGCCCTCTATGCTGAATGAATATGTTTGGAATAATATTCTTAGCAATGCTTTCTGATATTGAGGCTGCAATAAATTCTTGTCCAGCAGACAAATATACTGGGTATTCTATGTATTTTTTTTCAACCATCTTATATGTATAGTCCTCAAAAGTTCTACAAAGTGAAGCTTTATTGAATACCCTCTTACTAAAATCTTCCAGTTAAATACTCCATTGTTTTTGACCATGAATCAAACCTGTAGCCATTATCATCAATATATATTAACGCCCTAGGCTTTTCTGATGTTATCTCATCTATGTAATCAAGAATACCATATTTCTTGCACCATTCAATTACTAACTCATTTCCAGATTTACCGTTGACTAATGGCCTGTCTTTTCTGGCCTTTGCTGTAAAAATAATTATATTAAATTTTTTGTGTAAAACTTTTATTGCATCTATAGAACCCTCTATTGGTTCTCCATAGCATGTACCATCATGCCAACCCTTATCCCAATTATGAATTACTCCATCAAAGTCAATTGCTATATTATTTTTATCTCCCTCAAAACCAGGTGGTGTTTCAAGATTATTCATTCTTATTTATAATCATAATTTTCGTATTTTTTTCAACTTTGGGAAAAAGTTTAACAAGTTTTTTCAAAGTAAAAATAGTCACAACATCTCCAGCTTGAGCTACTAGATCATTGTTTTTAGTTAATATACCTCCATCAAGAAAAATTATATTCTGTTGATTCTCCATGGAAAAAAATATATCTGTATTGTTTAATCTTTTAACTTCAATATCACAATTTGAAAAAGAAAAGGTTTCGTCATAACAATCTTTATTTATCGATAATGAATCAGACCCTTTTTCTGTTTGAAATGATTTACCCTCATATGGTTTAGCCTCTCTCCCATAATTATCCTCTAATCTTACAAGGTCATGTTTATCAACCGGAGTTTCTATTTCAAAAATATTTGCCCCTTTCTTTGAAATGGCCTTCGTGGAGTGGAATAGGCCTTTTCTTATCATGACCTTTTCTAGTGATTCAATACTTACCATATTATTTAAAAAAGATACTTCAGCTAATCCATCTAATAAAATTAGTCCAGTCGTTTTATTTGGATGACAGTGCATTGATGTCTGATGATTATAGGCAATATGTAGAAACCAGAGTGCAACTTTATCATTCTGAAAGACTAAATACTCAAAACCCCATGGTTTTTTTACAATTTTATTCTGGTATTGATTCAATAGCCTAGGACTTGGTATTTGCAATTTCTAGGACTTTAGCCATCCATTGTCCCATCCATTTATAATGTGGACAAGAGATAAGGTTATCAGATACGACTGCTTCTCCATCGATAAAGTTTCCACCTGCATTAATTAGATCATCTTTTATACTGTAATATCCAGACACATCACGATTTTCAATAATCCCCGAAGAAATTAACATCTGTCCACCATGACAAATGGAACCTATAGTTTTACCTAATTTATTCCAATTTCTTATAAATGATAGTGCAGAATTTTCCTGCCTTAATTTTTCTAAAGCCTTTACTCCACCAGGAATGATCAAAAGATCATATTCTTTTAAATATTCCTGAAATTTGCCTTCATCATTTAAATCAAATACTGATTTTGTCGAATCCATATATGTGCCCAAGATACCATGAATTTTTCCTACTACATTTGACATAATATCAACTTCGTATCCATCCTCTTGCACCCTATAATATGGATATATGACTTCATGGTCTTGATATTTCTCCCATGTGATGATTAATGCTTTCATTATAAACCTCTTATTTTGTTATTATTATATTAGTTTTAGGACTATTTATCTCTATCATATAAAAATGGAAAACTAAAAAGATAACTATCTTAATAATTGATTAGGGTTGGTATTTACTTTTACCCTCCAATAATCTAATAAGTCTTTCATTGTTTCTTCAAAACTAATCTTTGGCTCCCAACCTGTATGCTTTTTAAATTTATTAGTATCAGGGATTTGCAAATCTGCATCGATTGGTCGAAGTCTCTTCCTGTCTATTTTTATCTCTATATCTAGATTATTTGAAATAGATATCAAATAATCTAACATTTCTCCAACTTTACATGAAAAATTACCCCCAATATTATAATATTGTCCAATCACAGGTTGTACAGTTAAAAGAAGATAATATGCCCTTACTGCATCACGAACATCTGAAAAAGTTCTTAGTGAATTAAGATTTCCTACCCTTATTATTGGTTTAGACAAACCTGCCTCAATCATTGCAATCTGCTTTGCAAAACTACTTTCGGCAAAAACATCTCCTCTCCGTGGACCCGTATGTGTAAACATACGGGTAGTTAAAATCTTTTGGTTATAAGCTTCAGCATGAAACCTTGCAATCAAATCTGTTCCAACTTTAGAGATAGCATAGGGTGAAGCAGGATGAAAAGAACATTCTTCATCTATTGGAATCTTATTTTTGCCAACTCTTCCAAATACTTCTGATGAAGAACATACATGTATCCATGGATCAATACCTGAGCATTTTCTAAGCGCTTCTAGAAGGTTCTCAGTACCATTAATATTGGTATCATAAGTATTAATTGGAGATGTAAAACTAGTCTGAGGGTAACTTTGTGCTGCGAGATGAAAAACATAATCAGGTTTAGTCTCTTCCACAACATTCTGTATTGATATATAATCAGAAAGGTTTCCATAATGGAAGAAGACTCTCTTGCCTTTATTAACAAGTGGGATTAGGTGTTGTATATTATCTTGAGGGGACCTCCACCTGCACATTCCATGTATATCCCAACTAGTATTCTCTAATAAATAATCAGCAAGGTGCGAGCCGACCATACCTGTAATTCCTGTAATAAGTACTTTTTTATTATTTTTTATTGAATCCAAATTAATTTTCTTTTAATTGATTTGTATTCCAATCAAGTTTGGGTCTTATTGCCCCAATAGTTTTTGAAAAACTAAATTTATTGTTATTAGCTTTTTCAATAATATTAAAATGAAGAATATTAATTTCTGAAATTATATTATCAATAACAGAATTACCATTTATATGTAAGTTAATTGTGAATTGGCCTGGATTTAATAAAGATCTAGGTATTATACACGTGGATCGAAATAAACCAATTGGATAGGTTTTATCAAACCAAACATCAGGTTGAGTGGTATAATCTGGTGAATTTGAAGGTGTTACAATTGGATATCCTAATGAATCTACAAGCCAAAACCCGACCCATCTTTTTCCTGGCTTTATATTCCAATATTCTATTTCTACTTTTATTTCTTGATCTACATCTGGATTGGCATTAATAACACCATCAGAAATAATACGAATTGCTTTTAATCGAGCTCTATCATCACCTGGCGCATCCTCCTTTCTTTTCCAACTTACTTCACCACTAACATCCTCTAGTGCATTTTCTGTATAGTATTGTATTGCTTCTTTTTGATTGCCAATGAATTTTAATTCCCCTTTTACTAAAACAATAACTTTATCACATAAACTTTCAACGGCATTCATATTGTGGCTAACAAAAATAATCGTTCTTCCTTGGCTTCCAATATTTTTCATTTTTCCTAGACATTTTTTTTGAAATTCAGCATCTCCAACTGCTAATATCTCATCTACTAATAATATTTCAGGCTCTAAATATGCAGCTACTGAAAACCCTAATCTTACATGCATACCACTTGAATATCGCTTTACAGGAGTATCGATATATTTACTAATTCCAGAATATTCAATAATCTCATCGAGTTTTCTATCAATTTCTCTTTTTGTCATACCGTAAATTGTACCATTAAGATAAATATTTTCTCTTCCAGTCAATTCTGGATGGAAACCAGTGCCAACTTCCAAAAGAGATGCAACTCTACCTCTAATTTTGACTGAACCAACTGTTGGTGTTGTAATTCTCGATAATATTTTTAGTAGAGTAGACTTCCCTGCTCCATTTTTACCAATAATACCAATACGTTCACCTTCACTTATATCAAGGTTTATATTATCTAACGCAAGTATTCTATCTTCATTTAAATTTTTTTTATTATTTGAACCAATAATTGTATTAGGGTCTCTCCTTCCATTGATCCTAGCCCACCATCCTTGTAAATCTTCTTTAAGTGTACCATATCCGATGATTCCTAAACGATATTCTTTAGATAATTTTTCTATTTTAATTACTGTCTTCATTTATTAAACAGTATCTATAAATGTTTTTTCCACTCTATTGAAGAGTATTAGTCCAATAATGGAGATCATAAGCGTCATGACAATACCATTAATAATATAAATCGTTTCAATCGAGCTAATACCAAATACTATTTGACGAAATAATTCAATAACCCCTACCATTGGATTAAAACTTAAAGCATATCTTGAACTTTCTGGAATTACAGAAAGAGGATAGACAACAGGGCTGATATAATACCAGAATTTTGAAATGAAATTATAAACAAAATTGAGATCTTTATATTTTGTAGTAAAAGATGATATTAATATACCTGTACCTAGTCCAAGAATGATACATTGTAATAATAAAAATGGGATAAATATGATTGACCAAGAAAAATTGATTTCTAGATATTGTGAACTAAAATAGATATAAAATAATATGAATATAGTAAACTGAATAAATAATTTAAATAAACCACTTATACTTTGGGATATTGGAACGCACAATCGAGGAAAATAAACTCGAGAGAATAATCCAGCATTCGCTTGAAAAATTGATTTACCTGCACCTAAACAAGTTGCGAAATATCCCCAAAATAAATTCCCAGACATATAGAATAAAAATTGAGGTATACCATCCGTTGATAATTGTGCAATTTTCCCAAAAATCAGCATATTTATAAGCGTAGTAATTATGGGTGTAATTGCGAAATATAATGGGCCTAAAACTGTTTGCTTATATTGAGTTACTAAATCACGTCTAACGAAAAGTTTAATGAGATCACGATAATGCCAGATACCTTTTAAATCAAAATTTAGCCAGCCTCTTTTTGAGGTGATTATTGTATCCCAATTTTGCGAATTAGTGATAAGTATATCCTAAATTATGTAACATTGAGATCTAATTGTTGTTCTATCCATTTATATGTTTTTTCTAAACCATTTTTTAGTGGTTTAGATGGTTTCCAGCCTAATTTTTTGTAAATAAGTTCATTGTCTGAATTTCTTCCTTTAACCCCAAGGGGTCCTTCAATATGATCAATTCTTAATTTCTTGCCAGCAATCTCCATTGTCATTTCTGCCAGGCGATTAATCGTAACCATTTCATCCGATCCGATATTTACTGGACCAGAAAAATTAGAATCCATCAATCGACGAACACCCTCAAGGCATTCATCAATATATAAGAATGAACGGGTTTGATTTCCATCACCCCACATCTCAATAGTACCACCATTAGTTGTTTCAGCAACTTTACGACAAAAAGCAGCAGGTGCTTTCTCGCGCCCGCCTTGCCAAGTCCCTTTAGGTCCAAAAATATTATGAAATCGAGCAATACGGACTTTAAGTCCATAATTACGCTGAGCAGCTAGATAAAATCGTTCACTAAAAAGTTTTTCCCATCCATATTCACTATCTGGTTGGGCAGGGTAAGCTGATTTCTCAGAACATTGCGGATTATCAGGATCCATTTGATTATATTCAGGATACATGCATGCAGAAGAAGAGTAAAAGATCTTTTTAATACCACTTTTAACGGTTGCTTCAACTACATTTAAATTTATCATAGCGGAGTTATGCATAATATCAGCATCATTATCGCCAGTAAAGATAAAACCCGCCCCTCCCATATCTGCAGCTAATTGATAAGCTTCATCAAAGGGACGATCACAAACTTCTTCCACCAGTTTTGAATCTCGAAGATCAGCAAGGACGAATTCATCTGCTGAAGTTTCAGAAAATTCTGGTTTTTTCAAATCAACACCTCGCACCCAAAATCCATCCATCTTTAGTTTATTTACAAGGTGGTTGCCAATAAAACCCCCTGCGCCAAAAACTACTGCTGATAGATTGCCATTATTTTTCATAAAATTTTCCATAAAATATCAATAGACATTGATACAAGTTTTTTTCTTTTATTGAAAATCCGATATATAATTCAGGAAAGAATATTAGACTGATTCTTTATCACTACCATAGTAATTATAATATTGATGATAATAATAATAATAATAAGAACCATAGCTACTTTTTGAGGTAACCGCATTCATGATGATTCCACCAAGCGGTGCTTCTATATTCTTTAAGTTTGCAATCGTATGGTGGAAAGCCTTTTTATCTGTCTGACCAACTTTAACTACCAAAACTATAGTATCAATTTCTTTTGATATCATATTTGCATCTGTTACTGCAACTAGTGGTGGGCTATCAAACAAAACAATATCCCAATCTTCCTCGAGTGCTCTGACAAGTTCTACCATACGATTTGACCCAAGCATTTCAGAAGGGTTTGGTGGTATTATTCCTGAAGTCATTACATAGAGATTGTCAATATCAGTTTTGTTTAAAAGTTTATCAATCTTACTTTCTTGGCCAGACAAGAAGTTTGTAACTCCAGGTTCACGATCAAGGTTAAAAACTTTATGTACAACTGGCCTCCTCAAATCTGTATCAATTAAGAGTGTCTTTTTTCCTAGATTAGCATAGGTTATTGCTAGATTTGCTACTGTTGTTGTTTTCCCTTCTCCTGGTCCAGCACTTGATACAAGAATTGATTTAACTTCCTTCTCAGATGAATAAAGCATACTAGTTCTTAGACTACGATAGGATTCTGAGACAGGAGACTTCGGATCTTCTTTTGTAATCAGTCTTCTTTTTAACTTTTTACTAGTATTGATTGGGTTACTGTTCTTTAAAAAATTGAATTTATTAAAATTGCGAACTACCTCCCCTCCTATAGATGGAATAATACCTAAAACAGATAAATTATATTTTTCAATCTCATCTATTGTCTTAAGTGTATTATCTAAGAACTCAATTAACAAAGCCAATAGTAGACCAAGACCAAGACCCAATCCCAATCCAGCTAGAATATTTTTTCTGTGATTTGGACTTGAAGGATTATTAGGCATTCTTGCTGAATCCAAAAACTGTGCATCTCCTACTTTAATAGCCACATTTAATTTTGCTTCTTCTAATTTTCTTCTTAGAAATGAATAATTTTCTTTTAAAACATCGGTATCTCTATTTAACCTTGCCAACTGCATTTGTTTTTCAGGAAGATCATTTAATTTCTTATTAAATAACTTAAGCATCTTTTTTGTTTCTGCTTCTCTTAACTCTAAAGAAATAATTTCAGAATCGATAGTTAGAAGGTCTGTGATCATCTCTTGTCTTGCTTTAAGAGGGTCTTGTACTGTAATGCCTTGGGATAATAGTAATGCAACTTTTTTGTCTAGATCATTTTTAAGTATAGCTAATTTTTCTTTTAATTCGATAACAGCTCCATGTTCATTACCATATATAC
>MDSW01198132.1_pt1 | contig 10429 bp, 8 predicted proteins | sample 811171 | NCBI WGS metagenome assembly MDSW01 (sample SAMN05326641, study PRJNA326480) | marine metagenome | isolation source: seawater | place: Atlantic Ocean: North West | collected 2012 | reverse complement strand
AGACAGTATGTTCGGCTCAGTGATGTTTTTTTTCCAATGCAAAGTGAGTTTCCATTTCATTGTTATGAAAAAATAATAAACTAAAATCCTAGATCCTCTAGGTCTTTTTTCTTTTTAGAACTTTCAATATTTAAGTTTTCACAATCTAAAGGAATGTTAACTATTTCTGGAACAGGGAAGTCTTCTAAAGAAATTCCCAGCTCAGGATTTAGGTATGCGTTTTTCATAAACTGACCCCATATTGGCAAAGCCATTGTTGCTCCTTGTCCAAAAGCAATGTCTTCAAAATGAACAGATCGATCTTCACCTCCCACCCATACACCCGTTACTAAATTTGGGACCATACCCATAAACCAGCCATCACTCTGGTTTTGAGTTGTTCCTGTTTTTCCAGCTATGGCATTTTCAAATGCATATGGATATCCTGTTATTAAATTTTTATAAATATAATTAGTCTCTTCTAAGCCTGAGTGTCTTAACCTTCCTCCTGAGCCGTACTTAGTAACACCCTCCATTAAATTGACTGTGACATATGCTGCTTCTTCGCTAAGCACATCAGTGGTTTGAGGAATTACCTCATATAGTGGTACCCCATTTTTATCTTCTATTCTAGTAATAAAAATTGGCTCTATATAGATTCCTTTATTAACAAAAGTGCTATAAGCTCCAACCATTTCATAAAGACTTATATCAGGAGTTCCTAGGGCTATAGATGGAACCTCAGGCAAATATGATTTAATACCCATTTTCTTCATCAAAGTAACAACTGGTTTAGGGCCCACCTGATCCATTAATCTTGCACTAATTGTATTAATTGAATTTGCAAGAGCATTTTTTAAATTTCTAGTTTGTCCATACTTATCACTTGAATTTGATGGACACCAAGCGTCCATGTTTCCATGCTTCATTGGCTCAATACAATAAAGAGCATCTGGTAAAGTGTAACATGGCGAGAGTTTTAATTGATCTATAGCTGTCGCATATAGGAAAGGCTTGAAGGTTGATCCTATCTGGCGTCTTCCTTGCTTAACTTGATCATATTGAAAATGCTTGTAATTAAACCCTCCTACCCAAGCTTTAACATGGCCTGTCTGAGGCTCCATAGACATCATAGATGCACGTAAATGAAATTTATAATATCTTATAGAATCTATTGGCTTCATTATTGTGTCAATATCTCCATTCCATGAAAATACTTTCATAGGCGTATCTACTTGGAATGTGTCCCATATTTCATCCTCGTTTTTTCCACTTGATTTCATCTTCCTCCATCTTTCTGATCTCATAGCTGATAGTTTGATTAGCGTATCTACTTGACCTTCTCTAAGGTCTCTAAAAGGAGGTGTTGGGTTTTCTTCTGATTCTTTATTCTGAGCAAAGAATTCTGTTTGAAGATTTTTCATGTGCTTGTTTACTGATTCTTCTGCAATGGTTTGAAGTCGAGAATCAATTGTTGTATAAATTCTTATACCATCTCTATAAAGATTATATCTTGATCCATCAGGCTTTGGGTTTTCCCTTAACCACTTATTCATGAATCCTTGAAGATAGGCTCTAAAATACGTAGCAAGCCCCTCTCGATGGGATTCAGGTGAATAGTCAATTTTAAGGGGGGTTTTTGATAATGAGTCTAATTCTTGTATAGAAATCATTCCGTTTCTCTGCATCTGCTGAAAAACTATATTTCTTCTTTCAGTAACAATTTCCGGTCTTCTTAATGGATTATAATATGAAGAGTTTTTTAACATTCCCACTAGTGTTGCTGCATCCTCTATTAGTAATGAATCAGGAGTTTTATTAAAATATATCTTTGATGCTGATCTTACACCATCCGCTGTATTTCCAAAATCATAAACATTCAGATACATCGCTATAATCTCATTCTTTGTATATCTCTTCTCTATTTGGATAGCTAAGACCCACTCCTTGGCTTTTTGAAGGACAGCTTGAAATATGTTTCTAGATCGTACACCAACAAAAAGTTGTCTTGCTAACTGTTGACTAATTGTACTAGCACCTCCTCTTGTATTTAAAAAGGCAATTGCTCTTAGGGTTGATCTTACATCAATTCCTGGATGATCATAAAACCTCTCATCTTCAGTCGCAATTAATGCATTAACTAAATTATTAGGAAGCTCATCAAAAGTTATAGGAGTTCTGTTATCATTAAAATAAAATTTACCTAGTATCTCCCCATCTGATGAAATTATTTGAGTAGCTAGATTAGTGTTCGGGTTTTCTAACTGTTCGAATTCTGGCATTTCTCCAAATGTTCCATTGCCAGCAAGAATAAATAATCCGAAAAAGGATATAAGACCCAGAACTACTGAAACCCAAAGTAATCTTATTGTAAGTAATCTTTTCATATTAATTAATCTTGAACTTTAATTTAGTTGACCTGCCTTTTTTAAATATTTTATGACTACTTCTTTTTCCTCTTCTAAGAGACTTCTGTTTGTCATAAGGGAGTTTAATTGTTTCCTTACATTCCTCAGAACAACAATTATTCATCTTTTCTTTACACTCATCACATTGAATAAAAAGAAGGTGGCATGATTCGTTATCACAATTAACATGAGAGTCGCATGGGTTGCCACATTGATGACAATCAGAAACAATCTCATCTGATATTCTTTCACCCATTCTCTTATCAAAGACAAAGTTTTTACCAAGAAAATTATTCTTTAAATTATTTTCATTTACTTGTCTGGCATACTCTATTATTCCTCCTTCGAGTTGAAAAACATTTTTTATTCCTTTATGCTTTAAATATGCGCTAGCTTTTTCACATCTAATACCTCCAGTACAATACATTAGATAATTTTTTTCTTTTCCGTTTTTTTTAAGCTCCTTGTCAATTATCTCAAGTGATTCTCTAAATGTATCAACATCAGGTTTTATAGCGCCTTTGAAATAACCTATTTCACTCTCGTAATGGTTTCTCATATCAATACAAATAGTGTTGTTCTCTTCTAGCATTTGATTAAACCTTTTGGCATCTAGATGCTCTCCTATCTTAGTTACATCAAAGGTGTTTTCATTAAGTCCATCAGCAACTATTTTATTTCTAAGTTTGATAGTAAGTTTTAGAAAAGCCTTACTATAATGTTCCAATGCAATATTGAGTCTAATATTATTAAGAGGTGTAATTTCACTAATTGATTTTTTAAACATTTCAAAGTTTTCTTTTGGAACTGAAACCTGAGCATTAATTCCTTCGTTTGCAACATAAATTCTTCCCAACACGTCAATGCTAGACCAAGTAATAAATAAATAATCTCTAAAGAGAGATGGATTGCCTAGGTTAAAATATTTATAGAAAGAAAGTGTTATTCTCTCTTGAGAATTCTCATCAATAATTTGGGCGCGCTCTTCAGCACTAAGTTTATTGTACAGTTGCATGCTATACTAATATAGAATTCAAAATTACAACTTTTTAATAATCTTATGTGAATTTCAGTCAGCTAAACCTTCTTGCTTAGGGCCTATCAATATATACTCAGTTTGTCTACCTTTAATATATCTGAAACCATCCTCGCCAAAAAATCCTGGTACTTCTAGCATAATTCTAATATCTTTTTTCCACTCGGGAATATATACTGTTGTGTTTAGTTCAATTGCATAGGAGGTGTTGAATTGTAATGGGTAATCTCCTGAAAAAGGAACTCCTCCTTGTGAGTCCCACATTCCCAAGGTAGTTCCGGCTGAATGACCATAAGTGCCAAGGGGATGAGTATAAATTGACGGTCTTAATCCCTCCGCTTTAGCTTGATTTAAGGATTTTTTTAAAATTTCATTGCCCGTAACTCCTTGTTGAAAATTATTTGTAAAAATATCCTGCACTCTATTCCCTTCTTTAAGTGCATTTATTAGGTAGTCTGGAGCTTTCACCTCCCCAGGTTTGAGAATATACCCTAATTCCTGAGTATCTGTATTCAATGTCAAGTATGTAATTCCAAAATCACAATGGATTAGATCTCCTGGTTGGATTATGTCAAATTTAGATAATCCATCAAATGCGTATAAATCACTATTATCCTCTCTTTGAACATCAACACTAGGGTGAAACCAAGTATCTAGTCCAAGATCTGAAACTTTTTCTCTCATCCACCAAACAACATCATCTGTAGTTGTAATTCCTGGAGTTATTACTTTAGTTGAAAATGCCTCTCTAATAATTGAACTACTAATTTCAACTAATTGAGTAAAAATTGTCATCTCTAAATCTGTTCTTGTCTCAATCCAGGCTATCGCAAGATCTTCAGCTGAAACAAGTTTTTTTCTATAATTTGATGGAAGAACATCGTAGAGCTGATCATAATGATACTTACTAAGGCCATCTGCCAGAGACTCGTAGCTTGATGTGTTAATTCCAATTTTTTTTGGGTTTTTACTTATTATATATTCTTTTAATGCTTCCCATTGATTTGGTTGCTCTTCCTTATTCCAAATTGATGGAATATTGTCACCAAATGCATATCTAGCAATAGCTACAGCATCAAATTCTTTAGTCTTATTATCAATTGAGAAAACTAAGATTGTTGTTCTTCTTGCATTTAACCATGTAGGAGGAAGCATAGTCTTAATTATAGGATCTTCATTGTATTCTCTTGTTATTAAAACCCACATATCTATATCAGTCTTATCCATAAGATCTGGTAATAAATTATTGAATCTTTCCTTTTGAAGCTTGTTAATAAAATTAGCTCTTTCCTTTAAAGAAAGGATATCCTGAGCATAAAAATTGGAAACAAATAGTACGGTAAATAATATTAATATTTTTCTCATAGTTTGGTAAAATATAAATATAAAAAATATTACTTTAGTGATAAATGTTTCAATATGTCTGATTCCAAAGATTCTAAACTCAAAGCTTTAAATTTAACACTAGATAAACTAGATAAAACTTACGGAAAAGGGTCCGTGATGAGGCTTGGAGACCAAACGATTGAAAAAATTGAAGCTATTTCCTCAGGCTCTATCGGATTAGATATTGCTTTAGGAGTTGGTGGTTATCCAAAAGGAAGGGTAGTAGAAATATATGGTCCAGAATCTTCAGGTAAAACAACCCTAACATTACATGCAATTGCAGAATGTCAAAAAGCCGGTGGGATAGCTGCATTTATTGATGCAGAACATGCTTTCGACAGGCTCTATGCGCAAAACTTAGGAATAGATTTAGGAGAGCTTGTTATATCTCAACCAGATAATGGTGAGCAGGCTCTTGAGATAGCAGATAATTTAATAAGATCTGGTGCTATAGATATGTTAGTCATTGACTCTGTTGCTGCATTAACTCCAAAAAGTGAAATTGAGGGTGAAATGGGAGATTCTAAAATGGGGCTTCATGCTAGGCTAATGTCGCAAGCTTTAAGAAAATTAACAGGTTCGATTAGCAAGACAAATTGCACAGTATTTTTCATAAATCAATTAAGAGAGAAAATAGGGGTAATGTTTGGGAACCCAGAAACTACTACGGGTGGTAACGCTCTTAAATTTTATGCGTCTGTAAGGGTTGATATTAGAAGGTCTACACAATTAAAAAACGCTGATGGTGGTGTTTTAGGTAACAAAACTAGAGTGAAAATTGTGAAAAACAAGGTTGCCCCTCCATTTAAAACTACTGAGTTTGATATAATGTATGGGGAGGGTATTTCTAAAATTGGAGAGATTTTAGATATTGGTGTTGAACATGATATAATTGAAAAAAGTGGGTCTTGGTTTAGCTATGGTGGAAGTAAACTTGGTCAGGGTAGAGATGCTGTAAAAGCTATTTTAAAAGACAACCCTGAATTAATGGAAGAGTTAGAGCAAAAAATTCTAGAAGAACTTAAAACTGATTAGGATAATATTTTTTTCCACTTATTTACAGCCTTAACTGCAGCTTGTTTTGGATCATTTTCCAGCTCGAATTTAATTTTATTGTAAGCCTTCATCGTTAACATAGGAATATCCTCTTCTTTTAAACCTTCAACATTTATTGTGTCTAAAACTTTAACCCTAAGTTTTCCCAGAGAACCAAATTTAGGATACCATGGGTGTTTTAACTTCAAATCATAAAACACTAGAGGTATTATTGGAAGGTTATTATCAATTGCTATCTTAAAAGCTCCTCTCTTAAAATCACCCAATATTATTGTGTCATCCAAATAATTTGTTTCAGGAAAAACACAGACGTTATAGCCCTCCTTTAACATCTCATTTGCTTGACCATAGACTTCAAACCTACTTTTAGAGTCAGACCTATCAACCATTATAGCCGCTCTCTTATAAATATATCCAAAAAGAGGTATTTTATAAAGTTCTTTTTTTCCAACAAACACGAATGGCTTCTTAAACGCGATTAACATAAGAAAAACATCCATATGGCTAGAATGATTTGCAATTATTAAACAGTTTGTATCTGAATTTAATTTTTCCTTGTCTTCAATTTTTACATAGTAACCACTACCATGTAATGTTATTCTCGCCCATAGGTTTCTAGCAACCCAAAATAATTTAGAGTATGCCTTAGGTAATAAAAGAATGATGACTAAAAAGGGGAAATATAAAACAACTTGAATTCCAGCAAGAAAATAAAACCAGACGCCAAGCCATAACTTTAAAAATAGTCTTTTAATCATGTCTTTAAATTGACATTAATAATTCAAAGGTATAGGTATTTTGTTTCAAGGTCAAAAAATATATCTTTGTTTTGTAAAAATAACTCATGGCCAAAATATTAACTGGCATTCAATCCACCGGAACTCCTCATCTTGGCAATATACTCGGAGCAATTATTCCTGCGGTAGAAATGGCTAACTCATCTAATGAAGAGTCTTATCTTTTTATTGCAAATATGCACTCTCTAACTCAAATTAAAGATCAAAACATATTAAAAGAAAATACATTTTTAACTGCAGCTACATGGCTTGCTTTTGGTTTAGATTCCAAAAAAAGTTGTTTTTTTAGACAAAGTGATGTCCCTGAAGTGACTGAATTAGCATGGTATTTAAGTTGTTTTTTTCCATATCAAAGATTAAAATTAGCACATTCGTTTAAAGATAAATCAGATAATCTGAAGGACGTAAACTCTGGGTTATTTTCATATCCAATGCTAATGTCTGCTGATATTTTAATGTATGATGCTGATATAGTTCCTGTTGGAAAGGATCAGCTTCAACATCTTGAAATGACTAGAGATGTTGCTTCTAGATTTAATAATTTAATGGGGGATACTTTTGTAGTTCCTGAAGCTAAGGTTCAAGATGATACAAAATATATTATAGGAACAGATGGGGAGAAGATGAGTAAATCTAAATCCAATATAATTGATATTTTTCTTGATGATAAAAAATTAAGAAAACAGATAATGAAAATTCAAACTCAAAGCCTATCAGTCGAAGAGTCTAAAAACCCAGATCAATGTAATGTCTTTAAATTATATAAAGTAATCGCTTCAGAAGATCAGGTAAAAAAATTGCACTTACAATATACAGCGGGTGGAATTGGTTATGGGGAGGCTAAAGAACTTCTATTTCATGAAATTTTAAATCGTTTTTCAATAAATCGCCAAAATTTTCTTGAGCTAACCAATGACAGGGATAGGGTTGAAGAACTATTATTAGAAGGTGCTATAAAAGCGAGGAAACAGGCTCAAAATGTTCTTAAAAGAGTTCGGTCTCGTGTTGGTTATTAATTGTTTTTTTTTAAATTTACTTAATGACACTTTTCAAAGATATTATTGAACTATTACACAAGAATGATTGTGTTATAGTACCTGGCTTCGGTGCTTTTGTTCTTAAAAGTAAGGTTGCGTCAATAAAAGGAAATGAATTTGTTCCTCCTGCTAAGCACGTCTCTTTTAACTCAATGCTAAAAGAAAATGACGGCTTGTTGGTTAAGTATATAAGTGAGATTAGAAAAATATCATATAAAAAAGCGTTGATTGTTTTAGACGATGAAGTTAATTCATTGAACAAAAAATTATCTAAAGACCTGCTTGTTGAAATTCCATCTCTGGGAATCTTTGAATTAAAAAATGAAAATACTTTATATTTTAATCCTGACTTATCGGTAAATTATGATAATTCTAGTTTTGGTCTTAAATCATTTTTAAAAGAACCAATTCTTCAGAGTATTAAAAAGGAATCTAGTAATGAGTTTCAACTTGTTTCAAATTATTTACTAAGAAATGCTGCAATTTTTATTTCAGTAATTGGGCTGAGTTATTTTGGATATTTTAATTACAATAATTATATCGATAATGAAAAGCTAAAAAACATTGCAATTGCTCAAGATCAAATACTTAAAAATGTTCAGGCTGCAACTTTTAATTTAGGTGAACTCCCTGCGATAAATCTTAATGTTACCGCTCCTCTTATAAAAGAAAACTCCATTTACTTTAGTGTAATTTCAGGATCTTTTAGATCAAAAAGTAATGCCAAAAAACAACTAAATGAATTAATTGGTCAGGGATATCAGGCTTCATTCACTTCTCTAAATCCTAAAGGTCTTTTCAGGGTTGCTTATGCACGTCTTAATACTCGTAAGCAGGCAGCTTCTTTAATTTCTACAATTAAAGAGAATGGGAAAGATGCTTGGTTGTTGATAGAAGATTAACTATTTATCAAGCCAAATATTTGGATTTTCAGGCTTCATTTCATTAAAAACATTGAACTTTAATACAGTTTTTCCAGTTGATTCATTTGTGAACACAATCCCTATTTCATCATTAGCTTGAATTTTATCTCCTTTTTTTACAAAGATTGATGATAAGTTTTGATAGTTTGAAATGTATTTACCATGTCTAATTAATACACCAGGATTTCCACCAGAAAAACCATAAACTGATAAAACTTCTCCATCAAAAACAGAGTAAGCTATAGAATTAGGTGATGTTGCAATAGATATTCCATTGCTGTTAATAGTAGTTGTCCTAACAACTGGATGGCGTTGGGTTCCAAATCTTCTTATAATAACACCCTCTTTAACTGGCCATGGTAATCTTCCTTTATTTGCTTGAAAATTTGTTGAAATCAATCTTCCCTCTGGAGTAAGTGCAAAATTTGTTGAATTATTGTTTTTATTAGATTCAGCTATTGCCAACCTAATTAACTTCTTGATTTCATTATCAATCAATCTAGTTTGTTTCTCTTTTTTATTAATTTCTGAGATATAATTTTTTTGATTTTTGATCAAGTTTTTAAACAAATAGTTTTGTTGATTTTTTTCTTTTGTTAGAGATTGTTTTACGTATCTATTTTCTTGAATAATAGTTTGTTTCTCTTTTTTTCTAATTTCAAGACTGTCTATTGTTTGAGTTATTTGCTTTTGAATTAGCACAATTTTATCAGCTTGCTTTTTTCTGAATTTGGAGTATTGTTTAAAATATTGAAATCGTTTAAATGCTTGATTTATGTTTTCTGAAGCAAACAAAAACATTAATTTCATTTCAGTAGATCTCTTTTTATAAGAGTTGTAAATAATTATTTCATACTCATTTTTGAGCTTTATTAAATCTGTCTCTAAATCAGTAATTTTTTCAGTTTGATTGAAAATAATATTTGTTAAATTATTTAATTGAGAATTATTGACCTTTATTAATTTGTCTCTTACAGAAATCTTAAGCTGAAGATCTTCTAGCTCATTTGATAGATTTTTAGATATTTTTCTTGATTCAGTAATTAAAGAATTTATTTGATTTATTTCCTTTTTTAAAGATATTTTTTGTGCCTCTAAATTCTTTTGTCTTGTTTCATATTTTTGAGCATTCAATGGGATAATTGAAATTAATAGTAAGAAAAAAGATGTTTTACTTAAGAATTTCATCTAAAGTTTTGATTTTATAATCAGTTGGTATTTCCATTGGGAAAGTTAAATTCTTTGGAAAATCAAATTGAGAATACTGTAGGTTAATTTTTATAATTTTATTTCCCCTCATATATGAGATTAAGACATTATTTGGCACAATTTTATCTTCAATTGTTTTGTAATTATTGTAGTCAATTGTAATTAAAGATGAGAGCAGGGGAATGAAAACTCTTTGTTGATCAAGATGAAAAGTTTTAGGGTTGATAAAAAGTGAAGATTGTATACCCTTTGAAGATTTTAACACATAATAATTAGGGTTCTCCACGCGCTCCCAACTACCCCTGTTTATGTCTAGTATTGATTTTCCTAACAGTAGGTTTTGAAATGATTTTACAGGATTTTTAATTCCAAGAGCACTCATGATTAGATCTATCTCCTGGTTTATATATGTTTTTTGGAATTTTTCGTAAAAAACAACTCGTTCATTACTCAATAAAATTTTTGCAATAGGTACAATCATTGATGCGCTTATCCAAATCAGTTCTTGGTCTAAAGCTCTTAAGCTTAAACTAACAGATTGGGTTGAGCGGCCATCATTGAATTCTACTTTAACTCTATTTCTTAAATTCTGAAACTT
>MDSW01048097.1_pt1 | contig 10429 bp, 8 predicted proteins | sample 811171 | NCBI WGS metagenome assembly MDSW01 (sample SAMN05326641, study PRJNA326480) | marine metagenome | isolation source: seawater | place: Atlantic Ocean: North West | collected 2012 | reverse complement strand
GGTTCTTTCACCGTCGCCTAAGCGTCTCTCCGTATAGACGACGCACTAGCCGAGCGCCGCGAGGAGTCGACCGAGCGCGCGTTGTGAAAAAAGCACGAAGTCATTACACTCTCTTCATTCCCTCCATCCTTCATAATCATCGCCCCGCACTCCTCCTCTCGCGCGTCGAGGCGTCGAAACGAACGACATTCCGTTCGTTCGCGCATGCGTTCGCTCGCGCGCGCGTCCTCGACGGACGTCCTCGCGCGAATCTCTCGAGCCTCCTCCACCTCGAGCTCGACCGCGCGTCTGTTGGATTCCATCCTCGAACGCGCCTCGCGCGCGATACCGCGAGACGACGTCGACGGTGAGCCGTCGACGACGTCCGCGCGCACGTTTGCCGTCGGTCTGTCGGGCGGCGTCGACAGCGCGATCGCCGCGTGGGCGCTGAAACGAACGGGCGCGCGCGTCGTGGGGACGCTGGCGCGAAATTGGGACGAGGCGAACGAGGACGACGGGGACGAGCGCGAGTGCGCGTACGTCGAGGACAGGAAGAGCGCGCGCGAGTGCGCGGAAACGTTGGGATTGGATGATTTCGTCGAGGTGGATTTTCGACGAGAGTATTGGTTGGACGTGTTCGAACCGTACGTGGAGGCGTTCGAGAGCGGCGCGACGCCGAATCCGGATTTGGAGTGTAACCGACGGGTGAAATTCGGCGCGTTGTTACGACGCGCGACGGAGACGATGGGGGCGACGTGTCTCGCCACGGGACACTACGCGAGGATCGATCGAACGCGCGGTGGGGTGAGATTGATGCGAGGGGTGGATGCGAGCAAGGATCAATCGTATTTTTTAGCGTCGGTGTCGGCGGAGGCGTTGACGCGCGCGTGTTTTCCTCTGGGGGAGACGCTCAAGACGGAGGTTCGTGACGCCGCGCGCGCGCTGAGATTACCGTGCGCCGAGCGTCGATCGAGCGCGGGGATATGTTTCATCGGTAGGAAACCGTTCGGGAATTTCATAAGTGAATACATTGAACCGAAACGCGGCGCGTTCGTCGACGTGGAGACGGGACGAGACGTTCCGGGCGCGCCGCCGCATCGAGGGTCGGCGGCGTACACGGTGGGACAGCGCGCGAAGATCGGTGGGGCGTCTAAACCTTGGTTCGTCGTCGGGAAAGACGCCGGGACGAACGTCGTGTACGTCGCGAGCGGGGCGGACCACGACGCGTTGTTTTCCACGACGTGCGCGGTGACGGATGCGTTTTGGGTCTCGGGCGCGCGCCCGCGCGGCGTCGACGTCGGCGCGCGTTTACTCGCCAAGACGCGCTACGCGTCGCCGTTGACCCCGGTCATCGTTCGTTCGACGTCCACGACCGACGAACCGATGATTCCATCGAGGTATTCATCGTCGTATCGATCGAGAGAGTCGTCTTCGTCGTCTTCGTCTTCGCTCGTCGTAGATTTTCTTCATCCCGAGCGCGCCGTCACTCCGGGACAAGCGCTCGTGCTCTACGACGGCGACGTCTGTCTCGGCGGCGGCATCGTCGAACGCGTCGGTCCATCGCTCTTCGAATCGAACGCGCGCGCGTAGGCGGATACATAGACGGATGCACGGACGGTTCGGCGCGCGAGCGGCGGCGGTTAATTTTAGCTCACTATTGTAGATTGACACGACCGCACTCTTCACCATGCCGCCCGTCCTCGACCACATCTTCGAGTTCGTCGGTCGATACGTCGTCTCGTCGCGAAGCAAGACGCGCTTCTTCCACGAGGGATGGGGCGACCTCGCCCTCGCGCGCGACGTCTCGAGACGGTCGCGGGCGTACTTTGCGCCCAATGGGAACGGGGACGATGAGTGCATCAAATCCGCGCGCGCCCATCGCGCTCGAGGCGTCGATATACGCTGGAGCGCGGTGACGACGGCGGAGAGTGGATACGGACGTAATATTCTACGTCAGGACGCCGCGTTTGAGTCCCCGTTCGCGGATTCATTGCCCGAAGAGAGTCGTTTGGTTCGGTTCGCGAGACTTCGTCCCGACGACGCGACGACGACGGGACGCGAGACGGACGCCATCGCGCGCACGAGACGCATCGCCGTCTTGTTACCGTGCACTGGGGACGTCGATGAATGGTTTCGACGATCGATCGCTCGAGATTTACTCGCGAAGGGCGTCGAGTGCGTCATTCCGACCATCGCGTATTACGGAGCGCGTAAACCAGAGGCGCAGTGGCGACACGTCTTGCGTAGCGTCGCCGAGGCGAAGATTCAATTGAGCGTCACGCCAGTGGAGATGATGCTGTTATCGCGCGCGTTGATGCGCGAGGCCGAAGACGACGGTTTCGTCGTCGAGTTGTGTCTGGCGGGCGTGTCGCTCGGTGGAACGATGAGCGCGACGGCGGCGTGCGCGTTGGCGGCGGCGCGCGCGGCGAGCCGAGACGAGCCGTCGACGTCGAGCGTCGTCGGCGTGTGTTGCATCGCCTCCGGCGCGGATTGCACGCCATACGTCGACGGGTCGATCGAGACGCGTTTAGCGTGGGACGTGTTGCGCGAAACCTTGGACGATGAAGACGAGGAGGAGCGTCCCGCGAGCAAGGCGCGCGCGAGGGACGCCCTCTTGCGCGTCATGGAGGACCTCGACATCGATAATCTTCTCGTCGAATCTTCCGTGCGATCCGCCGTGTGCCTCACCGCGAGAGACGATCGATTCATCGGTGCGAAATCCAACGAAAAAATAGCCGTCGCGTTGCGACGAATGACGACGGACGCGAGCGGGTTTCATCGAGAAGACGTCGACGGCGGACATTTACAATTTCTCTTTGGATCGAAACACGTCATCGCGCCGTCGATTACGCGCGCGTTTGATTTGATTCGGCGCGAGTAGTGCGGCACAGTGGGATGTAAGAGTGAAAAAAGAATGTATGTATGTATGTTACACGACGCTCACTCGGAGAATCGACCGAGGGCGACGACGAAGCCGAGGGCGACGCGTCCGAGCCATTTTCGTTTTCGGCCCGGCGCCGGCGCCGCCTCGGCGCCGCTGGCCTCTTCCTCACTCGATTCCTCCGCGCGTCTCGACGGTAAAGACGCCGCGTTCGGATCGACGAGTTCCGAGAGAACTTTTAAGAATTTACTCACCCGTCTTCGTATTCTCTGGCGCTTATTCAGACCGTCTCGGCCGCTGAATCGATACTCTCGACTCGCGTCCGTCGGGGCAAAGTGTAAATCCGCGCCGCCGCTCGCGAGGGGCGGTGAACCCGCGCGCGATTCGCTCTCGTCGTCGCTCTGCGGCACGCTCGTTCGACCCGTGGTGAAAGATCGCGCGTGCGGCACCTCGTGCGTCACCGGTGGTTCGGGAATCGCGTCGTATCCCTTCATGCGCGCGTTTTCTCGCACGCGGCGTTGCAATTCGCGATGAAACGTCGACATGTAACCGTCCAATCCTTTCGCCGCTGCCATGTGCGCCAAGCGCGGTGGCACGCCCGGATCTTCGTAATATATGGACACGTATTGACTCCCGTTCACCTCGTCGTTCCTTCCGACCATGATGGCGCTGTACAGAGACTTGACGTCGACGGCTCGCGATCCCATCATGCGTTGGAGCTTCGTTTTTGCCGCCGCCGCCGACGGCGCGCGGAGCGCGTCTCGACAGATGCACGTCACCGTATCGTTCGCTTTATCCCTCCACATCCGCCTCGCGACGGTGTAATCGCGAGGCGCCATGAGAGAAGGGTACTTTAACCGCCAATACACGACGTCCTGCGCCGTAAAGTCTTTCCCGTGTGGATCCTCGCGCTCGACGCACGTGGGATGCAGCGTCGTCTTGTCCCACTGTTGTCGTCCCAACAAATCCGTCTGCGCGTCGAACAACACCTCCACGGGCACGCCCGCCGCGAGAACTTCGGTGCGAAACTTGGCTAACCCTCGCTTCATCATCCGTTTATCCTCCGCGGAGACGCCGCGAAGCATTCTGTACGTGCAACATCCTGCGCGTCCCGTGGCGATGACGTCCCATTCGCCCTCGTCGTTCGCCACCGCCGCGGCGAACGATTCGTAATCCTTCGTCGTCACCGCGTCTCGAACATCCTCGGCTAAATCTTTCGGACCGTCTCGAGCGGCGATCTCGTCGTCCCATCCCACGTCGACGGCGCGTCGAGTCACGCCCGCGTACAGCGCGCCGCACGTCCACACCGGCGCGCGCACCGCCGTCACTACGGCCCATCGAAGCGCGCTGAAGAAGAGTTTAACGGCCAACAGCGCCACTCTGTCCGGTGGTGGCGTGTTTTGGTCCATGCGTAACCCTATAAAAATGGCTTTATACACCAGAGAAACGGTCCACATCCCGAGCACGCACAGCGACATGCCGCGTCCCGTCATGGCGCCTCTCGCCACGCGAAGACCCATCACACCCGTCGTCGTCGCGCACGCGCTCTCCCACCAACTCAGCGTCGCTTCGACCTCACCGCTCGATTTCCCACCGCCATCGCGCGTCCATTCGCTCGAGCGTCGCGCGCGTCGACGCGCGCGCGACCGAGACGTCGACGTCTCCAGCCGCCCTCGTCCGAGCTCGGCGCTATCCTCGACCTCCATCGCGCCCTCTCGCGCCCTCTCGCGTCGACGCATGGCGTCCGCGATGGGAAACGCCTTTCCAGTTCACCTCTCGCGCGCGCGAGACGAACGGGGAGACCACGGGCGAGGCTCGACGATGGGCGTCGATGGGCACCGGCGCCTCGTCAGCACTCGCGCGCGCGACGCGCCCGCGCGTCTCGACGCTCGCTCGAGCGCTCGCGCGCCTCGACGAGGGCGCGACGCGACGCGTGAACGTTCGCGTGACCGCCACCGCGCGTCCTCGGCCTCGCGAGCGACGCGCGCGCGCGTGTGCGGACGAGGGCGAGGATACCATGGTGTCTCGGTGGTCGCGCGCCCTTTTCGCGGAGGAAAACGCGCGGGACGACGAACCGGGGACGACGACGCGCGACGGTGAGACTTTGAAGGCGAGAGAGGGTGAAAATACACGACGCGCGCGACGCTGAATCATCAGTAATCGTCGAAATTCTTGATGTTTTTCCCGGCGCGACGCGATGATTTTTTTTCGCTCGTTTGCTTTTTGTCGGCGAGCCGCCGCTTGTTGCCCTTTTCCACGTTGGCTCGTAACTTTTTCTTTTTCTTCTTGTCCGACTTGTTCCCCGGAAGCTTGGCGGCGCGATTAATGTACGATTGTAACTTTTCGAGCGCGTCGTCGACGTTTTTACTCTGCGTGCGGTGTCGAGTGCTGTTGACGACGAGCTCGCCGTCGTTGTTCATTCGATTCTTCTCCGCGACGACCAAACGATCGGCGCACCATCGCGGTAACCACCCGGCGGCGACCGCACCGTCGACGTTCAATCGCATGTCCACCTTGGTATTCACCTTGTTGACGTTTTGCCCTCCCGCACCGCCGGATCGCGCGAACGAAATCGTCACGTCGTCCTTGGTCACCCGTCTCGGCGGCGTCGTGTCGACGCCCTTGGGCGGGAGCGGTAACTCATCTCGAACTCGCGGACCACCGACGCCACGAAGCGCATCCTTATGCGCGGACGCGTCTCGAACCTTCCCTCCGCCCTCCTCGTCGTCCTCGTCCCCCTCCTCGTCGTCCTCGTCGAAATCGTCGTCGTCGGCCCACGGGTTTTCATCCTCGTCGAAATCGTCGTCGTACAGGTCATCCATCCATCGACCCGCGCGCGCGGTCGTCGTCGCCGTCGCCGCGCCTCTCCCCCCCATCGACGCGTTCCTCGCGCGCGAGACCCTCTCCCGCGCCTCCGCGGACCGATGCGCGTCGCGCGTCGCCGCGCACGCGCGCGAATGTCTTCCCGCTGGGGACGACGCACGGGACGCCCTCGTCGTCGTCGTCACCGCGCGCGCGAGCGAGGACGCGCGGGACATCGTCCGCGACGCCCCCTGCGTCGTCGTCGTCGCGTTCGCGCCGTGCGCGAGCGCGCGCGACGCCGCTCGCGCGAACATGATGCGCGTCGAATGCGAAATGGGCGTCAGACACTGGCGCGCGCGCACTCGCGCGCGCGATCCACCACCTCGCGCGTGCGCTCGCGCGCATGTCGAGAACGCTCTCCCGCGCGTATTCGCGCGCGCGCGCGTCCGCGTCTCGCGCCGTCGCGCGCGCGCGCGGTGATTCCCATCATCGTTTCGCCACCGCGAGCGAACGCGCGTCGGCGCCCTCGCGCGACGCCGATGGAGACGGCGGAGACGACGAGAGCGTCGAGGAGAGAATGCTCGCGAACGCGCGCGCGGAGACGTCGCGCGCGCGCGACGACGCGCGACTCGCTCGGTCGCGGGTGACGTTCGAGGAGGAGGTGCTCCCGGCGTTGCGGCGGTTTTTCGACGCGCGGGGACATTTGAACGTCCCGCGCGCGTACGTCGTGCCGGAAGACGCCGGACCGCGACTGGCTGGGTTTCGTTTGGGTGATCGCGTCGATCGCATGCGGACGAGAGGGGATTACGTGAGAGGGAGCGAGGAGAGGATGCGCGCGTTGGACGCCGTCGGCAAAGCCGCCGGGGAGACCTTCGCGTGGGACGACGAGGATTGGGTGTTTTATAAACAGGTGATTCCGTGTCTGCGATATTACGTCAAGGCGCACGAACACGCGAACGTGCCGATGGCGTATCGCACGCCGGAATCGGCGGAGATGTACGAGTCGACGAACGCGTTGAAACCGTATAATTTCGGTTTCGCCTTGGGAAAACGCGTCAACGATATTCGAGCCAAGGGAACGTTCATCGAGGGACGTCCCGATCGATACGACGCGCTGTGTAACATGGAATTCGTGTGGGACGACGATGATTATAATTGGTGGTCGAAGATTGTGCCGGCGTTGGAGTTGTTTCGATCGATGCACGGGCATTTGAACGTTCCGGCGCGCTTCGTCTTGGGCGAACGCGTCGAGTGTCCCGTCGGCGCGCACGATCCCGTGCACGTGCGAAAAAATCTACAGGGCGTCGACGTGGGAAGCGTGGTGGCGCAATTGCGTCGCCTGCGAACGACGGAGAACGAGAAGAAGCGATTATCGCCGAGTCGCGTGCGACAACTTGACCGGATGGGATTTTTATGGGACGAGCGCGATTACGAGTTTCGATGTCGCACGCTCCCCGCGATTCGACACGTGACGATGACGTACGGTTCGCTTCCCAAAGCGTCGATGTTTCGTCCAAACCTCGAGTACATCCTTCGCAAAAACGCTCCCAAGACGATATTCGACTACCCGATCGTGCACAGGCTGTTACGACTCGAATCCGGAGCGTTCGACTTCGGCTCGTCGACGCCGGAGGACGCCGTCGCCGACGTCATCCAAGCCTTCAAATTCGGTCGACAGGCGTACGACAGGACCACCGACCCGGCCGCCGATCCAAACTACGAGAGCACCAGGGATCACTACGCCCTGTGGCTGCGACGTTTCTATTCCATGCGAACCCGGTTCGAGAGACGCCGCCGAGACGCCTCCGAAACCGCCGCCGCCGACGTCCCGGACGACGTCCCGGACGACCATCTCGTCCACGACGTCGAGAACGCGGCGAAACAGTGACCACCCATGGACAGACACCCACCGATACCCCCTGTGATGCCACCCGTAGACGTAGCCGCCCGAATTCGGTCCCCGCGCGCGCGTCCCGCCGCGCGTCCCCGTCGCCGCGTCTTGGTGTTGCGCGCGTGGATCTTCGACCGCACACGTCGTCGCGCGCTCGCGCCGCGTGCGATTCGAGACGGACGGACGCGCGAACGTTCGAACTCTCGATTTCGCGCGCGCGATCGACGCGCGAAGGTCTCGAATCGTCGCGCGCGCGCGCGATACGATTCCGCGCTCGGGTGACGAAAAATCATAGAAAATCATCATGACGGACGCCGGTGACGCCGTCGAGACGAGCGGATGGTTCTGCGTTCTCGCCCTCACGCACGCGCCGATGATGATCTTTCTCCTCTACGCCGCGCTGACCGTCTTCGAGCGGGCGCTGGGGAGTAAACGGGGACGAACGCGGGAGACGATGCCGCCGCGGGAGGCGACGCCGCGCGTCTGCGTGCAGATACCCACGTATAACGAACGAGCGTGCGCGAAACGGGCGATCGACGCGGCGTGTGCCCTGCGATGGCCGCGAGAGTCGTTTGAGGTGCAGGTGCTGGACGACAGCGACGATGGGACGGAGGATATTGTCGAGGCGGCGTGCGCGGAGTGGCGAGAACGCGGGACGACGTGCGACGCGTTGTGGATGAGCAGTCTGTTGCGAGGGAAGAGGCGACAGACCAAGGCGGTGGCGTTGGAGCACGGAAGAGCGAGGACGTCGGCGGATTTGATCGTCGTCATGGACGCGGACGCGGTGGTTGAGGAGGATTATTTAGAGAAGATGGTGCCGTATTTTTACGACGAACGGGGCGAGCGGACGAGCGACGTGGCGGTGGTGCAACCGGCGTTGGCGTTCGCCAACGCGTCTAAAAACTTTTTAACGATGCATCAGGCGTTTAAGATGGAGGCGGACGCCATCGTGGGGAATCGGGCGCACATTCGAGCGTTCGGGTGCGTGATGCGCACGGGCGGCGCGGCGATGTGGAGCGCCGCCGCGTTGCGAGGCGTCGGAGGGTGGGATGAAAATTTATTATGTCTAGAGGGCACGGACATGTCCATTCGAACGCGCATGGCTGGGTACAGCGGGAAAGCGGCCGCGAACGTCGTCGTGTTCACCGAGTTGCCGTCCACGCTGAGCGCGTTCAAGAGTCAGCAGATGCGTTGGATTTGGGCGTGGGCGCACTTGGCCAAGAGACACGCGCTCGCCGTCGCGTTCAATTCGTACAGCGGCGTGCCCGGGACGTTCGCCCGCGCGTGGTTCGCGCTCGCGCTCCTACGACCGGCGCAGTGGGTGCTCCTCGCGGTGTGGGTGCTGATGCTTCCGCGACTCGTCGCGGAGGGCGTGTGGCTCGGAAACGCCGACTACGTCGCTCGAGGCGCGGCGTGGCTGTACGCGTTGCCCCTGGCGTTGATTTTGAAGGCGGACACGTTCGCGGTGAGCGACGTTGAGAGCAAGGTGATGTCACCGCCGAAATCCACGGGCGAGGCGGTGAGCACCGCGCGAGCGACGGCGAAAAAGTTGAGTTGGATATTCCCGCACGCGTGCGTCTCTCTGGGGATGATCGGAGTCTATTGCACCGGATACGCGCGAGGAATTTTGGGGTCGACGCACCCGAAACGCGACGCTCCCGTGAGTCAGCTTCGAACGCCGAAACTCGGAAGCGGCGACGTCGAACTGAGCGACGCCGATCGAGGCGCGGACGAGACGTCGTGCACGAAGAGCGAGATGTGGCAGTTGATTTTTGAGCTCGGTTTCGTCGTCGCCGTCGCGCACGCGTCGGCGCAGCTCATGCGCGGGGGCATCGCGGGCGGTTCCACGGAGACGTCGATTCCGCTCGTCTCCGTCCTCGGATTCGTCGTCGCCGGATGTTCCATGTACGTCGCCGCGGGGAGTTGGGACGACAAGTGCGGGCCGAGAAGCGGCGACCGGATCCGTCGAGCCGCCGCGACGGCGCATCCCGAGGAACGCGCGGGTCTGTTATCCGCGCACTCGTCCAACGGCAGGCCGTCGTCGGCGCGCGGTACCGTTCCCGTTTCCATGCGCGTGCGCCAGTCGGACGGACGATACGGCACGGAACACGCCGACATCGAAAACGCGCGTTTGGAGAGCAATTTCACGATTGCAGAGGAGCTCTCGCTCGAGGACGTCGACGCGCCGCCGCTCGCGACGGCGCGTGAGACGAGCAAGGCTATCAAAAAGTACAAAAAGATGCGAGACAACGGTTTCGATCTCGAAAATTTCAGCGAGTACGCGCAGAGCGACGCGACGAGCGTCATGAGCGAGCAGGCGCCGTCGCACGTGAATTTCGGTTCGTACCGCGCCAACTCAAACGACGATTTCCACTCGGAATCCGGGTTTGAGGTCGAACAAGACGACGCGCGTTCGGTGGACACGGAAGGTCGTGACCGCGCGGCGTTGGCGCACGCGGTTCAGGTGGATCGCGAGGCGCAACACCGCGCCAAAGCGCTTCGAATGGCAAATCTTCGCGTCAACACGACCAACAAGCATCAACGAAATCCCCCGGGATGGACTCGACCCCCGCGCTCGCCGAGCAGTCGTCCCGGGTCGACGGAATCCTCACCCCTCGCGCGTTCACCGTCAAGACGCATCGGTTCACCGCCAAAGGTGGAGGCATCGGATTGGGTGGACTCGCCGATTGTCGAATCGCCGACGGCGACGGCGGCGAACGAAAACGCCGCGCGCGTGTACAATTTGTGAAATCACTAGTACCCTAAAAAAAGCAGCTACGATCTACTATCCACCATCACACGTTCCCGTTCCCGTTCCCGTTCTCCTCCCTCGCCCTCGCCCGTCGCACGCGCTCCAAATGTAACAATCGTAACAT
>MDSW01020524.1_pt1 | contig 10429 bp, 9 predicted proteins | sample 811171 | NCBI WGS metagenome assembly MDSW01 (sample SAMN05326641, study PRJNA326480) | marine metagenome | isolation source: seawater | place: Atlantic Ocean: North West | collected 2012 | reverse complement strand
CTTTTTTGGCGCCAAAAAAGCGAGCACCATATTATATGAGCGCCAAAAAAGCGAGCACTTCGGATCGGACGGGGGCGGCCAATTTCCACATGGGTGGTCTCGCGCGCTCGCGCCCCGGGCCGGAGACGTCGCCGCACGCGTAGGTCGCTTGCCCGTAGCGGCCGCCGGAGGCTTCAGAGAAGCAACAACACAACACAACACACAACCACAAAATGCCCCCCCCCGGCAAGGAGACAATTCTCGACTTCCTGGCGGGCGACACGGCCACCTTCAGCGCGGGCGGGGAGCGCGACCCCGCCACCCGGACGTGGCTCGACCCGCACGTGCTCATCACGCGCCTGCACGGCCTCGGCCCGGAACGCGCGCCGACCCAGTGCCTGTCGCGCACGTACACGAAGCGGCAATTCGCGCACGAGGTGCCCGCCAAGGAGCTCGTCCGCGACCCCACGCTCGAGGTGCGGACCATGCCGTGCAACAGCCCCACGTGCAACAGCGACCAGGTCGTGCTCGACGCGTCGGATCGCGAGGCCCTCCGGCTGCGGTACACGTGCCTCCGATGCCAGTGTCAGTGGAGCGACTAGGGCTCGTGTGCGTGTGTGTCTGTCTAACATGCTACTTTCCAAGGACGTCCCCGGCGCGATCCTCAGGCTTGCCGACTGCGGAGTCCCCGCACGCGAGAGCCACACACACACACACATGAACCTCTTCTGGCTCGCCAAGCGCGCCAGGAAGACCACCAGGCTCATGAACGACAACCACGTCGTCAAGATGCCCCTCGAGGCCACGCAGTCCATGTACATGGCGCTGCGTCTGGCCGGCGTGGAGCTGGGCGACGAGGCCTACCTGCCGACGCACAACCACAACCCCCTCATCCGGTGGGCCGCGTGCCATCGCAACCACCTGCGCATCGCCGTCGCCACTCACGTCGTGCAGCTGTTCGGAGAGTACCACGAGCGCAACCCCGGCAAGCGGCACAAGACGGTGCGCGACGGGCACGTCGACCGCTTGGAGCGGCTCGCCGGCATGGGCTCGCTCCCCAACAGCCTGCCCGACAGCGTCGAGTCGCCCGACGAGGCCGCCGTCTTGGCGTGGGACGCGGCCTTCCGGGCCGCGCTCGAGGCCAAGCGCGCCGACCCCGACGATCCGGCCAACTACACCAAATCGGGCCGCAAGCGCAAGCGCGAGCCGCTGGAGCCGATGGAGCTCGCGACCGTCGACTTGCCGCACGGGCTGAAGACGATACCGCTCTGCATGCCCGAGGAGTTCCACGTGCGCGACGCCGACGGCGCGCTCTGCGGCATCGCCAGCTACCGCAATTACTACTTTCGCGCCAAGCTCAACGGCACGAGCCCGGCGTCCAACATGTACACCTACCGCGGCGCGCGCGAGTGGCCCGAGCCGTTTGCGTCCATGCGCGTGTAGCGCCGCGTCGCGCGTGCGTCCCACTTGCGTCTTGTTTGCGTCCAAAGTTTCAAGAAACAAACACACACACACAAATGTCCGCGCCCACCCCCCCGCTGGTGTGGCTGCTGCGCGACCACGCCGACGAGCGCGAGATTGTGATCAACGAGGGCGACGACGAGGTCCGCAACGCCTACGACGGCCGGGGCGGCTACGACCAGGAGGCGGACCGCCTCCTCGAAAAGCACGCGCAGGCGCTCGCCCTCGAGCTCGTCTCGCCGGAGAACGACCCGTCCCGCGAGGTCTCGGTTGCGGACGCCCTCAAAGACCATCCCCAGATCTTGGCTTCCTCCATGGCGTTCACCCTGCAAGAACGCTGGGCGCAGCATCGGGAGGAGCGCGCCACCGTCTCGGCAATCGCCACGTACCTCCTCAACCCCGCGCCCATGCAAAAGTCGGGCGTCCGTGCCGCTCGGCTCTCTCAAGTTTGCCGCGTGCTGCACGGGCTGTTTGCCGAGCGCAGCGCCATCGCCCATCGTGCGCACTGGCGGCGCAAGGATGCGTGCCGCGCGGCGGCCCAGACAATTGCGGCCTCGGCGCGGCAAGACTGGTTCATGGACTGGGTTGGGACGATGCCGTTCGACTATGGCAATCCGCACCCGCAGCACGAGCCCGATGTCGCGCGCGCGCTGATGCCGCGCGAGCCAATGCCGCTGGCGTGCGGCGCTCGGCCTTCCTTGTGCACGTCAGAGAATGGAAAGGTGAAGTTCGTGGGACCTTCAGAACACGACATGCCCAGGAACCTGGGCGTCGACGTGCTCCAGCTCCACTTGAGCAACATTCGCGCCTCGACGACGTCGTGCATGCAGCGCGTGCGCATGCGCAAGCTAGTGCGGTCGCGCAAGACGGAGTGGGGCACCGTCGAGAGCCACTTTGTCAGCGTGCCTGAAAGGATGAGGGTCGAGACGGTGCGCGTCGCGTTTGACGTGGAACTCGCGGGAGACGACATGAAGACGTGGCTTCCGTCAGTCTGGCCTGGCATGCACCCTCCGAATCTGCTCCGACGCTGTGCACCGGAGACGGACCGCACCAAGAACTTTCGCGGGCACACCATCGGTGCGGCTGCTCTGCTGTCAAACCCGAAAGACGGCAGGTTTGACACGTCTCTGATCCGAGGCCTCGTCGGCGCCCGGGCCGACGGGGCATGGACGCTGGAGAGCAGCACGTTTCGCCTGGACTACGAGTCCCACCCGAGCACGTACAATGGGCCCGGGCTGGTCGTGGAGGAAGACCTGCCAGTGGGATGGGATCGCGAGGACGTCGGCCAGCGGAAGCCGTCCAAGCTGCTCCAGCTGCCGACCTCCATTTTCGTCGAGCTCGTCTTTCGCCTGCGCGGCGGCGTTCGGCTCAAGTTCAACGGGGTCATCACCGACAATCCCCGGACAAACCCGGGCTTTGGCTATCGCAACCTTCAGCGGCGGCTCTTGGTGGACATTCCGTCGGGGGCAATCGACCATGCCGAGCTCGCAAGCCAGTACGGGGTCTGGCGCGTGATCGACTACGCACGGCTGCCGGTCCAGCAGAAGAGGACGCGCTTGCTCAAGGGCGTGACCGTCGTTTGGCAGGACTACGGCTTCGACGTGCCGACGCCGAGGCCGCTCGGGCCCGCTGCGGCCGCGGAAGAGGACATTTGACGTGTGCGTGCGTGTAGTGGTGTTAGACGCGTCTAACACGATGCTTCCCAATCTTTCGGGGCTGGCGCTCCCGACGGAAGGCAGGGTCCAAGAGCTCAAAGACAAGGCCGCTGCCGCGGCCAAAGATGCGGCGAAAGCGGGCGTCGAACAGGGAAAGCTGTTGGCGGAGAAGGCAAAGCAGGAGAAGAGGGCCCTGGAGGAGAAGCTTGTCCGTGCGTGGGTGAAGAAGACCAACTTCACCAGGAGCACTGCGCCTACCGTCCTCGTCGACAAGGCCAACGAAATCTACAAGAGTGTCCACAAAACAGACATTCCAAAGGATCGGGCCGACAAGATGCGGAAGGCCTTGAGCGAGGTGTTTGGCACGCCGTTGGTGGGGCTCAGCATCACGGGCGGCGACGCCGTTTGGACGTCCGCCAAAGAGACGGCCGAGGAGCGAAGACTGCGCGAGGAGGCCGACCAAGAAGTGCTGGAGAAGTCGGCGATTGAATTCTTCCTTTGCTTCCTGGTGTGGTGCTTTGACATGGCCGTGGGCTCCGAGGGCGGCGCGGGCCCCATGTGCCGGCAGTATGGGTTTTGAGTGACTGCGCCGCGCGCGCTTATGCCTTGCGTCTTGTGTGACTGTACGTTCATCAAGAGGGGGGGCAAGCCCGCTAAACATTTTGCGAGGCCCCTGCTGTCCCCCCCAGTAAAAAAAACCAGATGGGCGTCACGACCCGGAGCCGCAATCGGCGCGCCCGCAAGGTCCGAGCGCCGCGTTTGTTCAGCGAGGACGAGCGCAAGGTCATTGCGCCTTGGACGCCCGAGCGCGACGCTCAGCTCGCCGCAGCGGTGGCGCTGCACGGATTCGATCTTCTCACCCGCCAAGGCGCGCCGCCCTACTGGCACGGCGTCGCAAAGACCATGGACCTGCCGAACACGCTGCTGGCGGCCTCTGCGAGGCGCTGCCAGCGCCGCTGGCTGTTTTTGCGGGAGCGCGAGCGCAACGAAAAGCGCAGGGCCGAGGCCGCCAAGAAGAGGGAGGAGGCCGATGCGGCGAGCGCCGCGATCAAGCTCAAGCCCAACAGCGCCATCGGAAAGCAGCTCTCCAAGCAGCTCCAGTGCTTGCTCGAGGAGATTGACGTTGCCGGGCTGGCGAGCGAGCCCCCGGAGCGCTTCGCCTTTGACGACGACGAGCTGCCTCCGGTGATCGAGCCCGAGCCCGAGCCCGAGCCCGAGCCGCAGCGGCAGGTCCTCGTCCCCGTGGTCGTGTCGAGCCCGCGCAAGCTGCCCACGGCCCCGGGGACGCGCTTGGCGTTTGGCTACCAGTTTGGAATCTTCAACCTGCAAATGCCGCTTCCCAAGTGGACCTACCGCGACTGGAGGGACATGCACTCCTACAAGCGAAGGGTCATGCGCAGCAAGCAGCAGAAGCCGATTCCCAAGCAATCGCAGGAGCTCCACGAGCTTCTTCCGGCGGGCTCGGACGAGCCCATGATCGCAAGCCGACCGCCGTCGCCGACCTACCCTCCGCGCATGGACCCGCCCTTGCCTCCGCCGATGATTCCGCTGGAGGGGCCGTCGCCGTGCCAGTCGCCGCCGCCGCCTCCGCCTCCGCTCGAGCCACGGCCTCCTCGAGCGGTGCGAGCGCCGACGCCACCACTTGTCCAACCGCCGCCGCCAGCGCCAGATCCGACTGCGTCGCGCCTGCGCATCCAGGGCAAGGTGACCGACTTCATGGTGATCACCAAGGGCGGGCGTCCGGTGCACCCGCTGCACAGGCGAGCGTGTCGGTCTCTGCAAGCGGCGTTTCTGCTTGCAGACGACGAGCCACCGCTCGAGTGAAGCAGCGCATGTGCAGCGCGCGGTTGCGCTCCGCGATGTGCTCCAGCCGAGCGCAAAGCCTCTGCAGGACGATCGTCTGCGTTTCTGGACCCGAGCTTTCGCTCGTCGTGCTGGTTATTGTTGTGCGCATGCTCCGGTAGGATGAGGATGAGGGTGATGAGTCGTTTTGATTGTCAACAAGGAAACCGTTATCGTTACCACTATCATCACTCAAGCGGAGCAGCGCCTCGCGCGTGGGCGGCACGGCGAACGTGCGCGCAGCGGGAACGACGGCGCCCAGTTCGCGCCGCACGCGGCGAGACGCGGGCATCCCTACCGCTTGCCGCCGCGCGCCAACAGCCGACTCGGGCGGAGGGCGCGCAAGCCTTGGCGTCGCTGCATTAGCGCCAGAGCAGCCATCTCCAAGCTCGGAAGCTCCGGAAACCGAGCGCGAATGGGGCAGGGCAGCGGCGTCACGCCGCTGTCGGGGTCTCGGCGATTGGGCTGCGCCCAAACGGAAAGCTCCGGCGCGACGGCGGCGGCGTCTTCGGCGAGTCGGCGAATCGCATCGTCCGCCTCGGGCAGTCCGCAGCACCAGATCAGGGCGCGCTGGATGGCCTCCTCGACGCCCGTCCGGCCGCGGTGGTTGCAGAGCTGCCAGGTCGGATTGGCGACCAGCGAGCGCACCACCGCGTTGACCAGATTCTCGTTTTGGGGCGGCCAGTCCTCGCTCCACTTTTGCCTGAGCCTCCGAAGAAAGCGCATCTCGCGGTACAGGTTGATCAGCGTGTCGTACGCGGCGACCATGGCGCCGTTGCGCGCCGCCGCGTCGAGCAGCGTCCGGGAGTGCAGCGGGTAGGCATCCGCGTGCTCGCGCTCGTCCGCGCGCATGCTCGCAATGGACGCCTCCGACGCGGGGTTGTGAAAGTGCTTGGTCGCCTCCTCGGAGGCGCTCAAAAACGCCGCGTCGTAGTCGCCGCTCAGCTGCGCCGCGCGCCTGCCGACTCGTGCGCGAAAGAGGGCGTCCGCGTACTCCTCGATGAGCGGCTGCGCAGCCTCCTCGAGCGCAAACACCGGCGCCCAAAGCGTTTGCGTTTGGTCCTCCAAGTTCGGCGGCTGGAGTTGGATCAGCCGCTCCTCTGCCTCCTCGGCCTCCCGCTCCTTGGCCTTGTACGTCGTGCCCATGACGGCGACGTTGACGCCCAGCTTGGCCGACTGCAGCGACAGCATGCGAAACTGCACGCTCGCCGCCGCCTCGTTGAGCTCTTCCTTTAGATCCTCGACCGCATCTCGCACGTGCCTGGTCATGTACGAGAGCTCCTCCTCGTCGTACGCCCACGGATCGTCGACGACATTCTCGGGCGTCGCCGTCTCTGGCGAGTCGGGCAGGCGTCCGCACCGAAGGTCCATCAGCACCTTGGCGTGGTCGCTATTCCAGAGCGCAACGAGCCGGTCCTTGGTCTCGTTCAGCTTGGCGCGAATGCTCAGCGAGGTCTCGTCGAGGAGCAGATCGTGCTTGTAAAAGCGGCGCACCGTGCTCTTCATCATGCTCAGGTGCGCCGGGCTGTTGATCGCCGTGCCCTCGGGCGGCCTCCACCACACGGCGGCCTTGGCCATGGCGCGCTGGTCTCGCTCCAAGTCCTCTTGCAGCTGCTGCGCGCCCGGGCGATCTGGCGCCATCACGCGCAGCGGCGCGTCGCCTCGCAGCAGGGCCTCGTAGCGCTCCTCGTGGCTCGCGACACTGGAGGCCAAGCTGTTTTCGTGCGCGTCTTCCAGTTGCACCGCGCTCTCGAGCGAGGCGAGCAGCTTGGACACGTCGTCGGCCAGGTCGGCCAGGTCGGCGCACAGCGGCTCGGACATGGACTCGAGCGCGTCGCGCCAGGCCTCGGCCGTCGGCGGCGGCACGTCAAAGCCCACCTCGGACGCGTCGGCCAGGTTGCGCGTCGGCGGCAGCGGCTCGAGCGCCGCGACGAGCGCGGCTCTGCGCGCGCTCTGGGCCGCATACAGTAGGCCGCGCAGCTCGATGGCCCGCGCGCGCAGCTCCTCGGGCCTGATCACGTCGGCGTCGGGCGCGTCGTTGCCCATGGCTGCGGCTGCGTCCTCCAACAAGGGAATGTCGCGCTGCCAATAAATGATGGCCCCGACGAGCGCGCCGCAGACCCGCCCCAGAAAAGCGAGCACTTCGGATGGGACGGGGGCGACCGCAAGGCCAGCGTCCCTGATGAGACGTCCCGGCGCGCGGAGGACGTCCCCGAGACGCACCCTCAGCCTGCGCGCGCGCGCAGCTTGCGCCTTGTATTAACAAAACAAAACAAAACCACAAAACACACACACACTAGCGCTCCATGGGCATCGAGGACGCGGTGCGCTCGCTGGAGACGCAGGGGCTCAGCGTCAAGCGGCCGCGGAAGGGCGTCTTCATCATCAAGGGGCTTGCCGACCACTTTGGGCTGGACGCCAAGGCCGACTTTCGGGCGCTGGACGCCAACTACCCGAAGCGCTCGGGCGCCGAGCCGATTCAGTGGGGGCAGCCGCAGTGGGTGCAGGGCGATCACGTGGCGCTGCAGTACCGCGGCAACGCGCTGAAGCGGCGGAAGATGTGGTTCCAGCGCGGCGATCCGCTGTTCCAAGGGTTTACGAAATACTACTACACGGGCTGGCAGAAGCGCGTGCTGCCGGCGACGGCCAACGTCGAGGACGTGCCGTCCTTGGACCACTTTACGTGCAGCGTCAACGGGTGGCTGGCAGGGCACGACGTGATGACGACCAACCACTTCATCGTGACCGCCTACGACACCGAAAAGGACAGCATCGGCATGCACTCCGACAAGGCCAAGTCCATCTACGACGACAGCATCATCCTGGTGGTCAAGCTGGGCGAGGCGGGGAGGCCGTTCAAGCTGACCGAGGGCGAGACGACCCTCTACGAGGACGTGGTGCCGCCGGGCGCGGCCGTGCTCATGACCATGGAGGCCAACCTGGCGACCAAGCACGGCGTGCCGGCGCTCGATGCGCCGACGGGGCTGAGCGGCAGCATCGTGCTGCGCTCGATCCACGAGCGCGTCGGCTGGAACGAGCTGGACCGCATCTTGCAGGCGGACGAGCGCAAGCGCAAGCGGCGCGCGACGGTGGACGAGCCGCCGCCCAACAAGAAGCGCGCGCTGGAGCGCGAGGATGCGGCCGTGCCGCCGGAGTGGTGCGAGGAGAGCGAGGAGGAGCCGTGAGTAGTAGTAGCAGTTTTTAAAAAGAAACGCGAGCTAAAGCTTCAGCGCCGAAACGTTGGGCAGTCCGTCGCGCCCGACGCACATCTTAACGCCGCCGCGCGAGCGCTCGTCGATCTCGCCTTCTTCCCACTTGTTCTCTGGCACCTCGCCGTCCTCGTAGTCCCGCTCCCTGTAGTAGCTGCGCGATCTGTCCCGCCGCAGGAGCCACGGCGGCGAGGCCGATTCGGCTCCGCGCTCGCGCTCTTCCCAAGCGTCCCGCAACTGCCGTGCTTCGGCGACGCGCCGCTGCTCCGGCGTCAAGCGGTCCCACTCCGCGCGCGTCTTGTCTCGCTTTTCTATGTTTGTGCTCGACTGCCAGTTGGCCGAGGCCAGCGCGGCCCCGTGTCCGCCGGGCGCGTAGTGGCGCTCATTGGATTCGACATTCCACTTCATGAGCGGCGCCTGCAGCTTGACAACCGCCGCAAGGGCCTTCCAATGACCGCTGCACGTTCTGCCGTAGGGATCCACCTGCGACTCCCATTCCTTTAGCCAGTCCACTGGCCAGAGGTCATTGTCGAGGACGGCAATGCGGACGTGTTTGCCCTCCGGGAACAGCGACACGCCCTCGCGAAGGACGTCGAACATCTTCACGACGACCCACGCCGGCGCGTCTGGCGAGTCGCCGGTGCCAGGGTAGTCGGGAATGGCTGTCCGGTCGTTGCGCGCCATCGGATCCTCGCTGTCTTGCGTAAAGCCGGGCGTCACGCGAAAGCGCTTGATGCGTCGAAACTTGTAGTAGTTCACAGCGACGCATTCGTCGGCTTCCTGCCGATTCGGAAAGCCATATATCCCGGCTTTGTATTCCCTCTCGGGCAGGTCGGCAATCCGGGTAAACTTGTTCCTGACGGCGTAAGTGTACCGATAGTCGTCTTTGCGATGCAGACACTCGACCTCGATTTCGACGCCGGGACGCGGGTGCGTCGTGCTAAAGTGCGCGTCGACCTTGTCGGCCCTGGGCACCATCCAGTACCGTGCTGAATGGAGCGCATCGTACTCGAAACTCCTCGTCTTTGAGGGAGGTCCGTGCAGCGCGATGTTGAGGTCAAAGTACGGGTCGTGCGCGGTCGGGTAGAGACCTCGAACAGGCTGGCCCGGGTACGGTGCCTCTCGAGCGGGCCAGTCGCACGCCATAAAATTTGGGTCTGGGATGGGCTGACCTTGCTGCACATTTTGCAAGAGCTCTTCAACGTCGAAGCGGCTGATGCTGCCCATGTCCCATTCGTGCCGTGGAAAGCGCGCCGGCGCCCCGAAGGGCACAATCGAAGCGCGCACGTGTCCCACAACGATCGTCGGCGTGAGGCGATTCATGGCCGCTTGGACTCGGGAGCCGAGCCAGCCCTTCTCCACAAATGGCCTCGGCTCCTGGGCTGCCATTTCGACCACGTACAGCAGCAGCCTGTTCGCTCGCGTCCAAGGCTTGATTGAGGAACGATCTCCCATTTCGATGGCAGCGATCTCTTGGTTGGGTGGCACCACGTGCCACGGAGCCGCGGCCTGGGTCGCGCGAATCTCGTCCATCCACGCCTCGAGCGACGCAATCCGGCGCTTGCGAAGGCGCGCCTCGAGCGCTTCTTGTTCGTCGTCGGCGGGAGGGCCGACGAGCTTGTACATAGGAAGTGTGTTTTTACAACAAACCGACACCCGCACGCGACCTTATCCCGCGACCGTTGTCGCTCTCTCGCGCGCGCAAGGGCGACGATCAGTGGTAGGTTTTAAAGTAGTCTTCCTGCTGCCCGCGGTGCGCCGCGTCGTACTCCTCGCCCTCGAGCTGCTGCATGTAGTAGTCAATCTCCTTCCGGCCGCAGATGTAGACGCGGTCGTACTGGCTGTCCTTGTTGCGCTCAAAGATCTTCTGGCGCAGGTAGAGCGGGAGCGGCTCCTCATCGGCGTCGAAGAGCTTGACGTCGACGTAGATGGCGCGAGCGTTGGGGTCGTACCAGTCCTTGTTGTCCGTCTTGTCAAGGTTTTCCATGAACCACTCGATGTAGGTCTTGGTGGCGTCGTAGCCTTCCTTTCCGGAATTCCCCGGTTGCTCGGCGTGCGTGACGTAGTAGTTTTCTGGCGGCTCGATCGACGCCGTCTCCGGGAGGGTCAGCGAGACGCCGGCGCTCGACTCGTACGTTTCGTACTTGAAGTACGGCGCCATGTCGATGGCCTTGACGTTTTGGTAGCACTGCTTGTCGTCGCACATGGTGATGGAGCCGCCGGGCGCATCGTCGCGCGGCTCCCACCACGTCTCGTCGTATGGAATGATCATGGGATCCTCCT
>MDSW01012593.1_pt1 | contig 10430 bp, 13 predicted proteins | sample 811171 | NCBI WGS metagenome assembly MDSW01 (sample SAMN05326641, study PRJNA326480) | marine metagenome | isolation source: seawater | place: Atlantic Ocean: North West | collected 2012 | reverse complement strand
ATTTTTTTTTATTCTTCCTGATAAATAAGATTTTCTACCAGCAATAACTGCATATTTCATTGCCTCTGCCATTTCGAAAGGTTTTTTTGCTCTTGCTATTGCTGTATTTATTAAAACTCCATCGCATCCCATTTCCATTGCAATAGATGCATCTGAAGCTGCTCCTATTCCAGCATCAATAATTAGTGGAAGTTTTGTTATTTCTCTAATAATTTTAATGTTTAACTTATTCTGTATTCCTAGTCCTGAACCAATTGGTGCAGCTAAAGGCATTATCGCTTTGGCTCCTGCGTTTTCTAATCTTTTTGCCATTAAAGGATCGTCATTGCAATAAACCATTACTTCAAAACCTTCTTTTGTTAAAACTTCTGTTGACTTAAGTGTTTCAATCATATCTGGAAGTAAATTAATTTTATCTCCTAAAACTTCTAATTTAACTAATTTCCAACCTCCGATTTCTCTTGCAAGCCTAAGCGTTCTTAGTGCTTCATCTGAATTAAAACATCCTGCTGTATTAGGTAGGTAAACGATTTTTTTTGGATCAATATAATCCATCAAAAGAGGTTTATTTTTATCAGATATATTTACTCTTCTTACGGCTACTGTAACTATCTCTGCACCAGAAATTTTTATTGCTTTTGCGCATTCTGCCATATTTTTATATTTTCCAGTTCCAACTATAAGCCTAGAATTAAACTTTTTTTTTGCAACTATAAGCAAATCTTTTTTTTTCATCATCCTCCACCAATAAAATGAACTATTTCAATACTATCATTGTTATTTAATTTAATTTTATTTATTTTTTTTTTATTCAAAATTTTTTTATTTAATTCTATAGCTACTTTATTTAATGGTATTTTGAGTTTTTTAATTAATATTTCGATCGACTCATTCTTATTAAATAGAACTTTTTTTCCATTTACATTGATTTTTATTTTATTTTTAAATTTCATGCATTATAAGTTTATTGTGAATAATATTATAATAATTAATGGTCCAAATCTTAATCTATTAGGTGAAAGAGAACAATCCCAATATGGAAAAATTACATTTGATGATCTAAAAAAAAAATGTCTAGAACACTCAAAAAAAATAGGAATAGAATTAGATTTTTTCCAATCTAATTTAGAGGGTGAGATAGTTACTAAAATACAAAATGCGAGAAATGAATTTGATGGTATCATTATTAATGCAGCCGGATATACCCATACTTCAGTATCTATTAGAGATGCATTGGATATATTTAAAAGACCAATTATAGAATTGCATATTTCAAATATATACAAAAGAGAAGAATTTAGACAAAAATCGCTTATAAGCAATGTAGTGACTGGAATTATTTGTGGTCTAGGGTCAAATAGTTATATTTTGGCCATAAATGCAATGCAAGAATTGCTAAAAGATGGAAATAGATAAAAAAATTATTGTAAGATTGATTGAAGTCTTAGAAGATTTAAAAAAATCATTAAAAGGCGTTGATATTGAAACCAAAGATAATGTCCTAGAGGAAGAAATAGATTTATCAGATAAAATAATTATCAAAAGTCCGATAGTTGGAACTGCTTATCTTGCGCCAGAGCCAGGTGGAAAGAAATTTGTTGAAGTTGGAAAGAAAATAAAAAAAGGAGACACTGTTATGATTATTGAAGCTATGAAAACAATGAATCATGTGCCAGCAACATCAGGGGGTATTGTTAAAGAAATTTGTGTTGAAGATGGTCAACCAGTCGAGTTTGATCAAAAAATTATAATTCTTGAGTAATGTTTAAAAAAATATTAATCGCCAATCGAGGTGAGATAGCAGTCAGAGTTATTAGAGCATGTAAAGAGTGGGGAATATCAACTGTAGCTATTCATTCAGATGTTGACAGAGATAGTATGCATGTAAGGTTAGCAGACGAAAGTGTTTGCGTGGGAACTCATCAGCCTTTAAATAGTTACTTAAATATTCCTGCGATCATGTCTGCAATAGAGTTAACAAATGCAGAAGCTGTTCATCCTGGTTATGGTTTTTTGTCGGAAAACCCTGAGTTTGCAAAAATTTTAGAAGATTACAAAATTAAATTTATTGGCCCCTCTTCGAAGTTAATTAAAATGATGGGAGACAAAATAGAAGCTAAAAAAATTGCTAAAAAATTTGGTCTTCCTGTTATTGAAGGTTCGGATGGAGGAGTAAAAGACAATACTCAAGCTAAAGAAATTTGTAAAAAAATTGGTTTTCCAGTTTTAATCAAAGCTTCTGCTGGTGGAGGAGGAAAAGGAATGAAAATAGTTTATAAAGAATCAGAATTTGATAATTTATTTGCAACAGCTAAATCAGAAGCACAAAAATATTTTGGTAATGACGAAGTATATATAGAAAAATTTTTTCAAAATCCTCGTCATATCGAAGTACAAATTTTATCCGGAAAGAATAGAACTGTTCATTTACACGAACGAGACTGCTCTGTTCAAAGACGTCATCAAAAATTAATAGAAGAAACACCTAGTCCTATTTTAAACAGTGAAATTAGAAAAGATTTATTTGAAAAAACTGTAAATATGGTAAATAAAATTGGCTATGAAGGTGCTGGAACAGTAGAATTTATTTATGAAGATGGAAAATTTTTTTTTCTAGAAATGAATACAAGAGTCCAAGTTGAACACCCGGTATCTGAAATGGTTACTGGTATTGATATTATTAAAGAGCAGATAAATATTGCTTTTACAGGCGATACAGCTTTGAACCAATCAGACGTCAATCCAAGAGGTCATGCAATAGAATGTAGAATAAATGCGGAAGATCCTAGTAAAAATTTTCAACCATCTCCAGGAAAAATCACTATGTGCCACCAACCTTCAGGTTTTAGAACAAGAGTGGATGGTTCAATCTATCAGGGATATAAAATTACTCCTTATTACGACAGTATGGTTTGCAAGCTAATTTGCCATGGAAGAAATAGAACTGAGGCTATTCAAAGAATGAAGAGATCTTTAGATGAATTTGTAATTGAAGGTATTACAACGACAATTGATCTACATAGAAAATTATTAGAACACCCAAAATTTCTTAAATCTGATTTTAATGTTTCGTGGCTAGACAAAGAAAAAATTATCTAATAACATTTTATTAACCATATATCATAAACAGGATGATCAAATAAACTAATTGATGGACTTGAAGAAAATGTCCAGCCGTTAAAAACAAAAACTTTATCATTATTTTTTATTGTTACATCTTGGACCTGCATATAGGCTGTAACCTCAGGATTATCATCAAATTCAGAGTTTTTACATTTTAAAATTTTGATTATTAGATTTTCAAATTTTTTTTCTTGTTCAATATTTAATGATAGCTGACTAGTCTTTGAACTTACTTTATCTAAAATTTTTATTTCTACGAAACTTAAATCACTCGCAAAAACTTTAAAGTCAAATATTAAAAATGAAAAAATAAAGAAAAAATATTTTTTTATTTTATTTTTTCCAAGTTTTATATTTTTTTTTAATTGCATTCGTATCGTCTTTAGGGCTATATGCCTCTTTTGAACCCGTTAAATTAGGCTTATGAGGTTTTTGCCATTCATATTTTTCTAATTTATGTGAATTTTCAATTTTATTAGGAGTAAAATGCATCCAAGAATACCATTCACTTGGAATTTTTGATGCATCTACTTCTTCTTTATAAATTATAAATCTTTTTCCTTTTTTGGTTTGATAGTATTTATTTCCAAAATTATCTTCTCCGACAAATTTTCCAAATAAAAATACTGTTATTCTTGTTCCGAAAGTTTGGCGATTCCACCAAGTAAAAATTTCTTTAAATATTGTCAACATAAATTTTATTAAAATTATTCAATTCAAAATTGTAAAAAATAAATTAGACTAAAATTCTAATTTGTATATACAATATTTGTATAAAGACTCAAAAAAAAATTAATAAAGGAAATATGGCCAAATTTTTAGTTGAAACTTACTATAATTGTACATTTAAAGTTAGTCATTACTTAGATGAAATTAATCCTAATGAATTAAAAAATTTAGAAAAAAGAGACGATGGGAAATTTGAAATTATTGATGTTAAATTAGATAATAGAAAAACAAAGAATCTAGAAAAAATTAACAGTAATTCTCAAGACCTTAAAGAAAATACTTTAAATTTTGATACAAAATCTACTTTAAAAACTGACTCAATAAAAAATAGTATTGCGATAAAAAATAATATAATTGATCAAAGTAATAGAAGATTTGGTATGCCCGATAGAAGAAAAGGTTATATACAAAAAGCAACTATAGGTAATCACAAAGTTTATCTTCATACTGGAGAATATGAAGATGGAAAAATAGGTGAAATATTTATAGATACTAGCAAAGAGGGAGAATTGGTAAAAGCCCTTATGAATAATTTTGCTATAGCTATTTCTTTAGGTTTACAATATGGAGTGCCCCTTGATGAATATGTAAGTGCTTATATTGGAACTAAATTTGAACCATCGGGTAAAGTTCATGGTAATGACAGAATATTATCTGCTACATCTATATTGGATTATATATTTAGAGAGCTTGCTATATCATACTTAAATAGAGAAGATCTTGCTCATACTCCTTCAATTGGAAATATAGAAAAGCAAACAGAGGAAAAATCAGAAGATGTAAACGATGATCAAAATCAAATACTAAAAATTGTTAAAGATATTTCAAGCAAAGGTTTCTTAAGAAGTAATTACAAAAAGAAGCTGGTTGATCTTTCTGATATAAGAATTAACTTAAAGGGAAAAAAATAATTATTTTTTTTTTTTTATTGATAGGTTCAATTCTTTTAATTGTTCATCACTAACTTCTGATGGGGCATTCATCATTAAATCCTGTGCATTTTGATTCATTGGAAACATCGTAACTTCTCTTATATTCTTTTCTCCAGCTAATAACATAATAATTCTGTCGATACCTGGTGCGATTCCTCCATGTGGAGGAGCTCCATAACTTAATGCATTTATCATGCCACTAAATTTTTCATCTACAAATTTTTTATCATATCCAGCTATTGAAAATAATTTATACATTAGCTCAGGAATATGATTTCTGATAGCTCCAGAAGATAATTCAACTCCATTACAAACTATATCATATTGATAAGCTTTAATTTCTAATGGTTTTGAGAAATCAATTTTATTTATATTTCCTTGTGGCATAGAAAAGGGGTTATGACTAAAAATAATTTTTTTAGTTTTTTCATCTTCTTCAAACATTGGATAATCAACAATCCAACAAAATGCAAAAGTATTGTGGTCTATTAACTTTAACTCATTTGCAATTTTATCTCTGGCTAATGAAAGTATATTTTCAACTTCATTTTGTTTACCACAAGCTAAAAAAACACTATCCCCTACTTCAGCATTTGATATTTTCATAATTTCTTTTAATGAATCTGAGCCAAAAAATTTTCCTACAGGACCTTTACCTTTTATTTCTGATTCTTTAACAATTGTAAAATATGCTAATCCTGAAGCTCCTTGGTCTTTTGCCCACTTATCAATACCATCAAAAAAACTTCTAGGTTTATCCTTGGTGTTTTTTGCCAAAACTCCTCTTACAATGCATCCATTCTTTACTAATTTTTTAAAAATTTCAAAACTTACATCTTCTCTTTTAAAAATTTCTGTAAATTCATTTATAACGATAGGATTTCTTAAATCTGGTTTGTCAGTACCGTATTTAATCATTGAATCAGAATAAGATATTTTTGGAAATTTATCAGAGAGTATTTTTTTGTTTGAAAATTTTTTAAATATATTAATCATTAATTTTTCTACTACTTCAAAAACATCTTCTTGTTCTACAAAAGACATTTCTAGATCAAGTTGATAAAATTCGCCTGGGCTTCTATCTGCTCTAGCATCTTCATCTCTAAAACATGGAGCTATTTGAAAATATTTATCAAAACCTGATACCATGATTAGTTGTTTAAATTGTTGTGGGGCCTGGGGTAAGGCATAAAACTTGCCAGGATTTAATCTGCTTGGAACTAAAAAATCTCTGGCTCCTTCTGGGCTTGATGAAGTTAAAATAGGAGTTTGAAATTCTAGAAAACCAAGTTTTTCCATTTGTGATCTTATAAATGAAATAACTCTAGATCTTAAAATTATGTTTTGATGAATTTTTTTTCTTCTTAAATCTAAAAATCGATATTTTAATCTAATTTCTTCGGCATATTCTTGTTCAGAGAAAATTGGCATTGGAAGTTCTTTGGTGGTGCCTAAAATTTCGTAAGAAATTATTGATATTTCTATTTCTCCAGTTTTTAACTCTTTGTTTAAAGTATCTTTTGATCTTTCTATAACTCTACCATCAATTTTAATTACAGTTTCGAGAGGTAATTTTTCTATATCTTTAAAATTTTGATGAGAATTTTCAATTACGCATTGGGTTATTCCATAATTATCTCTTAAATCTAAAAATAACAAATTACCATGATCTCTTTTTTTGTTGATCCATCCACTTATAGATATTTTTTTGCCTTTATCTTTTATGTTTAGTTCTCCACAGTTATTAGTTCTATATTTGTTCAAAATATGCCTATAAAATTTGCTTAATAGTTTTTAAATCAATTGCTTTTTTTTTTTTTAAACTTAATTCATCAACTTTATATATAAAATCCGCAATTTTACCATATGATCTGTCTATTCTCTTAAGTATAAAATAAATAAGTTTTTTATCAATTTGAATTTGCCTATCGGAAAAAGTTTTAAGCATAATTGCAAACATTAGCTCATCATCAGGATTTTCAATTTTTGCAATAAGACAGTTTTTCGATCTTGATTTTAAATCCTTTAATTTAAAGCTAATTTGATTTATTGGCTTTATAGAATTAATTATTAAATATTTATTACCCTGGTCTACTAAATTAAATATAGAATACATAAGTTTTTCGTCACATTTATTATTAAAATCATCAATTACTATATTTTCATAAAGTTTAAACTTTTTATAAACCTCGTCATTGATTTCTTTTTCATTTATTTTAAATCCTTTATTTTTAGTTAAAAAAATATTTGAGAGGTGGGTTTTCCCACTAAATTTTTCACCACATATATTTAATATATTTTTCTCCCATTTTGGCCATTTCTCAATTAATTGAAAAGCAAAATAATTACTTTTACTTACATAAAAATCTTCATAATTAAAATTTTTTTTATTTTTAAAACTAAATAATAATTGGTTTAGATTTTTCACTGAATTCTCCAAATTGATTCTTCGGTACTTAGTTTTATATTATCATTTGCAAATTCATTTATAAATTTATCTGGAGTGCCGTTATATATAATTTTATAAATCAATTGTTTATTATTAATATTATTAATATGAAAATTAGAAACTAAATCAAGATTGTTAAGTTTTTTTTCAAATTTACTAATTAATTCATGGTTTTTAGAATTTATTGAAATTGTTAAAGGTAATTTTATCGAAACATTTATTATATTTAATTTTTTCCATTGATTTTCAAACTCTAATTTTAAATTATTTATTATATTTTCTATAGATTGATTTTCTTTCCAATCAAATTTTTTATTAGAAATAATTAGTTTATTATTTAAACTAGATTTCATTAAAGCATTAAAATTATTATTTTTTTGAAATAAAATTAATATTATATAGTTATCAACTTCATATTTAGATATAATTTCATTAAAGTTATATTCTTCGATATTATCAATATTTTGTTTTATAATGTTAATATCTTCTATGTCTTCATTTGGAAGAATATAATTCAAAAGGTGGTGTTTTTTTTTAGATTTGTTCCAATTATTATAAAATGGGTTTTCTGAAAATAATATTATTTGTTTGTTTTCATTATTAATTAATATTGGTATTAAAAGTAAAGTTTTTTCTTTTGGAATAGATGGAGAAATATTTTTTTTTTCTAAATATTGAAATAATTCTTTTTTACTAAATTCTACCTCAAATTTCGAAACATACTTATTATCTATAAATTTTTCATCTACAATAGAAAAAGATTCTATTAAGCCATAGATGGTTTTAATATTAGTTAAGTTACTAACATTTTCTCTATTTAAAGTTGTGATTTTTAAAATTAATTCTTCAAAAGCTTTTTTGAAAGCCATATCAATAACCATTTCCTTGTTGAAATCATTATTATAAATTTTTGATACTTCTAAATTAACTACCTTATAATTATTTGCTTTTACGTTTGTTGTGGAAAACTTGATAAAAATTATTATGAAAAATAAAAACAATATATAAAACCAAATATTGAATTTGTATTTTTTTTGAAAAGTAATGAACATAAATGAAAAATAACAATCTAACATATGAAAAGAGTGGAGTTAATATTAAAGCTGCTGATAATTTCGTAAAATTTATATCTTCTCTATCAAAAAAAAGCAGAAATACTAAGAATTTTCAAAATATTGGTGGATTTGGCTCAATTAGCAGCATTCCAAAAAATTATAAAGACCCTCAACTAGTAGCTAGCACTGATGGCGTAGGAACAAAAATTGAAATAGCAAACGAACTAAATAAATTTAATACAATAGGAATTGATCTTGTGGCTATGTGTGTAAATGACTTAATTGTTCAAGGAGCCAAACCACTTATTTTCTTAGATTACATTTCTATTAACAAGATTGAATTAAAAAAGCTAAAACAAATTATTATAGGAATTAGTAAAGGATGCAAACTATCAAGTTGTGAGTTAGTTGGAGGCGAAACAGCTGAGATGCCAGGAACATATTCAAAAGGAAAGTTTGATATAGCAGGTTTTTCTGTGGGCATAGTAGATAAAAAAAAAATATTGGATAAATCGAAAATTAAATCAAAGGATTTAATTGTAGCTATACCATCTAATGGGGTGCACTCAAATGGATATTCTCTAATAAGAAATATATTAAAAAAAAAAAAAATTAAATTAAAAAAAACTAAATTTTTAAAAAAAGAATTAATTAAACCTACAAAAATTTATGTTAGAGAAATTTTAAATTTAGTTAATAAAAAATTGATTCATGGGTGTGCCAATATTACTGGTGGAGGAATTGAAGATAATATAAAAAGAGTTATCCCAAATAATTTAAGTGCAAATATAGATTTAAAAAAAATAAAACCTAGTAGTATTTTTAAATGGATATATCATCAAGGTGTAAGTGAAAAGGAAATGTTAAAAACCTTTAATTGTGGTATTGGTTTTTGTATAATAATAAAATCAAAAAATTTTAATAAAATAAAAAAATATTTTACAAAAAATTTTAAACCTTACGTAATAGGAAAAATTATTAATGGTAAAAAGAATATTCATCTAAATGGAAAAGTTAAATGGTAAAAAAAAGCTAATTGTTTCTGTTTTTATTTCAGGCAGAGGAACCAATTTAAAATCTCTAATTAATTTTTCAAAAAAAAAGAATTCTCCAATTAAAATAGTTTTAGTAGTTTGTAGTAATAATAATGCCAAAGGTATAAGTTATGCAAAAAAAAATAAAATTAAATTTTCGATAATTAATTATAAAAATAAAAAAAAGGCAGAAAATAAAATTTTGAAAAATTTAAAAAAAAATAAAATTAATTTAATTTGCTTAGCAGGATTTATGAAAATTTTATCAAAAAAAATAATTAATGTTTATAAAAATAAAATATTAAATATTCATCCATCGTTACTTCCTAAATATAAAGGCTTAAATACACATAAAAGAGTAATAAAGAATAAAGAAAAATTTACCGGTTGTACTGTTCATTTGGTTAGTTCAAAACTAGATTCGGGAAAAATAATTTTACAAAGAAAAATTAAAGTATTAAAAAAAGATAATGAAAATTCTTTATCTAAAAGAGTGTTAAAAGTTGAAAATTTGATTTACCCTAAGGCAATTAAAAAATTTATTGCATCTAATCTTTAAAAAAAAAATCGATTTCAATTTTGGCATTTTCTGAGCTATCTGAGCCATGAACAGAGTTTTTATCTATAGAAATCCCATATTTTTTCCTAATAGTGCCCTCTTCAGCGTTTGTTGGATCTGTTGCTCCCATTAATTTTCTATTTTCCAGTATTGCATTTTCTTTCTCTAATATCATAACTACAATAGGTCCTGACGATAAATATGAGCATAGATCGTTATAAAAAGGTTTAGATTGATGAACCTGATAAAATTTTTCAGCTTCACTCTTTTCAAGTTTAATTTTTTTTTCTTTCAAAATTTTAAAACTATTTTTTTTAAATTCTTCTTTAATTTCTTCTTGAAGATTTCTTTCTACGGCATCAGGTTTTATTATTGAAAGTGTTTGTTCTAAATTACTCATAATAATCTTCCACAAATTTATTTAATAATCTTACACCATAGCCAGTTGCACCACCCGAATTGAGTGCACCTGCGTATTTTGAAAAAGCCATTCCAGCTATATCAAGATGCGCCCATGGAGTTTTATTAATAATAAATCTTTGTAAAAAT
>MDSW01107624.1_pt1 | contig 10431 bp, 12 predicted proteins | sample 811171 | NCBI WGS metagenome assembly MDSW01 (sample SAMN05326641, study PRJNA326480) | marine metagenome | isolation source: seawater | place: Atlantic Ocean: North West | collected 2012 | reverse complement strand
GATGTATTGGATATGACGGGTATTTCTGAAGTGGCTAAAAAATATAATATTCCGGTCATGATTGATAATACATTTGCGCCAACATTGTGTCAGCCTGTTCAATTTGGTGCAAATATTGTGATTCATTCATTAACAAAGTGGATTGGTGGTCATGGTACATCGATTGGGGGTGTATTGATAGATACTGGAACATTTGATTGGTCTTCAGGACGTTTTTCGGAATTTACTGATCCAGACCCGCGATATCATGGATTAAAATTATGGGATACATTTGGTAATTTTCCTGATGTTGGTAATATTGCATTTTCGATTAAAGCCCGTGTTCATGGGTTACGTAATATTGGGATGGCGATGAGTCCGAGTAATGCGTTTCATTTTTTACAGGGGTTTGAAACGTTACCGATGCGAATGGATAAGCATGTCGAAAATACACGGTTGTTGGCAGATTGGTTAAAAAATCATGATCAGATTGAATGGGTTAATTATAGTGGCTTTTCTGATCATCCGAGTTATGATCATGTTCAAAAATATTTAAGTGGTCGGGTGCCGTCAGTCTTTACTTTTGGTGTTAAAGGGGGGTATGAGGCAGGTAAAAAGTTTATTGAAACTGTTAAACTGGCCAGTCACTTGGCGAACGTAGGGGATGCCAAAACATTGGTTATTCATCCTTCTTCGACGACACATTCCCAATTGGGTGATGCTGAGCAGTTAGCGGCTGGTGTTACGCAGGATATGGTGCGTGTTTCGGTTGGTTTGGAACATATTGATGATATTAAAGCGGATTTTGATGCGGCATTAGTCTAATAGTCGGTATTGTGATTTTTTTTTGAATTTTTTTGAAATTGTTTAAATAAGCTTATTTGAGTCATTATCGTTAATGAAGATTAGGTATTTCACGACAGAGCCAAATTAAACAGATTATTGATCGTCCTGAACATGTGTCATTAAAAACACGTTATGTTCAGTCAAAATCAGATATTGATCGTGAAGCGAAGGCTGTTGTTGAACAGGTTAACTTTTTACCGGGTTTGGTTTTACCTGAGTTGCCAGAAGATGTTGATATGTCGGATCATGCGATTGTTTTGCCGGATAATATGAATTTACCGGAAGGAACAGCGTTTGGTCATGGTGTTGAAGTGCCAGAGACGTTGAAAGATCAATTGCCCTTACATGCGAAATTTAAGAAATCATTTATGTTTCCGGATGCGTTTGATATCACGCTTAAAAAAGGGACTCAATTTCTTCAAGGGATGGTTTTGCCAGAGCGTTATAAAGATAGATTACCTGACGATTTTAAAGTTGAAAAAGGGGTTGAGTTACCGGTGAATACAAAATTGCCAAAAGGATGTCACTTTGAATATGGTTATGAATTAAAAAAAGAGAAGGAGTTTATCTATGCAGCACAGTTTAAATTAAAGGAAGAAGATAAGGATCGTTTTGCCGCTGATTTTAAAATTAAGACAGCAGATAAACAACGGCTTCATGATAATTTTAGATTTAAACCTACAGATAAGCAATGGTTAGCTTCGGATTTTAAGTTTGATTATGGAGATCGTCACTATATTAATCAACGTTTTCGTAGTGATTCGGAATTTGAATCTTAGTATAAAGGTGAGGGCTGGTAATTAAATATTTCCGTAAAACTCAATAAAATATTGTTCGTTAAATTCAAACGGTAGATTTTTTTCTGTCGGTAGATTTACTAGTTTTCCTGTTACTGCTTTGCCTTTTTTCTCTAATTGTAAGAACTCAGGTAATTCAAGTGTTGGGTTTTCAAGTGTTTTTTCTACTAAAATATTTGTGTTTGTTTTTTCTTTTAATGTAATTTGGTCGCCTATTTTTATTTGGATGGATGGACGATCACATCGTTTATCATTAATTAATACATGACCATGAGTTATCGCTTGTCGAGAAGATGCAATTGTCGGATAAATTCCCAATCGAAATAATATGTTATCCAATCTGCATTCTAGTGTTTGAATAAAGGGAATAAACCAGTAAGAACTTTTTTTCTTTGCTCTTTTAATATAGTTTTTGATTTGTTTTTCACGTAGTTGATAATGGAAACGTATTTTTTGTTTTTCTCTTAATCGTTGACAATACTCTGAAAACTTTCTGCGTCGATTCTCACCATGCATTCCAGGTGGATTAGACCTTTTTTCTAATGGTCCTTTCGCTTTTTTATCACCGAAACCAGGTAGCATAACTTGTAGTTGACGTTGTATTTTGAATCGTTTTAATTTTCTTGACATTATTACTCTCTTTATTAATTTTTTAAATTACTTATTATTTTAGTTTATATCTATTTAACTAATATAATAATGACTTGGAATTATAACATAGTTACTATTCATAAATCAAGTTTATTTATTGTTAGAGCACTCTTGGAATGGCCGTTTTTTGACAAGAATAATTGATACAGGCAGTGGCTAAGATGTCGAGTGGGTCGTAGAGTTTAATTTGAGGGTGCTTTTGGGTAATGAGTGGCAGTTCAGTACAACCGAGTATGATGTTCGAGATCCCTTGTTCGTGAAGATTGGTAATGATGGAATTGAGTTCTGTTTGGGCGGTTTGTTTACATTTATTGGCTTTAATATCAAAAATAACTTTCATTACAGTTTCTTGTTCTACTGGATTGGGGAGGACACTTTGAATGCCAATTTGAGTTAGTTTTTTTTGATATAATTGACTTTTAAGGGTTGCATTTGTGGCTAAAATACCAATTTTGTTAATATTTTTTTTTGTAGTACGTTTGCTGTTTCTTGAATCATATCAATAACAGGAATATTTAAGGGTTCTAGGTAAGGTAAAAATACATGAACGGTGTTACAGGGCATTACAATGTAGTCAGCGCCTGCCGTTTCAAGTTTTAGTCCAATTTCATGAATTTGTTGACCCAGTTCATCGAGTTGACCGTTTAAAATATAGGGGCTTCGGTCGGGTAAAGTGGTTTGGTTGATCATAATAGTAGGAATATGATCTTGGTCACAGCTTACGTCTGTTGCTTGAATGATTTTATTGTAAAACAAGGATGTTGCTTCTGCGCCCATACCTCCTAAAATACCTAGTGTTTTCATTGTAAAAAATAGTGTATCAGAAAAAGTGGCTATAGGCCTAGTTGTTTTCTTAAATAACTATCGCTTTGAGGACTGTTTTTGGGTGAATTGGATTTTGGTTTTTTTGTGGGGGATGTGGCTAACTTTAATTCAATAGTTTGTTTTTTAACTATTTTTTCACGACTATTGAGGTCCTCTTTAAGTTGATTGGCTTCTTTTTTCCAGCGTTTTTTTTGATTTTCTTTAGATTCTTTCATCGGCGTTTATTCGCTTATGGTGACTTAGTGTGATTTTGATTAAGACAGTGTTTTGGTTTTTTGTAGGTTTTTGATGGTTTGGATTAATGTCTGGGCCTCTGCTTGGGAAGGGGCTTCCGCAAAAATTCTGATAATGGGTTCTGTGTTGGATGGGCGTGTATGAACCCAGCCATTATCGAATGTTATTTTGATGCCATCTTGCGTATCGATGGGGTAGTTTTTAAAATTAGATTTAACTGTTTCTAAAAATATTGGGATTTCATCATTAGAGTTTACATTAAATTTATCACGTACTATGACATATTTGGGGTAGGTGGCAACAATTTCAGAGACGGTTTTTTGGGTGTGGACGAGGTGTTTTAATGCCAGTACCATACCGACTAAACTATCACGACCCCAGCCTACTTTTGGGTAAATAACGCCGCCATTGCCTTCACCGCCGACAATTGCGTTATGCTTGCGGATTCCTTGAGTTACATTAGATTCACCGATAATTGTGTAATGGGTTTTGGCATTATGTTGTTGGGCGATCGCTTCGATGACACGCGATGTAGATAAATTAACGACAACGTGATTGTCAGTGTTAGGATTGGTTTTTAAGACATAATCAATACAAAATCCGAGTGAATAATCTTCGCCGATAAATTGGCCGTTTTCATCTAGGATTACTAAGCGATCTGCATCTGCATCTTGGACAAACCCAATGTCGTAGTGATTTTTTTTGAGTTGTGTTGTGATGGTCGCTAGATTTTCTTTTAATGGTTCGGGATCATGCGCAAATTGACCGGAGGGTTCTGGTTCAATAATGTCGTATTCGACTCCTAATGCATTAAATAGTAATGGGTTTGCGACTGCGCCAGCACCGTTATTGGCGTCGCATAGTACTTTGAGTTTACTTTGTTTGATGTCATCGGTTGGAATTAAAGATAGGATCGTGTTGATGTGGGTTTGTGTCGCGTTGGGATCAGTTTGAATTTGTCCCAATTCGTTATGAGGGACTAATTTGAATTTTTTACTTTCATATAACTTGATATAATCATTGTATTCTTGGGGTGTTAAAAAAGAGCCGGATTGATTCATTAGTTTAATTCCATTCCACATAATGGGATTATGGGAAGCAGAAATAACCATCCCTCCAGCGGCATTATGGTGTCGAATGAGATGTTGGACAGTGGGTGTTGTGACCTTTCCGATATCAATGATGTTGGTCCCGACTGAGGTTAGTCCTGCGATTATGAGTTGTTTGACCATAGTATGAGAGGTGCGTGTATCGCCACCAATTATAACTGTTTTTTTGCCAATAAAATTTCCGAATGCCATTGCCATTTCTAATGGGATTTTCGGATGGAGTGTATCACCAATAATGCCTCTCATTCCTGATAATGACATAATTAACTTAGACATTTTTATTATACTCCTTTCTTTATTAATGATAGAATTTTAACATAGTAAGGAGATTTCTAATATGATGAAATATATTACAACAATTTGGATTTGGGCACTTATTTCTTCTGCGATGATTTTGCATGATTGTATTTTTTTTAGTATCAAGTGGTTTTCACGTCATCCTGTTTTATTGTGTTGTCGTTTGTGGAATTTAATTTTGTCGTTTTCTTTTCTATTTTCAGGGATTCGTATTGTGACGAAAGGGTTAGATAATATTCCAAAAGACGGTAATTATATTATTGCGAGTACACATCAAAGTATTGTGGATATTCCCATCTTATATTCTATTGTTCCGCCTGGTTTTGCGTTTTATGCTAAAAAAGAGTTAAGTCGGGTCCCTATTATTGGTTGGAATTTAAAAATGATGGGGTGTTTTTTAATTGATCGCAGTCATCCACGCCAGGCATTAAAAGATTTAGAAGCAAGTCGACGTAAGGTTGAGCAAGGGCGGTCGTTATTAATTTTTCCGGAAGGGACACGCTCCATTGATGGTGAAATCGGACCCTTTAAACGTGGTGCGTTTGCAGTGGCTGTTCAGACGGGTGTTCGTGTTATTCCTTGTGTTATTGATGGTTCTTTTCGAGTGATTAAAAAGGGAAGTTTTTGGGCGTTTCCAACTCAGGTGAATGTCACGTTTGGCAAACCGATTACGGTTAATAAGGTGGCGAAGTCACGAGAAAAAGAATCGTCAATTCAGTTAATGAATCAAACACGTGCTGCGATTGAGAGATTAATAAAATAATTTTTTTGTTTAAAGTTAAACGTTTTATTTTATATTTTTAAGAGGTTATTTTTAATGCTTTATTGCTATTTTTATTTTTATTTTTGTGCAAACGTAATTATAAATACCATCTGCAGAAAGATTAAATTGGTTTCTTAATGTTTCTTGTTTTCCGTGGTTAACAAATTCATCTGTAATGGCAATTTGATGCCAATTGGATAAGGGGGTTTCGAGTCGTGAAAACTGGTTGAGGAGATAATGAAAAATACCGCCAATGGCTTGTCCTTCCTCAATAACAATGATTTTTTTAGTATTCGTAATAAATGGAGTGAGTGTATTGATGTCGAGTGGCTTGATTGTTCGTAAGTTAATGGCGGCAACTGTGTGACCGTCTTGATGTAATTTTTCTGCAGCATCATAGGCGGGCCATGCCATACTACCTGCTGCGAGTAAGACGATATCATAGTTTTGACTATTGGGTGTATTGAATAGTATTTCTGCTTTCATTGGTGAAATAGGGGTGTTTTGGTTGCCGTTATGGGGGTGTACACTGCCACGGGGATATCGAATAGAGACAATTTTATTTTCATTAACCGCCCATTTCATCATGGCATCTAATTCTATGCCATCTTTAGGTGCTAATATTGTTAAATTAGGGATGGGGAGCATATAGTTATAATCGAGTACGCCATGATGGGTAGGTCCATCTTCACCTACTAAGCCGGCACGGTCTAGCGCAAAGACCATGGGTAATTCTTGGAGGCAGACGTCGTGCACAAGTTGGTCATAGCCGCGTTGTAGAAAGGTGGAGTAAATGGCTAAAATAGGTTTTATTCCAGCCTGTACTAGTCCGGCACAAAAGGTTACTGCATGTTCTTCCGCAATCCCTACATCAATAAACTTATCAGGATGTGTTTTATGGAATGCTACTAAGCCACTGCCGCCTTCCATGGCGGGGGTGACAACTATTACATCGTTACGTGTGTTACAAATATCAATGACAGATTGGCCAAATACTTCTGTGTAAGACGGTAACTTAGGCGTTGTTTTAACTGTGCTTAGTGATTGATTGAGTGGTTTGCTGACCGGTTTAGCGATTGGTTTTACACCATGATATTTTTCTGGATCTGCTTCTGCAGAGGCGTGTCCTTTGCCTTTTTGCGTAATAATATGGATCATGATGGGCCCTTGATACGATTTGGCATATTTTAGTGCTGCCATGAGCATTGAAATGTTATGGCCATCAATGGGACCAATATATTTAAACCCAAATTCTTCAAATATGACTCCTTTTTTGGTATCTAAAATGAGTTCACGTAAGTAGTCGCTAGCACGTTCAATTCGGTGTAAAAGGGGTTCGCCGACTTTGGGTATTTTGGACATAAATTGTTCAAATTGTTTTGTTGCTTCATCGTATAATTTAGAGGTTCTAACTTTTGTAATATAGGTTGACATATTTCCGACTGGCGGAGATATGGACATATTATTGTCATTTAAGATACAAATAAAATTGGAGTTAGGGTCTAGATTTTCGATGTTATTGAGTGCTTCAAAGCACATTCCACCTGAAAATGCGGCATCACCAGCGACAGCAACGACGGTATAGTCTTCTTTTTTTAGGTCTCTTCCTTTTGCGATCCCTAAAGCGGCTGATAATGCGGTCGATGCATGGCCTGCGCCAAAGGCATCGTGGGGGCTTTCTTTAATTTTAGCAAATCCTGATAGCCCCCCATCTTGTTTGATCGTAAACATGCGATCGAGTCGGTCTGTTAACATTTTATGGACATAGGTTTGGTGGGAGGTATCCCAGGTAATTTTGTCACGAGGGCTTTCCAATAAGCTATGTAGCACTATTGTCAGTTCGACAACACCAAGGTTAGAGGCTAAGTGGCCGCCACAGCGATCACCAATTTCAACAAGGTATTCTCGAATTTCGGTTGCAAGTTGTTCCATTTGGGTGATCGAAAGGGTTTTTAAATCTTCAGGTAGATTGAGTTCGGTTAATAATTTTTTAGCTGTTGTGTTTTTATTCATCTTGCTTAGTTTAGCATATAACGGCTTTTGATTTAATGGGTTCGTTGTTTAATATAATGGACCAGTTCGATTAATGATTCCTTATTGTTAAATGGTTTGATCGTGTTAATTGCATTTTCGGATTCTTTGGTTGCAAATTTTTGAGCTTCGTCTAGTCCGAGTAATGTGACGTAAGTGGTTTTATTTTGTTTGATATCTTTTTGGGGTGTTTTACCCAATTGATGTTGTGACGCGGTGACATCTAAAATATCGTCTGTAATTTGAAATAATAATCCTAAATGATGTCCGAATTTGGATAGTGCATTTTTTTGTGTTTCGGTTGCATTACATAAAATAGCTGGGATGAGGATTGCAGCTGTAATTAATGCGCCGGTTTTCATCTCATGAATTTGCTTCAATTCTTTTAAGGAGGGTGTTTTAGTTGTTGGATGCATGTCATGGGTTTGCCCGCCGGTCATACCATGTGCACCTGCTGCATGACTTAAGTATTGAATTGCTGCTAGACATTTTTTGGGGGGGAAATAATGGGGGAGTTGTTGACTTAACAATTCAAATGCGGCTGTATTTAGGGTATCTCCAGCAAGGATTGCAATATCTTCGCTAAAGGCTTTGTGGCAAGTGGGTTGTCCACGTCTTAAATCGTCATTATCCATAGCGGGTAAATCGTCATGGATCAGCGAATAAGTATGAATCATTTCAATGGCAGCTGCGAGCGAGTCAATTGGTGTTAAGTCAGATTCAAATAATAAGAAACTATTATAGACAAGAATGGCACGTATTCGTTTTGATTTTCCGAAGAGACTATGTTGGATGGCGTTGTATAATAGTTTGGGATACTCGGGGTCGCTATAGTGGGTTAAGACACGGTTGATTCGGTCTTGGTAGTGCGAGATCGTTTCATTGATTGTTGTTGTATTAGTGTTCATTTTGGTTGTTTATTTATTTATTTATTTATTGCTATTTAGTGGGTGTTAATGTGTTGATTAAGGTATCATTTTTTTCATTTAATAGTGTTATTTGCTGGGTAGTGGTGGTTAATTTTTTTTGAATTTTTTGTGCGACTTTAAGTGCTTCTGTATATTTTTTGATGGCGGTTTCAAAGGCGCAGTTTTCGGTATTAATATCATTGATTAATTCTTCTAATTGAGTGCTTAGTTGATCTATTGATTGGTCTTTAGGCATGTTTAGTCCTTTTTTTATGTGTTACGATTGTGTTTATTGTACCATCTTTGACGTGTATTGTAATGGGATCGTTTTTTTGAACTTGAGTGATGCTATGAATTGGAGTACCTGTCAGTGATTGACAGTGACTGTAACCATTTTGAAGTAACTTAAGTGGGTTTTGGTATTCTAGGTGGGTGAGTTGGGTCGTTAGCTGTTTTCTTTTGTTGGTTATTGTTGTGTTTATTGTATTTTTTAATTGCATTAGAGACTGCTTAAGTTGATTTTTTTGGTTTTGTTGGTAATAAGAGAGTGTGTTTTTTAACGTATTTAGCTGATAAGTGATTTGATATTTGAGTTGATGATAGGGCTGATAGAGTAGTGCAGCTGCTGCAGAGGGTGTCGCACAGCGATGATCGGCGACAAAGTCACATAAAGTGGTGTCTGTTTCGTGTCCGATGGCCGTAATAATGGGGGTGTTTAATGTTGCGATTAAGCGGACTAGGCTTTCATCATTAAAGCCGTATAAATCTTCTGCACTTCCCCCTCCACGGGTAATGATAATGGAATCGATGTCGTTTATTGTTTTGAATTGATTTAAGGCTTCTTTGATTGATGGAGCGGTGTTTACGCCTTGCATGATACTTGGGAAAATTGACAGTCGAATATGGGGTGCATTTTTTTTGAGTAGTTGGCAGATGTCGTGTTGGGCGGCTGAATTTGTCGCTGTAATTAAGCCCACGTGAGTTTGATATTGTGGAATGGGTTGTTTTCGGGATTGCTTAAATAGGCCTTCTTGTTCTAATGTTTGTTTGACTTTGTTAAAATATTCGGATAGAGGGCCTTGTTCGAGTGGTTGCATAGTTGTAATTTGAACATTAATTGTCCCTCTTTTACGATATACTTTTACTTGGCCTTTTGCATGAATTAATTGGCCATTTTTAGGGGTGAATTTTAACCGTTGGAGTGTTGTGGCATACACGACACAATTGAGCTGGCTGTCGTCGTCACATAAATTAAAATATAGTTGGTTTCCTTTTTGGTAGTGTTTAAGGTTACTGATTTCGCCTTTAATCCAAAAATTTTTTAGATCAGGTAAGGCTTCTAAAATCCATTGAATTCTGGAAGTAATGTCTGAGGGTGTTAATGTAGTGGTTGTTTTGACGTTCATTTTATTGGTTTAGTTGTTTTTACGTTATTTAATATTGTAGATGAATTTGTTATACTAAGTGAAGTAGATATTTTACAAGGAGTATGTGATGAGTCAAAGTCGATTTTCAGAGGGGTTTATTATGGGTGCACTTGTCGGTGTTGTAGCGACTTATTTTTTGTCAGATAAGGTAAAATTACTTCAAGATAAAGTGGCTGAACATAATGAAGATCAAGATGATCTTACACCTGAGGATAAGGCGTCTAAAGTGGCTTCAACACGGGATTCAATTGAAAAAGGGTTCGAAAATTTAACTCAAATGGTTGAGAATAGTAAAACCACTCAATCTAAATCTAAATCAAAAAGTGTATAATATAAAAGAGCTTTGATGATGTCGTTTTTATATTGTAATTGGGTTATTTATATATTAGTTGTTGTTGTTTTAGTGATTCTTATTTATTTAGGAGTTGAGTCGATTTTAGTTGTGCGACGGGTACGACGGTTATTATCTCGATTGGAGTATTTGACAGATATTAAAGAATGGTTATTCTTTTTTAAAAAATGTACTCGGTTTTTTAATAAGTAGTTGAATTCGATGTGGTCGAG
>MDSW01039013.1_pt1 | contig 10431 bp, 11 predicted proteins | sample 811171 | NCBI WGS metagenome assembly MDSW01 (sample SAMN05326641, study PRJNA326480) | marine metagenome | isolation source: seawater | place: Atlantic Ocean: North West | collected 2012 | reverse complement strand
GTACAGTATGATACTGTAATACTGTCCAATACTATCAACTTTCGGATTTCGTCGAGTACGATACGTCACTTCCTGACTAAAAGCGCTGCCAGATTTTAAGTGTTACCCGAGTACGTCCCATCGAAAATCCGGACTGAATGCGCTGTGCGGTCGTTTTCGTACAAAAATACTTGTATATACAACTTACCGTGTACACGTACAGTCTATCCGGACTTGCCCTGCCCTGCTAGGTTTATATTTGGCCGAAAGGGCGCCGTAGTGAAGCGCGGGGAGGAGGTAGTCAAGATAGATGTGACAAAGTATTTATCGTTCTCGTCGTCGTCGTCGTACGATAACCTTATGGTGAAGCGCCATTTCTGTTCTAGCCGCGCGGCGAATCCCCGCGACTCGGACCGTTTTTCGCGCTTTCGTCCGCGGCGCGGATCACCGCCGACCAAAACATGATTTCCTTCTTCTTCCACGATGGCTCCGTAGGCGAGGGCGCGGGTGGCGGAGGCATCGTGCTCGCGGCGGCGAGAGCTCGGCTTTCCGTGGTCGATCCGCCCACGCACTTCTCGCGCGTTCACCTTGCCGCCTCGTCGTTCGTGGCAGCAGCGGGCGCGCGTCCGAGGTGTGACCGCTCGCGAAACGATGCCACGTAAGCAAACATTTGTAAGATAAGATATTCGTAAGCGTAAGACTGCACATACGTGTACACGTACGTGTAGTGGACAACTGTAGTACTTTCGTACTTTCATATCGTTGCGCATGTTTACGAACGTGCAGACGTGTACAACTACACAATGGTACTCGTACTGTGCCGTACAGTAGCCTACACGTACAGTTGTTGATAATATGATACTGAAGCTCAGTCATCAATTGGCTACAGTGTATCTGATTTTTGGACTACAGTACGTGTACACGTACACGTACACGACTCGTCACGTACACCGCGATACAGATCTACTAGTTGTACACACCGCAAATGTGTTTGTATTTATCTTCGTACTCGTACAGCTGTACATGTACACGTTGTTCACTGAAATTGATGATACGAGTACTCGTACGTGTATCATAGTCATATCTCGAAGAGGAACCGACCCGTCTTGCGTCTCCCGCTCTGCGTGCCTACCCGCCCGTGCACTTCCATGGGCGCGAGCTCGAGTCGCGCGCGCGAGGACACGCCGAGCTCGAGAAGCGCCGCGACCGGCGCGGACGCGGACGCGGACGCGAACCCCACCCCCCCCGTGCGAGGCGTCCTCCGCGCCGAGGCCCGCGGACCGTCGGCGTCGAATCCTCGCGGCGAGCTCGGTCGCGCGCGTCCTCCGCCCGCGCCTCCGCGGACGCTCCCGCTGTCGCTCCCGGCGCCGATGCCTACGCACGACGCCCCCGCTCGATGGCCCGCGCCGCTCATCATCCCCCCCGCGATCGCCGCGGACGCGAACGCTCCGGACGCTCTCGTCTGTCCCATCACGCAGTGCCTCATGACCGAGCCCGCGCTCGTCACGAGCAGCGGTCGGACGTACGACCGCGGCGCGATCTCGCGGTGGATCGCCGAGCACGGCACGGACCCGCTCGATCGCGCGCATCGGCTGACACTCGCGCAGCTCGCACCGAACCTCGCGGTGCGAGCGTTCGTGGAGGACTTCGTGCGCTCGAAGAACGGCGGCGTTCCCGTGGAGACCGCGCCCGTCGAGGCGTCGCCGCAAGCGCCCGCGCCCGCGCCCGCGCCCGCGCCCGCGCCCGAGGCGTCGCCGCCCGCTCCCGCGCCGCCGCCGTGGAACGACGGCATCGCGAACCTGAACCTGAACATGAACGACGACGACGACGACGACGACGACGTCCTCGGCGGGACGCTCGTCGTTCGAGCGCTCTACGCCGAGCCGGGGACGACGCCCGAAGGAAAATATTTCGCGTTTTCGACGTCGCGCGTCGAGAGACTCGTGAACGCGTGCCGCGGACCGGACGACGCGTGCGGTTGGGCTCTTTCCTCGCGAACGACGGGAGATAACGATGACGACGACGCGACGACCGCGCCGGCGACGGCGCCGCCGCTTCCCTGGACCGTGAAAGACGGCCGCGGCGCGGTCGCGCGCGTCAGGCGCGTGTCCTCGTCGCGCCGGTTCCCATACGACCCCGTCCGCGCGGCGCGCGCCATTCCTTGAGGACTTTGCCGTTCCCCGCGCGACCGCGTTCGATGCTCGCGCGGCGCGCGACGTTTATCGAGGACGTTCTTCGCTGCCCGCGCGCGTTTCGCTCCGCCCAATCCTCGGCTTCGATCCTGACGCGCCCGCCGCGACGCCTCGCGACTTCGACTGACGCGCCCCTGAACTCCGCCCCGGCGTCGCTTCGTACGGGCGAATACCCTCCAGGAACGAGCGCACGCGCCGCGAAGACGGCGCGCTGTTGCTCCCCTCGAATCGCGACGGCATCGGCGTCGGGTGCGCGTTCCGTTCCGTTCCGTTCCGTTTCGTTCTGTTCCGTTTCGTTTCGTTTCGTTTAGCCCACTCCCCGCACGGTACGACGTCGTCGTTCCGCTCGAAATTCCTCTCGACGCATACTGTACGCCCCGCGCCCTAAAAACGAAACGCAACCAACGCGACTCGCTCGCAGGTGCTGGAACCCGTGCGAGTACGCGAAGCCGGACGACTTTCGCGCCGGGGACGTCCTCGTCATTCTAGGTGCGCCCCACACACTGGTCCTCAAGCGACCGCGTTCGCGTGGTGCACGCCGTTCCTTTAGGACTTCTCCCGCGCGCGTTTCTCTCTGCCCACACCTCGGTTTCGAGCCCGACACCCCGCGACGCCTTTCAACTCCGACCGACGTCGCTTCGTATGGAACGACCCTCAGATCTGACGAACCCGGCGTCGTTCGCGCCTCCTGCGCTCGGGCGCGCGCTGCGCTGCGCGGAGAGAACCGCGATCACGGAGACGGGGTGGAACCGTCCCGGGTCGGACGTGCGTTTCGGTCGGTGCGGGCTCGTCGGCGCGTGGTGGAAAGCGCTCGAGATTGAGTTCAACGTGTCGCTCGCGCCGGATGCGCCGGACGCGCCGGACGCGGAAAGGCCCGTCCCCGTCGTCGTGACGGCCCTTCGAACGGACGCCCCGGACGATCTCCCTGGACGGACGGTGTGGATCAAAGACGAGGACGGCGTGTTCGTCGAGCGCGCGTTCGAGACGCGAGACGGGTTGATGACGCTTCGCGAGCCCGCGGCGACCACCGCCGCGCGCGTTCGGTTCGAGGCGCGTCTCTTTCACACGCAACCCCGTTTCGTAAAAGGATGGATTCCCCCCCCTCTTGCATCTCTTCGCCTTGTGCTACGCGTACCCTTTCAACGTGACCCTATCGTTTGACCGTTGAGACGTTCAACTGACCGACGCGTTCGCCCGCCGCCCGCGATGTACTTCGTCTGTCTCCCGCCAGGACACGGATCTGCACAAAGTCGGTGGTCTGAGCACAGCGCGCGGCGGCGGGGGTTTGCACGTGGAGGTCATCGGGTTTGCGGGCGGAGGCTCGGTCGGCGCGGTGAAGAAGGTGGGAGGGGTTCGTATGGGCAAACAGGATGACGGCGACGGCGACGACGGGAGAGAGGGGGACCGCGGAAGACTCTCGACGCGAAAACTCGGCGACGGCGCGACGACTGGTCGAAGAGGCGAGCTCCCGTCCGTGTGAGGTAATGTCGCGACTTAGCGCGTGTGGAGGTGTCGGTGGCTCCAATGTAACAATGAAATTTATGCAGCTCGTCATCGTAAAGGTCGCCGACACCGGAGCACGTGACAATGCAAACGCCCGCGCGGCGCCGAGGCCGCCGTAGGTGTCCTAAACTGCGGATTTAATTTCCTGGTACGTGTTCGTAGAGAAATCAAGTTTCCATGCGCGTTTACATCGACACGTGTCAACTCTCTCGCCAAAATCAACCGCGTTAAGGGGTGTTCGCGTTGTATGGTTTTTCATAAGGTTATCGCCGCACCATCCAGCCGTCGCGCCCAACGCTTCGCTCTGGACGTCGCGCCACCGCCACAATTATCCTCCCCCAGCGCCTGCGGGTGTACGAACGCGCGGAGTCGCGGCTGTCAAACGCTGGACGACGAACGCGTGGCCGGCGGGAGAACGAAAAGACGCGCAAAGAAAATAGTTTATTTTGTTTCGGAAACAGACAGACGCGCGAGAGGACTCGGTCACGAAATCGTCCACCGGACCGGCGCGCACCTTAATTTCGGCCAAGACGTCCAACGCGCGCGATCTCGCGTTCTCCCTCGCGCGCGCGGACGTCCCCGCGACCGGGGAGCTCACCGCGTCAGCACCGGAGAGCCGGATCAACGCCGCCGCGAGGCGGTCGAGACGCGCGCAACGAGACGGCGCGTCGGACGCGGACGCGAACCGTCGCGACGATTCGAGAATACGAACCGTCGCGTACAACTCCTCCGCGCGGTCGAGCCAATCCACGACATCGATCAGATCGTTCGCGGACGCGGCGTCGGACATCCCGCGCGCGTTCCGCGCGCGCGGCGGCGCGCGCTCGAGGTTGGTCGCGGCGACGGCGGCGGCGAAAAACTGGGCGAAGCGATCGGGAACGCGTCGGTCAGTCGAACGTCTCACCGGTCAGACGTTGAAAGGGAAGCGCGGGTGAAGAATGACGACGGACGGGGAAAGTCCTTAAGGAATGGCGTTCATCGCGCGAATGGGGTCGTATGGGAAGCAGTCTCACCGCGTCCGCGGCGTCGCGATGCCGGCCGTCGACTGCTCAGAGAGAGACGGCGCGATAGGGGATAGAGGGGGCGGACGGGACAGACGTTTCAATTCGGTGAGTGAAAACGCCCCGCGAGGCTGTGCGATGCGATGCGAGGGACGAGACGCGTCGCGAGAGTGGCGCGGCGGCGGATGCGGCCGGAGGGACGAGAGAGAAACGCGCGCGACGCGAAATATCGAGACGCGGCGGCGGCGACGACGGCGGCGACGACGACGACGCACCTAACGCGGCTTCTCCTCGCGCGTCGTGCGCTCGCGCGTCGTCCGGGTCGCGCTCGGAAGCGACGCGCGCCAACGCCGCGCGCGCGTCCGGGTTTTGCCGCGCGCATCGCTCGTTGTGAAGGAACGCGATCGCTTCGTTCACGAGCGCGGCGGGCGGCGGCGCCGCCGCCGTCGTCGCGTCCGCCTCGTCGCCGCCGCCGCCGTCGTCGTCGTCCCATCCCACCCACCCGCGGTCGTCATCGCGCCGTCGTAACTCGTCGTACGCTCTCAACAGCCGGTTCGGGACGTCCACGCACGCGCCGTCGTCGGCGGGCGTCGACGACGCGTCCGACACGGAAGGACGGTTCCTCGCGATTCGAATCGCGTTGGCGCGTTTTTCCCTCCTCGCCTGCGGGGCGGCGGATGGCGGGATGCGATTGGTCAGCGCGTGATCAGATTTGATGACATGGCATATCGGATCGTGTGAAGAAAAGACTCGCTCACCCCGGAGGCGAGCGGGCACCGTCGCCGCGCGAACGCCGCGGCGTCGATCTCGCCGCGGGAGACGAACAACGCCGCGGCGTCTTCGAGCCATTCGCACGCGCGAATCGTCAGAGCGTCTTCCTCTGCGATGAGGAGCGCGTCGGCGTAGGACGTCCGCAACTCCGGAGACGCGAGCGCGGCCTGGGTTCCGGCCGCCGCCGCCGCCGCGAGCGTCGCCTTCTCTTCGTCGAACATGACCTGATACAACGCGTTGATCGCTTCCATCGCCACCTTAGGGGCGTTCCACGCGGAAGCGACGTAGGGGTGGAGTTGAACGGCGTCGGTTGGAGTCGCGAGGCGTCGCGGCGTGTCGAGATCGAAACCGAGGGGTGGACGGAGAGAAACGCGCTCGGGAAAAGTCCTGCAGGAACGGCGTGCACCGCGTGACCGGGGTCGTACGGGGGACGGTGTAATTAGGACGCGCCTTGCGCGTCCACGCGCACGCGAGCGCGCGCTTCAGCGCGTCGATCCCCGCGCTCGCGTCGCCGATGTTCACGAGACTGAGGATCGTTCCACACAAAAAAAGGTTCATCGGTCAGTTGAAAGGGGACGCGATCAAATGTTGAAACCGAGCGGTGGGTGTTAAACGTCTGTACAGAACGCACCTGAGCCCGCGGTAGTACATCGGCTCGCAGTACCCAGGCTCGATCGAGGACGCGGCGTCGAAGCGCTCCAACGCGAGCGCGTAGTCCTTCTCCCGTCGAGCTGATCCTCACGCGGAGTTGAAAGGCGTCAGTGGTGGAGTTGAAAGGCGTCGAGGGCGGGTATTGAAAGCGAGGCGTGGGCGGAGAGAGACGCCGGGAAAAGTCCTTAAGGATCGGCGTTCACCACGCCGACGGGGTCGTATGGGAACCAGTGCGCTTCTCTCACCAAGTATCCCGAGGTTCACCAACGTTTTCGCGCTGTTCGGGCACGTCTCGCGCGCGGCGGCGAAAAGCGTCGCGTCGTTCTTCCACGCGAGGTTCCGACGCGTCGTCTTCGCGGCGGCGAGAACGAGCGCCGTCGCCGCGAGCGCCTTGGAGGCGACGGACGACGCGAACGACAGGCGTCGTCGCCGTTTTCGTTTTCGTTTGTTTTCGCTTTCGAGTCCTCCTCCGCCTCCGCTTTCTCCTCCTCCGAGACTGCTTCCCATACGACCCCGTTCGCGTGGTGAACGCCGATCCTTAAGGACTTTATCTCCTCCGCCTCCGCTTTCTCCTCGACCGGAGAAGCTTCCGCGGGGAGAGTGAGACAGCGCCTCGAGAAAGTCCGCGGCGAGGACGCACGCGCCCACGGACGGGACGTACAGCAACCGCTGCGTAGGAAGTGAGAAAGTCCTTGAGAAACGACGCGCAACGCGCGAGGGGGGTCGCACGGAAAGCAGTCTAAAACGCACCTCGCCTATGTATGTGCCGACGTAGAAGAAGACGTTCGACGCGGGGAGGAAAGGAATTACGACGAACGATACCCAGAACGCTCGAACGCGTCGTCGTCTGAGCGTCGCCGCGACCGCGGCGGCGTTCTCTTCGATCGAAATCGGAACCTTCACCTTCGAACGGCCGCGTCTCCGGAACGGTTCTAACGGCCGCGCCTGAACGACGGGAAAAGTCCTTATTAGAGTAGACTTAAAAACGACGCGCAACGCGCGAACGGGATCGTATGGAAAACAATCTAAAACGCGCCTGAACCGCCGCGACGACGACGACAGCGTACACGCACGCGGAGAAGACATTTCGAGGGTCCGACACCGCGCGCACCGGCTCGACGCAACGGAACGACCAGTCCGCGCTGTGAGCGACGTCGGGGCGGAGTTCAAAGGCGAGGCGCGTCAGTTGAAATGAGTTGAAAGGCGGGCGTCGCGGTCGACTGTCGAAATCGAGGGATGACCGGGCGGAGAGAGACGACGACGGGAAAAGTCCGTCCTCAGAGTCCTTAAGGAACGGCGTTCACGGCGCGAACGCGGTCGCACGACGGGCGGCGTGAACGCGGACGCGCCTGAGCCGTCGCGGCCACGCGAGCAACCACGCGTATCTCGCGTGCAGGTGAAACAGCGACAGCCGGCGCTCGGTCGCGTCGGACGCGAACGCGATCGGGTTCTCGACTTTTCGGTAAATCTTCACGAGCGACGACGCGCCGCACAGAGCGTCTCGCGCGCGCAGATACGCGAACGCCGCCGCGACGGACGGGAAGAGTCTCCACCACGCCGCGGAAGCGACGCGCGTCTTCATCATCTTCTTCTTCTTCTTCTTCTTCTTCTTCTTCTTCGCGTCGTCGTCGTCGTCGTCGTCGTCCGAGCGGGTCGGCGAGACGATGAGGAACTCGTACGCGGCATACACCCCGAGCGCGGTTATCCTGAGTGGACGCGAGATCGCGAGTCGACGTTCGGGCTCGGTCAGTTGAAAGGCGTTTTAGGGTCGAGCGTTGAAAGGCGTTTTAGGGTCGAGCGTCGAAGCCGAGCGCGGGGTGAAGAGCGACGACGGACAACAAGGCCAGCCGAGAGACGAGACGAAAAACGAACGACGCGCGACCGACGCGCGCACGCGATCGCGTGGCGCGGCGAGCGAGCGGTCGCACCCGGACTCTTTGCACAGGCACGCGAGGAGCTGAGGTTCGTTCCGTACAAAATATGTTCATCGGTCAGTTGTTGATAGGGGACGCGATCAAAAGTTGAAACCGAGTTGTTCAAAAGTTGAAACCGAGTTGCGTGTGAAAAACGCGTATCGTGCGGTACGCGCCTGAAAAACCGCGGCGAGCGCGGCGCAGACGCGGCCCCGGCTCCTCGCCCGCGCGGCGTCCCCGTCCCCGTCCCCGGCATCGACCCCATCCCCGTCTACGACGCGCGAGGTGCGCAGATTGCGTCCCTTACGACCCCGTTCGCGCGGTGAACGCCGTTCCTTGAGGACATCTTTCGTCTCCGCCTCCGCGGCGCGCGCGGAGGATACCTGAGGGTCGTTCCGTACAAAATATGTTCCTCGGTCAGTTGATAGGGGACGCGATCAAATGTTGAAACCGAGGGGCGGATGAAAAGCGTTTGCACACAACGCACCTCCGCCTCCGCCGCGCGCGCGTAGGAGAACACCCCGAGGAGAAAGAAAATCGCGCAGAGCAGGTCCGCGCGGCCGACGGCTCCGGCGACGGCTGCGGGCGGGTTCGCGCGTCGGTCAGTCGAACGTCTTACCGGGCAAACGATCGATCGACCGACCGATTGTTGAAAGGGAAGTCGCGTGCGAAGAGAAACGAGAGAAGGGAAAAGAAACGTCCTCGAGAAGGGCCGGCGTGAGATGAAGTCCTTAAGGAACGGCGTTCACCGCGCGAACGCGGTCGTGTGGGGACCAGTGCGAGGAGAGCGCACCTTCGACGTGCGCCGGATGCGACGCGAAAAACGCGCCCGCGAGGAACGCGCGCCGACGTCCGCACGAGTCCGAGTCGGAGTCCGAGTCTGAGTCCGAGTTGGCACCCCCCGAGTTGGCACCCCCCGAGTCGGCGCCCCCGTCGGCGCCCCCTTCCCCGCCGACCCCGAACGCGAACGCGCGTCCGCCGGCGACGTGCCGCGCGACGACGTACCTGAAGACGGACGGCGGGTCGCGAGGGCGGGCGTCGACGTTCGACGGTCAGTCGCTCGCGCGTCTCGTCGAGGACCGCCGCAGCGAGGACTAAGGGCCGTTCTATACAAGCGAACGTCGGGGTGGAGTTGAGAGGCGTCAGTGGTGGAGTTGAAAGGCGTCGAGGGCGGGTATTGAAAGCGAGGGACCCTGGGCGAAGAGAGACGCCGGCGAAAGTCCTTAAGGATCGGCGTTCACCACGCGAACGCGGTCGTATGGGAACCAGTGTATAGAACGCACCTAAGAACGTCCGTCCTCGTGTTGACCGGAACCGACGAACGCGGCGTTCACCACGCGAACGGGGCTGGAAGGGGTCGGGGAGTCGCACGGGACGCGGTCGGATGAGATGGAAAACCGAACGACGCGACGCGGCGGGGCGGGCGGGCGCGCACGCGAGGCACGTCGCGATCGCGTGACACGAGACGTTTCCGAGGTGGAATCCGAATGGCACCGGGCGCGCGTCGCCCTCGGCGCCGACGAGCGCGCGACGCGGCGTCGGCTCCGCGCCGCCGACCGCGGCGTTGACGCGAAACGAGAGCACGGTCAGCGGGCGCCAGGATTTGTGCGAGCCCGCGTCGCGCAGATCTTGGCCCCAAAAATCGCGCGTCCAGAACGCGGGGCCGACGAGGACGTCCGCGAGCGTCGTCGTCGTCGTCGTCTTCTCCGCGGCATCGCAGGACGACGCGTCTGTGCCGCGCGATTCTTCGGCGTCGCATGCCGACGCGGCGTGTGTTTCTTCTCCCTCGGCGGCGTCGCGCGCGGCGGATTCGCGCGTCGCGCGGTCGCGCGCGGTCGCCGCGAGGACGCTCGCGTCGTGCGCGCGAACGGTGACGTCGCCGCCGCGGTAGTTCGCCGCGTCGACGACGTCCGCGTTGGACAGGATCGCGTACTGATCGTCGTACGTGAAGTCCGCGTGGAGGGGATTGAGGTAAAGCAGAGAGGAGAGGACGCACAGGACGCACGCGTCGAGCGCGGCGCCGCGCGACGCGCGCATCGGATGAAGTCGTTTGAGAAGCTCGCCGGTGCCGTCTTTTTCACGCCGTACAAGACTGACTTCTGCTGCAGGTCAACTGTACACGTACACGTACACTACAGTTAGAGCTCAGTTTTTGTGTAATAATAATATCTACACAGTACACGTTACAGTACACGTTACAATCGACGACAGTACACGTACACGTGTACAGTAGTGTACGTGTACACCACGTTACACGTACGAAACGACGCATCATGGGCCACATCTCCGTAGCGCTCGTATCCGCCATCGGAGACCGCATCGCTGGCGCGCCCATCTCGTACGCGCTCAGAACCTCACGTGACTCTGAAAACTTCCACGCGGGCGCGGCAGCGCAAATCCTTTTTATGGAGCCCGACACTG
>MDSW01191733.1_pt1 | contig 10432 bp, 5 predicted proteins | sample 811171 | NCBI WGS metagenome assembly MDSW01 (sample SAMN05326641, study PRJNA326480) | marine metagenome | isolation source: seawater | place: Atlantic Ocean: North West | collected 2012 | reverse complement strand
GCGGCCACGCGGCCAGGGGCCCACCTTTGGGCCCCGCGCCGTGGGGGACGTCCCCCCCCACCGGCGTCGCTTGCGCCGCGCGCACGCGAGGCTGGCAGAACACAACCCCCCAAACCCCAACCCAACCCAACCCCATGGGCATCCTCCGGGTCACCATCTCGGCCCTCGGCGCCGCCGGCGACTGCAAGGTCAAAATCGACGCCGCGCCCGAGCTCACCGAGGCGCAGTCCAACTACATCTCCGCCTGCGACAGCCTCGACCTCCTGGTCTGGGGCGCGCCGCTGGGCGGCGCTTCCAAGCGCAAGAAGGACGCCGACGAAACAAAGGAGGACGAGCAACCCAAGGCCGGCGGCCTGCCCGACTGGGTGGTCCGCAACATGAACAAGGACAAGAAGAAGGTCAGGGTCAGCCTTCCCAAGCTGGACTTTTGGGAGCAGGACCGCGCGCTGTTCGAGCGCCTGGACCCCGAGCACGTGGCGGTCGAGCGCTCGGTCGCTGCGGCCAAGGCCGCGCCTGCGCCGGACCCCCTCCCCCCCGGGAAGGTCCAGACGCACTGCGGCCTCATGGACCCGGCCGACTGCGACATGCGCCCCGACAAGGATGGGCACACGGTCTACTCGCTGCGCTCCCGCGACTACGCCCGCTTCTTCGGCAGCCTCGCCGGCGGCACGACCATCCACAACCCGGAGCGCGGCCAAGCCGAGAAGCGCGTCGCCTTTCTCAAGGCCTACATCTCGGGGATTGAGGATCGCGCCGGCGCCTTCTTCAACGACGCGCTGAAGAGCAACTGCGCGCTGCCGCCCGAGGTCGCATCGGAGCTCGATCGCGAGTACAAGCGGCTGGCGCACGCCAAGCGGCTGGACGAGGGGCGCGTCAGGCGCCTGCTCAAGGAGCAGATCCACCTCCCGGAGGCGCAGCGGCGCGACGACAGCTACGAGTCGCACCTCAACTCGGCGCGCTGCTGGCCGGCTTGGCGGCTGGCGCGCAACGCGCGGGCCAGCAATGCGACCGTCCTCGCGGAGCAGTGGACCGACAACCGGCGCCGGGCCGTGGCCGACGTCGCGCTCGAGCGCCGCCTCGAGCTCGACGCCATTCCCGTTGGCGCCGAGCACCCGGCGCGCCCCGAGAGCGGCGGCAAGCGCGGGCGCGAGGAAGAGGTTGGGCCCAATGGCGAGACCCTCGACACGCACGACAAGGTCACCGAGCACCAGAGCTGCGGCGGCAAGGGACAGTTGATTCGCGTGGACACGTGGGTCAAGAAGCAAAAGGTTGAGTAGCGTGTGCGCGTGTGTCGAAAAATCGAGTTTCATTCTCACGCAGCACGCACACAGCACTGCCTGCGCGCGCGTCGCCATTGCGGCATGTGCACAACGTGGATTGCAAGAAAAGAAACACAACACACCACCAACACCCAGCTTGCATGCAAGCTTCGCCTCAGCCTCAGCGACCCAAGAAGGGGAGCGGCGTCAAGGAGATTGCCCTGGGAGCGGACAAGCAGATGAAGCGCGCCCGGGCCGAGCGCGACCGCGAGATGGACAAGATTGCCAACGAGGGGCCCCGCCCCGCGGAAGCGTCCAAGTTCTTCCTGCCGCACAACAAAGACTTTTACAATGTCCCGACCAAGCACCTGATCTCGTGCGCCGCCCCGGTCGTCAAGGACGCGTCCGAGATCACGGCCGGCTTGCTGGCCGACGGACTCAAGGCGCGCATCGAGCGCCGGATTGCGTACATCAACGCGGGCCGCAAGAGCAAGTCCAGTCCCTGGGGCGGCGTCGGCCTCCAGGGCAAGTTTGAAGAATCCAAGTTCGCCGCGAAGGCCAGGGAGCTGGGCCTCGTGCCCGGCGAGGAGTACACGCTCGTCCCGTGGCAGTGGAAGCCGCTGCCCAACGAGGCCCACAAGATGCACTACCTCGACCCCGTCGAAAAGGTGGACAAGAAGACGGGCGAGGAGGTGCGCAACTACACCAAGATGCCCGGGGAGCAGGATTACGAGCTGGGCGCCAACGCCGTCTACTCCTCCGCGGACGTGCTGGCGCGCTACATGGGCTACAAGGCGCTGTACACCTCGGCGACCAACGCCTTTGGCATCTTCGTCCTGGGCATGCCGCACGACTTCCACACCGGCTCGTCGCTCAAGTGGACGCGCAAGCCCGACCCGTCGGCGGCGGGTGCGGCGGCGGCCTTTGACAGCCAGATGAAGGCGTACGAGGCCGATCGCGCCCGCATCCGCGAGTCGCTGCAGAAGATCTACCTCGTCTACCCGCACCCGGTGGACCCCATCTTTGGTCCCGACGGCTGCGCCTACAGCCGCGGCAGCGTCAGCGCCGCGCTCAAGGATCGCGCCGGCGGCGGCATCGCCGCCCTCAAGCCCGGCGCGTTTGACTTTACCGACAAGAATGGCGAATACTACGAGGACGCGATTGGCACCGAGGTGGAGGGCGAGGTTGCGCCGCAGCCGTGCATCCTCTGCTCCCTCGACCCCGACCGGCGCGTCGGCGCGCCCAACTCGGGCCAGGCGCCCGGCTACCACGACTCGACGCGCGCCAACCCGCTCAGCGCGGGCGCCATCGACCTCATCAAGCAGCTCATTCGGCGCTACGAGCTCGAGGAGGAGTTTCCGGCGCTCCTCAACCTGCACCCCAAGCGCTCGAGCGCGCTCCTCGACCTGCAGCACTGGCGCAAGACCTACGCCAGTGCGCTCGGCGCCTGCCCGGGCCAGGACCACGAGCCCGTCGACGAGGACTGGAAGCGCAGCCGCGCCAGCATGCCCTTTGGCAAGGTCTGGGTGCAGCACTGCGACGCCAAGAACCCGCTCGGCGCGGTGGAGTTTGGGACCAACACCCCCAAGCTCGTGCCGCTGCTCAAGGGCCGCGCCGAGGAGCGCAACGGCGTCTGCTGGCTCGACCCCGAGAAGATCGACCAGGGCCACTCGGTCGCGCTGGCGCAGCACTACTGCGACATCATGACGTCGCTGTACGCGGCGCTCGGCAAGGCGTGGGACAAGAAGGGCACGGCGCGCCGCGCGGCGCTGGCGGGCGCCTACTGCGCCGAGGGCATGGCGGCCAAGGCGGCCGCCGACGCCGAGCTGCAGGACAACGACTTTGACGAGGCCCCGTCGGCCAAGAAGCGCCGCGTCGCCAAGGCGAAGCAGGACGCCCAGTTCCTCGGCGCCCTCACGCCCAGCGCCGGAGGAGGCGGCGACGACGTGGCGGCACGCGCGCTGTCGACCGTCGGGCACAACCAGCGCGACGCGGAGTTTGAGACGCTCCGCAAGCAGCTCAAGGAGACCAAGGACCAGCTCGCCAGCGCGGAGGCCCAGCTGCTGGAAGCGACCAAGCTCGGCAAGCGCAACCGGCTGGTGGTCCACAAGGAGTACGCCAAGCCGGGCCGCGTCTACTTTGGCCCCTTTGACTCCAAGCTGTCGTTGGTGATGCCCGACACGGGCCGCGGCAACCTCACCATTCGCGCCTGGCGCCACAATTGCGACAAGCCCGAGCACATCGTCCTGGACAAGAAGGACGAGGTCGAGTTTGACTTTACCTACCGCCGCGCATGCGCCGGGGACGCTGCGGCCACGGACGGGAGCGAGATGGACGAGTGAAGACGCGCCGCGCGCGCGCTAACGACCAACGAGAGGGGATAACACTGTGTGCGGTTGGGTGTCTAGCAAAAGGGGCGCGTGCGGGTTGGTTTTTTCACGCCATCATGTCCAACCCGCTCCGTCCGCGCAGCATGCACCAGCAGCTGGTCAACTACCTGTCCCCCGCGGCGCCGCCCACGTCGATCACCGTGCCGAGCGGCGCGCTCGGCGCGCGGCAGCCCGTGCGGCCGGGCGGCCAAATCCCCAAGGGCCACCGGCCCGTGCCGACCACCACGGAGACGATCAAAAAAACCAATGCGCAAATCCCGTACGTGCGCCAGGTCACGCAGGAGCAGGGCGTCGGCGGCCGGTGGGACGCGCCCAACGAGGGCGACATTGTCATGGTCGAGCAGGTCAACCTGCACCGCAAGATGGAGCACCCGGCCGCGCGGCTGGGGCACGGCACCAACTCGTACGCCTTTGCGCGGACCATCGAGCAGGTCAACGCGACGCTCAAGGAGGAGCAGGAGACGCGTCCGAACAAGGACGCGCGGTACGTCTACGAGACCTTTCCCTGGCGCCTCGACGGCGTCATCAACAACACCGACAGCGAGGACCCCGAGAATGAGTACCGCGACTACGCCATCGCCAACGTGGCCGTCTACGGCCCCGTGCGCCTCGACCACCGGCCCGAGACGCGCTGCTGCGACGCCAAGACCCTGCCCGGGACGACGCTCTACGTGGGGCTGCGGTCGCGCTGGGCAAGGGGACCCAAGCCCGGCGATCCGAACGCCGCCTACGTGGACCTCAACTACTACGAGCACGAGCTCTTCCGCTTTTCGGCGCTGCAGCTCTCGCGCGGCACGCGCGACGTGCTCGAGCCGCGGGAGGACACAAACTTGGATCGGTGGGCCCTCGTCTGCGCGTGGCGGCTGGGCATGGTCATGGACTCGGCGCAGTCCGAGGGCATGATCACCGTGACCGTCGGGGTGGAGCCGATCCGCTTGGTCGGCAGGGACGACCCGGCGACGCCCGTGGCCGCAGGCGACCCGGACACGCGCGTCGAGCCGTACCAGTGGGTGCGACACCCGGGCTGGGCCAGTCCTCGCGCCGCGCACGTGCTGGCGTGGCGCGACGGGAAACCCGCGTGGACCGAAAACGTCAAGCCCGACGACGACCCGGCGGTGGTGTTCATGGACGGCGAAACACCGGCCGAGCAGCTGTTCAAGCGCTGGGGCCACGCAGACAACATGGGATACCTGGGCCACGGCAGCTTGGACACGGTCTCCAAGACGGCCGCCCCCGGGGGAGGCTTGGAGAAGCGAAACTATCCCGTGTAAAGCGTAATTGCGTCACGCTATAATGACTATAGAAGGAGGCGCGCCGCGCGCGCGGCGCGCTTGCGGAGCGCTCCCTCTCGTATGGCAAGAACCAGGGGCACCAGACCGTCCACCATCATGGACGTTCTCTGGGTCAGCGCCACCGACGGCTCCTCCTCGATGGTCAACGCCATGGGCAAGATCGAGGCGCTCAACCAGCTCTGCCTGAAGCAGTGGAGGGAGAAGAACGCGCCGCGCCAACAGCAGCCGAAGCAAAAGTGTCCCCGCACGCCACCAGCGGCGCTGGCAAAGGTGCGTGAGCACGAGGTCATCGGCGTGCTTCCCATCGAAGTGCAGCACGTGCGAGACAAGCACTTTAGGGTGCTCTGCGTGTGCGGACCCGACGCCGCGGCGATTGTCCGGCTCTTTGCCCACACGTTTCCGAGCAATGGCCGCATCATCAACAAGCACGCGTGCGAGGCGCTGAGCGTGGGCGTCGCTTCCGCGTGCGACAATGACCAAAACTTTGGGGCCGAGTCCAGTTTTGTGGTGCCCGACCTCACCACCAAGGCGTCCGGGGACGGCAACTTCAACGGCGGGCAGACCATCGGCGCCGTCGAGCGGCGTCTGACCCACCGGGTCTTGCACGCGGGCATCATCCTCCACGACGCCTTTTGGACGCGCTCGTTCAACTCGGCGCAGGCGCACCCAGGGGGCGGCATTCCGCCCTTTCTCATCTACCAGAACCGCTGCAAGAACGCCACCGACCTGACCGACGGACCCGGCTTCGGCCACGTCGGCAAGACCGTCGGCGAGAAGATTTGCAAGTCGGCGCTGCATTGGTCGCGCGTCTGGCAGCGCAAGGCCAACCACGTTGCGCTCGCCGCCGCCGCGCCCGAGTCGACCATCCTGACTTCCTGGCCGGCGACCGACGACGACGCCGCCTCGGAGGCGTCCACCGTCGCCGCGCCGCCGACGCCGCCGGAGCCGGCGCCGCCGGCGCCTTGCCCTCCGAAGCAGCCGCCGTCGCCCCGGGGCGACATTCCCGAGACCATCGCCTCGAACGTGCTCGTCGCCGCGGCGGCGACGCCGGCTGTCGCCCACCATCCTCGGCTGTACGCCAGCCCCACGCACCTCAAGCGCCTGTGGGAGTGCTGCTCCCAGCTCGACGGGGGCTTTGGGCGCAGCGGCTCGGCGCCAGTCGAGGTTGCCAGGGGCGCCCGTTCTCGGCGCTGGGCGCGGCCCACCGAGGCCTTCTTCCACGCGGCGCCCTGGCGCACGGCGTGCATCGCCGCGTAGCACGGTGGTGGTGGTAGCGCTATTGTGCGTCCGCGCGCGGACGCTGTTTGCGGCTTGTGTCGTCCAGTCTAAGAGTGCATGGCGTCGGCGCCGCCGCCTAGCTACTGTCCGCACGTCGCTCGCCACTCGGCTTGCATTGAGCCCCCGGGAAGGTGCTCTCCCAAGGAGGCCCTCGGTGTTTTGAAGAGACTAAAGCCACTGCTCCGCATCATCGGGACGGACTGCAAGCACCCGGGGTTTGTCAGTCCCAATGCCCACGACTCCATTGGAACCCTCTTGTGCCCAGCCTCCGGTCCGTCCAGTGTGGCCAATGTGAATCCAAAGGCGGAGCAGTATCGCGCGCAGCTGGTCGACTTTGACGCGCGGGACCCCGAAGAGCCGTCCACGCTGAAGGGACTGCCTTCCGTGCAGCTGCAGTTGCGCACACACGAGACGCTCTTTGTGGAGGATGCGGAAAAGCTCGAACCGCGCCAACGCTACGCGTGCGTCGCCGTCAAGGGCACCAACGAGATGGCGCGTCGGCTGGATCGCGAGGAGCGCGCCTTGGCCGAGCTGACGGTGCGCTTTGGCGGCGACGGCGGGCCCGTGCTCTCGCTGCGGCAGCAGCGCAATCCCTCCAAGGTGGTGCTCATCCTCACCTCGGCGGCGCCGGAGAAGCGCCGCCGCACGTTCACGGCCACCGTCGGCGAAGAGCACAAGCACTGCCTGGCAAACGCCTTCAAGGGCGCCGGCATGGGCCGGCTCGGCCAGGTGGACCCGGACCCGCTCAAGGCGCGGCGCGCCGACCTCGCCCCGCCCGCCAAGCCCTTTTACGTGCTGCCGTCGTGGATGGCCGAGCACTTGGCGACCGCGGCGCAGCACCTGCTGCGCCTGCACGTGCTGGCCACCGCCGCCACCGAGGCCAAGGCGCGCGTCCTCTACCTCGACAAGGTCACGCTGCACCGGTGCGACGACCCGCGCTTCTACGAGGGCAAGGAGCACACGCTGATCAAGGCGACGTGGCACGCGGCGTCGGCCGCGTGCATGTGCAAGCTGCACCGCCGGACGCCCGCCTCGGCCTTTCAGCGCATCGAGTTTCGCGTCGAGGTCTGCGGCGCCGCGTTTGAGACGGTCGACGGGCGGCGGCGCTGTCCGCGCCACTGCGGCGTCGACGCGGGCGGCCCCGTCGAGTCGAAGCACTTTCCGGGCGTCTGCGCGCGCGCGCTCAAGCTCGAGCTCTGGTGCTGCCACGCCCCCGCGGCCAACGGGACGGCCAACCCGCGCGCGACGAGCCTGCGCATGGAGTCGCTGACCAACCTGCTCGACCACAAGGACCACAAGGGCTGGATGCGCCAGCCCTTTGTGGACATGGTGTGCTGCGCCTGCGCGCTGGCCAAGCCCGAGATGCGCACCGACACGGTACTGGAGCTCAAGGCCGACTGCGACAACGTGGCGGCCGCGCTCGACAACGAGTGCCAGACGCGCAACCACACCGACGCGGCGCTCGGCCCGCTCGACGAGTCGGCCGTGTGGCTGCTGCGCCGCGGCGACGGCGGGCTGCACACGTCGGCCTCGGGCCTGACCACGAGCGTCAAGACCACCAAGCGGCTGCCCGAGGGCTTTCCCGATCTGGCGCGGACCCACGGACACCTCTTTAAACGACTCAAGAGTGGCTAGTGCGTGTGCGTTTTGTGTGCTTCTCCTCACCGCTTGTTCACCCACTGCCTCCGGTTGGCGTTGACCTTCTTGACGAGGGTCGTCCGCGCGCGGCCGGCGGCCGTCGTCGACCCCGCGCGCGCCTTGGACGCCGATCGCTGGCCATGCTTGCGATTCGAACGCGCCGTGGGCGCGGACGCGGCGGCCTCGGCGCCAAACATCGGCCGCGCGCGCGAGAGTATGTGCGCAAAGATGACCGTGGTCGGCATCTCGCGGTGCGCAACCTCCAGCCACGAGCGGTAGTGCGTCGGGCAGTACCTTTTTTGCGGGAGGCGCGCGGCATTACTCTAGCCTTGGGTCGGTGGTTTGAGAGATGATCGCACCAGCACTGGCGCAGCGGCGGCGGCACGTTGGCGTTGGCGCCGCCCGAGTCGGCCGGCGCCGGCACCGCCTTCCAGCGCGACGTTCCGTTTTCGTTTTGCTGCTTTCCGCAGTAGCGGCACTGCGGCGGGGGCGGCTTGGGCTGCACCGCCATGGCCGCCTTGGCCGCTTCGCGCCCGTGCAGCATGGCAAAGTCGCAGCGCATGCAGCACGGCTCCGCTCCGAAGCGGGCGCCCGGCGACAGCTTGGCCAGGCAGCCGCAGCCCACGCAGAGCGCGTACCAGTCGCCGAAGACGCGCACGGCGCGGCCGAGCACGGGCACGCGCACCAGCGGCACGTCGCCGCAAGCCACGGCCTTGTCGCGCTGCTCGTAGCAGTTTTTAATGTCGCGGCGCAGCTTGGCCACCTCCGACGCCGCGTCCCGCACGGACGCGGCCGTGCCCACGGCCTCCACAATCGACGCCGGCCGCAAGTCCGCGGGCAGCCGTTCGTCGAGTCCGAGCGCGCAGCCCTCCACCTCTCGCGCGTCGGCCGCCTCCTCGAGCGAGACGGCCGTGCGCAGCGCCGCCGAGGAGCGCTTGGCGCAGCGCATGTGTCCCTCGTGCAGCGCGCCGTCGATGCGCAGCATGCTCGCGCTGAGCCCCAGCTCGTTGAAGGGCACATTCTTGCCAGAGCCGTCTTGGCACGCATTGGCGACGCGTCGGCACTCGGAGCAGCAAAAGAGCTGCGTGCAGTGCGCCGGAAGCCGGCACAGCGCCGCCTGCTCCGCCGTCTCGCCCTCGTCGGCGCGCGGCGTCAGCAGCAGCCTGCGGCAGACGGCCTCGGCCTGCGCGGCGCGCGTTCGCGGGCCCAGATCGTAGGCGAGGAATTGTGCGCGGAGCGCGCTGCAGCGCGTAAACTCAATCAGCGTGGCCGCGTCGCGCGCGGACAGGCTCAACACCAAGGCTTCTGCCTCCTGGACGACCCGGCTCGAGCTGCCGCACCCGGTGCCCAGCACCTCCTCGTCGTCCTCGGCAGCGGGCTCCTCGAACTCGTCGTCGTACTCCACCCGCGCTCCGCCGTGCGCCTCGTCCGCGGCCGCGGCCGCGGGCTTTGAGATGCCGAGGAGCGCCATCGCGTCCTCCACGGTCAGCAGCGACGAATTGGGCACGGACAGCGCCAGCCGCTGGGCGCGCAGCCGCACCTCGTCCGGGAGCAGCGCGCACAGTCGGTGCGCCGGGCTGTTGGTGTGCAGCGCGCGAAACTGGGCCTCGTCCAAGCGCGACGCGCGCTGGCCGTGGTGCTGCGAGTGCAGCCAAAAGGGGGCGTACTCGGCTCGGAAGCACGCCGAGAGCAGCCCGGAGACGACCGTCACCGCCGAGCACAGGGCCGCGGCCATGGCGAGGTGTTGCTGCGCACGCGGCACGGCGACCGCGGAGGGCGCTTGCACCGCCAGCGCCGACGAGGCGGCGCGGCGCTTGCTCCCAGACCCGGACGCCCCGGACGAGGGCCCCACGAGCAGCAGCTGGCGCTGCTGCTCGGCGCGCAGCGCTTGTTGCGATTGGGGCGCCGGCGCCGCCGCTGCGGCCGCCGCCTCGGGTCCCTGCTGGTGGCGCGCCTTTTTGCGCGAACGCGACTCGTGCGACAGCAGCGCGCTCAGCGCGTCGGCCGGTGTTTGCGGGCCCTTGGGGTCCACGGTCGCTTCCCCCGCTGCGGCAAAGGCGTGCATGGCCGCTTGCAAGGACGCCGGCGCCGCGCTGCGCGGCGGAATGCTCAGCTGTCCCGCCGGCTGCTGCGTCACGGAAAGCGCCTCGAGCGACGCCGCGTCCTCGGCGAGCAGCACCGCCAGCTGCAGCCGCATCGCCTCCTTGATGGCGATTGGGCAGCGCTTGGCCAAGTCGCGAAACGCCCCGGTGCTCTGATTGTGCGCGACGCGCCAGCAGCGCGCAATGGCAAACCGCGTCGGCCACGGGCGGCGCGCCGCGGGGTGCAAGCACGGGTGCATGCCCGCGAGGGCGATGCCGAGCGCGTGCAGGCAGACGCGCACCGCTCCGTCCGAGTCTTTGACGGCGGCGTTGAGCGTCGACTCCCACCCGCGGCTGCCCGCATTGGTGACGCGCGCAAAGATGGCGAGCAGACTCTGCGAGGCCTTGCAGCAGGAGCGAGGCGAGCACGCGCGCTCGTAGAGCGTGGTCAGGTCGGGCCCATTGGAGGCGCACAGCACCGAGTGCAGCTCGGG
>MDSW01007103.1_pt1 | contig 10432 bp, 9 predicted proteins | sample 811171 | NCBI WGS metagenome assembly MDSW01 (sample SAMN05326641, study PRJNA326480) | marine metagenome | isolation source: seawater | place: Atlantic Ocean: North West | collected 2012 | reverse complement strand
TTAATAAAAACATATTTTTAAAAATTTCTAAAGACTTTTTTTCATCATTGTAAGCTAATTTTTCTGGAATATTATTTAAATCAAATTCCTTAAAATAATTCTTCAATTTTTGCTTTAGTTTGTTTTTTGCCTCATCATCGTGTTTGTTTAGTTTTTCAGCAATTTTTTGAGAATTTCTCCATCTCTCTTCAAGATTTATGTTGCTTTTAAAATAAGATTCATTCATTCCAATACCACTAATTCGCATGATGTTCTCATGTAATAAGGAATCATCTGGGTTTTCCAAATGTGTTATTTGACTTTTCAATTCATCTTCTATTTTTTCGTTTAATTCATTAATTGTTTTTACAGGATTCTTTTCATACTTTTCTTTATAATCATTGATAACTATAGATTGAGAAAAAGAAACCAAAAGATCACTTGAAAAAACCTTTGGAGATGAATAATTTATTCCAATTATTTTTATTGATATTTCTTTATTCCAATTACAAGCTTCAAGTGTTGTAAAAGCAATTCTAACAGCACCTTTCTTGAGTGGCTTATGTCTTCTTATAAAAACATCATCAGTAAATCCTTCAGCAAAAATCAATATATTTTTTCCATCTAAAAGAATGTTAGTACTGGCATTGAATACTTCTTTGTTTTTTTCTTTTGTATTGACGCCATCTTGTTGCCGATATATAGGCAGTATTTGAGCATTTTTAAATATGGGTCTTGTGAATTTTGTAAAAACATCAGCTCTTCCTAAAAAGTGATATACAGGTTTTGTTAAGATGGGTACTATTAAAGGGTCCATAAATGAGGCAGGGTGATTGCTGACATAAATGGTTTGATTGTGTGCTTTTTTAGGGTTGTTTAGAACAATGTGTCTTGGAAAAAAAAGTCTTATTGGATAGGTGAAAATTGTCCTACAGAAAAAATATAATGGCTTCATTTAAATAAATTACTTTGGCAAAATTACAATTTTAGAGGTACATTTATTTTATCAAATACTGATGTTATAAACTATATTTAGTGGAAGAGTTAATTTTAGGTGATTGGAATGATGTATTAAAAACTCAATTTAAACAAAAATATTTTCATGAATTATCAGATTTTATTAATCATTCATATAAAACATTGCCAAATAAAACCCTACCTGAAAAACAGCAAATTTTTAATTCTTTAAATAGTTGTGAATTCAGTAACGTTAAAGTGGTTATTTTGGGCCAAGATCCATACCCTACAAAAGGTCATGCTAATGGACTAAGTTTTTCAGTTTCAAAAGAAGTAAGCCCTCTACCTAAAAGTTTAAATAATATCTTTAAGGAACTAACGAATGACTTATCTATATCTGGTTTTAAAAGTGGTGATCTGCAAACATGGGCAACTCAAGGAGTCTTATTGCTTAATTCTGTTTTAACTGTTGAGGAAGGGCATGCAAATAGCCATTCAGGTAAAGGATGGGAGGTTTTTACGGATTCAATTATTAAAAGTTTAAATGAAAAAAGACAGCATATTGTATATATACTATGGGGTAAAAAAGCACAATTAAAGTCAACAATGATTAATCGGAATAATAATTTAATATTACGATCATCACATCCATCACCATTGTCTTCTTATAGAGGTTTTTTTGGATGTTCACACTTCAGTAAATGCAATGATTATTTAAAATTAAATGGAATTGAGCCAATTAACTGGTCTTCTGTTTTGGTTTGACTTGAGCTATTAATAAGACTGCATCGTATGAAAAGTGAGCAGCAATAGCAAACCATAAACCGAAAGATTCAAAACCATATGATAGCAATAAAATAAATGGCAGAACAATTAATCCATAGATTGAGAACCTCCAATTAAATGGATTTAAATATCCATGAATAGCAACAAAAAAAACAGAAGTTATAATAACTCCAAGATAATGCTGAATGCCAACTCGGAATAAAATTTCTTCACCAAAACCAGCACAAAAGGAAATAAATAAAGCATCCAAATAACTTAAGTTCATCGACTTAATTATTTCATCAATTTTCAAAGGTAGTTTATCAAATAAACTTGATTTTAAAAGTAGATTTGCAAAAAAAGCATAAACAAACCCAAATTGAAGCCCATATCCTATTTGGATAATTCCAAAAGTATTCAATTGTAATAAATCTAAAATGCTTTTACTTTCAGAATAATAAAAGAAAATAAATACAGGTAACGGAAAAAGGATAAGGGTTAAACTTGCAAGAAATAAAATTTTTTTTCTATTCAATTTTTTAAGTAATTAATTATAGCTGTTAATTTTACTTTGCCAGAATTCATTCAATAATACAACAAACCTTCTGGTCATTGAATTTGAGTAATTTTTAGATCGAAAGCTCCCAACCCATTGTAGACCTTTAATTGCATTTGTGAAAAATATTTCTTCAGCAGATAGTAAATTTTGAGGAAGAATAGAACATTCGTATACTTTAATTTTATGTTCTAAAGCCAAGTTAATTATTTGCATTCTCATTGTTCCTGCTAAACAACCATCATCAAGACTTGGGGTATATAAAACTCCATTATGAACAATAAAAATATTGCTATTTGAACTTTCTATAATTTGTCCTTTACCATTGGTCATTAAAACATCATCTAATTCTTTTTCTTTTGCATTTAGGGCGGCCATTACATATGGAAGGCAGTTTTTTGTTTTATAGGGAGACAAAAAGTTTTTCTCAAGTTTGATGTCTTGATAAACATCTACTTTTAAACCACTACCATTTAGTTCAAAGTAATTATCCGAGAAATTTTGAATTTCAATATGGTAAGTGCAATGATTTGATTCTGGTAAAAAAGTGCCGCCGGGACATCTGTCAAGAGATAGCCTGCATCTTGCGCCTTGAGAAATACCTGATTGGTCAATTAATTCAATTATTTTATTTCTAAAAAAATCAGGATTAAATGTGCTTGGGATTTTAAATTTTAGAGTTTTGGCTCCATCTAAAACTCGAGCAATGTGATTTTCAATATTAATTGGTTTCCCATCAATAATTCTAATACTTTCAAATAAACCATCTCCAAATAAGTGAGCTCTATTACTTGAAGATATTGTGGGGTTATCTTTATCTAAAACAGTACCATTATTATTGACATAATTTTTTTGCATGCTACAAAGATATTATTTCTAAAAAATTCATTCCTTTTTCTGGTGCAATAAGTAATATATATAAAATCCCAAACAAAGCGCCACCAATATGAGCATCATGAGCTATATTTCCTCGACCCCTTCTGAGTGCAAAATATTCAAAAGCTAAAAATAATGGACCAAAAATATATGCAGGTATTGGAAATGGAAAAAACAAGAGCCCTAATTTCATATTTGGGAGCCATAATATTGCTCCAAATATAACGGCTGAAACACTTCCGGATGCTCCAAGAGAAGAATAATTTGGGTTGTCTTGGTTTTTAAAGTATGGCAATAGTGTAGCAAAAAAACCGCCAACAAAGTAAAGTATAACAAAATGGATCATTCCAGTGCTTGCTCCATAATATCCAATAAAAGATTTAATCAAGACCTCTCCAAGAAAAAATAGAGAAAACATATTAAACATGAGATGAGTATAGTCTGCATGAAAAAAAACATGAGAAATCATTCTGTAATATTGCTTATCATATTTGACTAAATAAGGCGAGTAAACATATTTTTGAATCATGTTTTCTTTATTGAAGGAATTCGCTGAAATGTAAACAGTAAATCCAATAATAAGATAAAATAAAAACATTTAATCTATGATTATATAATTGGTTTCGAAATTAGCTAATTTCCCCCTTTCTATCTATTTTTGGATAAAAAACTTAATGATTGTATCCCCATCTTTATTGTCTTGTGATTTCGCTAATGTTCAGCGAGATGTTGAAATGTTAAACGAATCTAATGCTGACTGGCTACATATTGATATTATGGATGGTGTTTTTGTTCCTAATATTTCATTTGGTCTACCGGTTGTAAAAGCAATTTATAAACATGCTAAAAAGCCATTAGATGTTCATTTAATGATTGCAAATCCTGACCCATACATTACTTTATTTAAAGAAGCGGGCGCAGAAATATTAACAGTTCATTATGAATCTTGCACACACCTTCACAGAACAATTCAAGAGATAAAGTCAAAAGGGATGAAGGCTGGAGTTGCTCTTAATCCGCATACCTCAGTTGACTTGTTGGTAGATATTCTACCGATGCTTGATGTTGTTTTAATTATGTCTGTAAATCCAGGTTTTGGAGGTCAAAAGTTTATTCATTCTACGCTTAATAAAGTCAAAAAGCTTAAAAAAATAATTGTAGAATTGAATTGTAATACTCTTATAGAAATTGATGGTGGAGTTAACTTAGAAACCGGAGCTGCATTGGCTGAATCTGGTGCTGATGCAATAGTAGCTGGTAGTTTTGTTTTTAATTCAAAAGATCCAAAACAAACAATTTCCGACCTAAAGAATATCAATTAAGACAAAAAATACCCTATAATTGATAGGGTCAAAGAACCAAGACCAATTATTAATATTAAAGTTCTAAAAATTTTACCTGGAATTATTCTTTTTTTATGTTTTGCTTCAACTTTGAAATTTATTTTCTGAGCTTTTTTAAAATCATATTTATGAATGCCAAATAGGTGGTATGTTTTGCCTTTATTTGAGCTGTCACTTTTTTCAAACCATATATTAGAAGTTCTCAATTCTTTTTCAAAACTGTTGGCTCTGTTTTTATCTCTAAATCTGAATACAATGTAATTTTCATTTTCAGGGTGCTTTATAAAATTAACAAAGCCTAAATCTATATTGTGATCTATTGGGTTCTCCATTCTGTATTGTACTCAAAGGGTTTTCGATGACCTTTAGGCCAATTAATAGATGGGTAACCTATGTATATTAGGCCAAGACATTTGTCTTTTTCATTAATATTTAAAAATGAGTTCATTTCTTCGGTGTAGATTAATTTGGGTGTTGACCAAAATGATCCTAGGCCATAAGCAGTACATGTAAGCTGCATGTTTTGTATGGCACAAGCAACTGCTTCCACTTCTTCAATTTCTAAAATCCTCTCTTCTTCCTGTCTAGACATGTAAACAGCAATAACTACTGAAGAAATTAATGGTCGCCTCATTAGTTTTGCTAATTTTTGGTCATTTTGTTTTTCAGGATCTGTTTTTTGAAGATAAGTTTTGCCTAAAAAATCACTAAGGCTTTGTTTTCCTTCTTCAGTAAAAACAACAAATCTCCAGGGCTGTGTATTTCCATGAGTAGGGGCCCATTGAGAATTTCTCAATATAAGTTCTATTTGTTCTTTGTGAACTTTTCTATCTGAAAATTGTTCGGGGTAAATAGTCCTTCTATTTCTAATTAGATCTGTTATTTCAGATAAATTATACTTCATTACTTAAGGTTAATGGGATTTTGAACTTTTTCAGGCAATATAGCTAATTCTAACACCTCTTTCATAGTTTTTACATAATGAAACTTGAGACCAGTGAGATAGCTTTTCTCAATTTCATCTATATCAACTTTGTTTTTCTCACACAAAATCAGTTCTTGAATATTTGCTCTTTTAGCGGCCAGTATTTTTTCTTTAATTCCACCTACAGGAAGGACATCTCCTCTAAGTGTAATCTCTCCAGTCATGGCAATATTAGACTTTACTTTTCTTTGAGTAAATAAGGATGCTAATGAAGTAAGCATTGTTATACCTGCACTCGGACCATCTTTAGGAGTGGCTCCTTCAGGAACATGAATATGAACATTGTATTTGTCAAAAATAGTTTGAGGAAGATCAAGCCATTCACTATGAGATTTAAGAAATTCTAAGGCAATTATTGCTGATTCTTTCATTACATCTCCTAAGTTTCCGGTTAATGTTAATTTTCCTTTACCACTTGTTAATGAAGATTCAATAAACAAGATGTCTCCTCCATGTGATGTCCATGCCAATCCAGTTACAACACCAGCAACATTATTATTTGAATATTTGGTTTTTTCACGACCTGCTCCAAGGATTTTAAATAAGTCATTTCCTTTGATGGTTATGTCATAAGTTTCATCTGAAGCAATTTGACGGGCTCTGTTTCTGACAACTTTAGCAATTGTTTTGTCAAGGCTTCTAACGCCTGATTCATTGGTGTACTCTTCGATTATTTTTGATAAAGCATCAACAGAAATTTTAATATGGGTTTTTTTAAGCCCATGTTCCTTTATTTGTTTAGGAAGTAAGTGCTTTTTAGCAATTTCTATTTTTTCCTCTAAAGTATATCCATTAACTTCAATTAGCTCCATTCTATCTCTAAGAGGAGCTTGTATATTTGATAAATTATTGGCAGTAGCAATAAACATAACTTTGGATAAATCATATTCTGTTTCAATATAATTGTCATAGAATGAATGATTTTGTTCTGGATCTAAAACTTCTAATAAAGCCGAAGATGGATCACCATGATTGCTGACACCTAATTTGTCAATTTCATCAAGTATGAATAATGGATTTGATGATTTTGCTTTTTTGATTTGTTGAACAATTCTTCCGGGCATTGCACCTATATAAGTTTTTCTATGCCCTCGAACTTCTGATTCATCATGCAGTCCACCCAATGACATACGAACATATTTCCTTCCAATTGCTTCCGCAATACTTTTCCCAAGAGAGGTTTTGCCGACACCTGGAGGTCCATAAAAACATAAGATCGGAGATTTCATATCTCCTTTTAGCTTTAATACAGCAAGATATTCTAAAATTCTTGTTTTTACTTTTTCAAGACCGTAATGGTCTCTGTTTAAAATTCTTTCTGCTCTTTTCAGATCAAGTTTGTCTTTAGAGAACTCATTCCATGGTAAATCAAGAAGAAGGTCTAGATAGTTTAACTGAACACTATATTCTGCTCCCTGAGGGTTCATTCTTTGGAGCTTGTGAATTTCTTTATTAAAAATGGTCTCAATTTTTTCATCCCATTTTTTTAATACTGCTCTTTCTTGAAGCTCTTTCACATCTTGTTCTTGCGGATTGTCTCCCAATTCATCTTGAATGGTTCTCATTTGTTGATGAAGAAAGTATTCTCTTTGTTGTCGATCAATATCCTTTTTTACCTTGCTTTGAATTTCATTTCTCATTTCAAGCATTTTCATCTCCAATGAAAGGTGCTCCATAAGCTTTAAAACACGACTTTTCATGTTAGTGTCTTCCAGCATTTCTTGCTTTTTTAGTACATCAGCATTTAAGTTTGATGCAATAAAGTTGGTAAGAAAAGTAGGACTGTCAATATTTTTAAGGGCAAAGGAGGCTTCAGAAGGAATGTTTGGGCTTTCTTTAATTATTTGAAGCGCCAATTCTTTTACTCCTTTGATCATCATTTCAAGTTCTTTGTTGTTTTTATCATGTTTTTTCTCATGAAAAACTTTTATTTTGGATCTTAAATACGGTTCTGATTGAGTTTCCTCAATCATTTCAAATCTTCTTTTTCCTTGAATTATAATCGTTGTACTTCCATCAGGCATTCTTAACAATCGAATGATTTGAGCAATCGTTCCAATTTTATATAAGTCGTCAAATGTTGGGCTTTCTTCCTCTTGATTTTTTTGGGACACGACACCAATTATTTTATCTCCTTTGTTGGCATCATTAACAAGTTTAATAGACATATCCCTGCCGACTGTTATTGGAATTACAACACCAGGAAATAGCACGTTGTTTCTTAAAGATAATATAGGTAAGTCGGGAGGGAACACCTCTTTGTTCATGTTCTCTTCTTCCTCTGCAGTTATCAATGGAATGAATTCAGCATCTGAGTCGGATCCATCGGATAATTGAAATAAGTTTTGTTCAAAAAATTTACTCATTCAGTTTTTGTTTTGATAAGCGTCATTATGTCAGTAGTCATGTCATAATGTTAATCAAAATCATTAGAAATTGAACTCATTAACATGCTTAGCATAACCAAAGTATATAGTTCAAGACTTATGCCAAATATTAAAAAAAAGAAATATTGTCTTTAATTACTTTTTTGAATGTGTTTTAAAACATTAGTTTCAACATCATTTAGAGTTTTTCCTCTTCTTTTCATCATATTATTTGCATACTCAATCGCCTTATCGAACTTATAAGGAACAATTTCAAGAGTGTTACACCATGAAAACGAAGGGATATACTTTGGTGGAAAGTTGGCTCCAAATATGTTGCATGAAACCCCAATTACTGTTCCGGTATTAAACATTGTATTGATGCCACACTTGGAATGATCTCCCATACACAAACCTAAAAAAGAGGTGTCTGTTTTTATCATGGAATTACTTTCAAAAGAGTAGGTGTCAACCACCCCATAATTGTTTTTTAGATTAGATGTATTCGTGTCTGCGCCAAGATTACACCACTCTCCAATAATTGAGTTTCCTAAAAAACCATCATGTCCTTTGTTTGAGTATGCTTGAAAAACCACATTGTTAATTTCTCCACCAACTTTGCAATGAGGTCCAATAGAACTTGGCCCGTATACTTTTGTACCGAGTTTTAATGTTGCATGCTCACACAAGGCAAATGCACCTCTTATCATGCAGCCTTCCATTACAACTGCATTTTTTCCAATATATATGGGGCCATCATTTGTGTTTAAAGTACAAGCTTCAACAGATGCTCCTTCCTCTATAAATAATTGTTCAGCATTGCCAATAATAATATTACTACTAGAAATTTTTTGAGAGCTTCTATCACCTTTAAGTAATATAAAGTCTTGTTCAATGACCTCTTGGTTTTTTTGAAAGAGATGCCATCTTTTAGTTAAGAAAACGGGTTCTTCCCCACAGAAATTAACCTTGGTATTTGCATTTCCTTTATATGCTACTTTTTCATCATTAACATAAAGTGCTTCATCCTTGTTTAAATTTATTACAGTTGCAACAAAATCACTGTTTGGGATGATTCCTGCATTCACAATAATAGAGTCTTTATTGCTTTCAATACATTTAAATTGCTTCGAAAGATAATCTTCAGTTTTAAACGATATGTTTGCTTCAGGTAAATAATGTGCCCATCTTTCATCATTTGTAAGCATGCCAATCCTTAAATTACCAACAGGTCTTGTAAGGCTTAGTGGCGCAAATGATTTGTGTAAATTGTGATCATCAAGAATTAAATTCATCTTAAGATTTTTTCAGTTTTTTGAATACTTTTATTTGGCTTGTATGATATTAAATACAATGCAATAAAAGTAAGTAGTCCGTTAAATATAAGCAATTCATAGCCAAATTGATACCCAAATAAAAGCGCTTCAGAAAACATATTGATTGTGTAGATTAATAATGTAATCAATATACAGATAAAAGGCACCCATTTTTCTTTTAATTTTCGTTTGCTAAATAGCCCAAAAGAAAACAGACCGAGCAAAGGTCCATATGTGTATCCTGCAATTGTTAATAATTCAGAAATCACGCTTTTGTCATTTAAATTATTGAAAACAATCACCACACATACCAAAACAAAAGACATTAGGATATGGGTTCTATTTTTAATTTTATTTTGTTTTTTTTCACTCTTATTTTCAATTGATAAAAAGTCAATAGAAAATGAGGTGGTTAATGATGTGAGTGCAGAGTCAGCACTTGAATAAGCAGCTGCAATTAATCCGAGTAAAAAGGTTACAGCCATGGCAAGTCCAAGGTCAGAATTAAGAGCAATTGTTGGGAAAAGTAAATCTGTTTTTTCGGGAATTGCAATTCCTGATTTCTCAGCATAAATAAATAAGAGAGCACCAAGCATTAAAAATAAAAAATTGACTAGGACAAGAACAACACTAAATGAAATCATGTTTTTTTGTGCATCTTTTAAATTCTTACAGCTTAAGTTTTTCTGCATCATATCTTGGTCAAGACCAGTCATACATATGGCAATAAATGCACCTCCTAAAAACTGTTTGATAAAATGATTTTTCGATAAGAAGTCATTTGAGATGATTATATCATTATAGTTTGATATTTCTGAAGAAACAATAAATTCTGAAAAACTTAAATCTATTTTATTTAAAATCATAAAGACACCTATACCAACTGCTAAAAGCATAAATAAGGTTTGTAATGTGTCAGTCCATACAATGGTCTTAATGCCGGCTCTAAAAGTATAAACCCAAATAAGTAAAATTGATAATATGACTGTTAATGAAAAAGGCCAGGGCTTTCCAAAAATAAAGATGTCATTAAAAGCAAATTGTTGCAAAACAATAGCCACAAGATACAGCCTAAAACTTGCACCTAATATTCTTGAGATTAAAAAGAAAAAGGCACCTGTTTTATGACTTTTGTTACCAAATCGTTCTTTTAAATACTCATAAATGGAAACGACATTTAATTTATAATAAAGTGGTAGTAACAGAAAGGTAATAACTAAATAACCAATTAGATAGCCAAAAACAACCATCATATAGCTAAATTTTGAATCATTAACCCAGCCTGGAAC
>MDSW01091730.1_pt1 | contig 10434 bp, 3 predicted proteins | sample 811171 | NCBI WGS metagenome assembly MDSW01 (sample SAMN05326641, study PRJNA326480) | marine metagenome | isolation source: seawater | place: Atlantic Ocean: North West | collected 2012 | reverse complement strand
CTGGTTGGATGTCGCTCGCTACGCTGATTCCTCTGGGTTCGCAAATGATTTCGAGCGCGGGAATGCATGGCGCTATCGTGACTATGTCGTCCGAGCGTTTAACAACGACAAGCGTTACGACACCTTCATTCGAGAACAGATTGCAGGCGACGAAATCGACCCCGATGACGCTGAGAAAATGATCGCCACGGGGTTTCTGCGCATGGGGCCTTGGGAGCTGACTGGCATGGAAGTCGCCAAAGTCGCTCGGCAACGTTTCCTGGACGATGTGGTCAACAGCGTCGGCGAAACGTTTCTGGCTCACTCGCTACAGTGTGCGCGTTGCCACGACCACAAATTTGATCCTGTACCAACGAGGGATTACTACTCGATTCAAGCCGTCTTCGCGACGACCCAAATGGCGGAACGCCACGCCCCGTTCCTCGAGCAAGAGAATACGTCCGGGTTCGAGGAGCGATCGTACCTGACGCAGATGATGCAATCGCACCAACAAACTCTCCAAGAACTGGATCATGTCCTCCTGGAGAATGCCCAGACGTGGTTTGCGGAGCACAAAGCCACCACAGCGCAAGTCAAGAAGCAGTGGGACGACACCATTGCCAAGCTGCGCTCGTCTGGTCAAACCAGTGGACTCTTTAATGCGGCCCGTGGTGCCATGGGGCAGGCCAAGATTCCGCAAAGCGACTACCCGCCAAAACTGGTCGGTTTCACACCTCAGCAGTTTGGCCGGCAACGCGTTGCCAACAAGGGCATCCAACGACTACGGTGGGAGCTAGAACGTTATCAGCCATTCGCGCTGGCGGTCTATAACGGGAGAACTCGCAACGTCGCTCGTGTCTCCGCGCCGACTCGCATACCCACAGACCGTTTGCAAGCGGGCGAGCTCGAACGCACGGCGATCCTCATTGGCGGTGACCCGTTTTCGCCGCAGCATCCCGTATCCCCTGGCACGTTGAGCGTCATCGACAGCCAACTTGCTGAACCGATCCCGACGTCGATCGAGAACCGCCGTACAGCATTTGCAAACTGGATTGCGGATCCTGGCAATCCGTTGACGACTCGTGCGATTGCCAATCGCCTTTGGCTCTGGCATTTTGGCGCGGCGCTCGCGGGCAATCCGAACAACTTCGGAGCCACCGGGAAACGACCGACGCACCCAGCTTTGCTGGATTGGCTGGCCGCCACCTTCGTGGAAGATGGCTGGTCCATCAAAGCCATGCACCGACACATCATGTCGTCTGACGCATATTGCCGTTCCAGCCGCCACCCTAACGCCCAAACACTGCGCAGTCTCGACCCTGACGGCACATCGTGCGCCGCCTACCGACCGCGCCGCCTGAGCGCCGAGGAACTTCGCGATGCGCGGCTGTCCGTGACAGGCGAGCTGAATCGCACCGTAGGTGGCATTCCGTGTCGACCGGAAATTAATCAGGAGGTCGCTTTACAACCACGTCAGGTGATGGGGACCTTTGCCGCCGCATGGATACCGCACCCGCGACCTGAACAGCGGAATCGTCGTTCGCTTTACGTCCTCAGACTCCGGGGCTTGATCGCTCCCATGCTCGAAGTGTTCAACACCCCCGCACCCGACTTCTCCTGTGAGCAACGCCAGGCTTCGACCGTCACGCCCCAAGTTTTCAGCCTGTTCAATGGGCAGGGCACGCACACCCGTGCATTGACGCTGGCGGCCCGGGTGTTGAAAGAAACCGACACCGACCGGGCGGCACTCGAGCGCTGCTTTGAATTGACATTGTCGCGACCACCGACAGCACTGGAATTGGACGAGTTCCTCGCGCACTGGCGAGCTACCGAACAGGCGTTACCCGAGGTCGCCCCGAAACGAATCACGCAACCTTTGGAAGTGGTGCGTGAAGCAGTCGAAGAAAACACGGGCGAAAAATTCTCTTTTACCGAACGCCTGTATTCCAACGCGGACTACCTACCCGATCTTCAGCCTGCCGATGTCGACCGTCATACCCGTGCATTGTCGGACATCTGCCTGGTGCTTTTAAATTCCAATGAGTTTGTCTATGTGTATTAGAATCTGTTCCGCGCTCGTCATCTTGATGTCGTTGGTGTCTTGCTTCGTTAGCAACGCGCTGGCTGCTGAGCGGCCAGCCGGCAAGCAACCGAATATTGTTTTCATCTTTGTCGACGATCAAGGGTATTACGATCTCGGCTGTTACGGCGCATCGGAAATCAAGACACCTCGCATCGATGGGATGGCAGCGGAGGGCACCCGTTTGACGGACTACTACGCCGCCGCGCCGATCTGTAGCCCTTCCCGCGCCGGCCTGTTGACCGGATGCTACCCGCGTCGGGTTGGTAATCACATCTGGGTGCATCGAGCGGATTCTCACTCGGGAATCCACCCAGCGGAACTAACACTTGCCGAGCTGTTTCAGGATCATGGTTACGCTACCGCTTGCATCGGCAAATGGCACCTCGGATTCCACGATCCGTTCCTGCCGCGCAACCAGGGTTTTGATCACTATTTCGGTCTCTTGCATAATCTCGATCCGGTGGAAGTGGTTTATTTCGGTCAGCAGGGTGTTCCATTGATTCGCAACGGCGAGGTTGTTAAACGCCCGGCCGATCCTGCCGAACTCACCCAGCTTTACACGGACGAAGCGATCGCATTCATGGAGGATCACCGGGACGAACCTTTCTTTCTCTATTTGCCGCACACGATGTTGCACAAACCACTGGGTGTCAGCGAGCCGTTTCGTGGCACATCTCAGTGGGGAGAATACGGGGACGCAATTCAGGAACTTGACCACAACGTCGGACGCATTCTAGATGCACTGACCAAGTTGAAGATTCAAGACAACACGATTGTGGTCTACGCTTCAGACAATGGCCGCGGGCCGGGGCGTACCCCCGAGCAAAAGATCCGAGGCCGGAAACTTTCGACGCAGGAAGGCGGTTTGCGCGTTCCTGCCATTGTCTGGGGGCCGGGTTTAAAGTTGCCGGGCAGCCAGGTCACCTCCGCGGTGGTGCGCGCGATGGATTGGTATCCCACGCTGGCCACATTTGCTGGCATTCAAGTTCCCGAAGGTCGAGTGATTGACGGCCGCGACATCAGTCCGCTACTTCGCGGCGAGACACCGGTCGTGCCAGCTCCGGGAATGAAAAAATCTCTCAACGCGACTGTGCCCCTGCGTCGTCGCTGGAACCCGCCCGGCGAATGGAAAACGATGATCCAACGACACGAATACAACGAGGCGTTCTTCTACCATGGCAGCCAGGGCGCGCTGGCTGCCGTACGCTGGCGCGATTGGAAGATGTATCTTAACCCCAGCCTGCAACTCTACAATTTGGCCGATGATCCTGGTGAATCCAAACTCGTACGCAACGGCGAAATCCTTCGCAAATTGCGCGGCATGGCAATCCTCTTTCAAGAAGAAATGCGTCTCGACGCTCGCCCTGCCGGGCAAGTGGATCCAAGACATAACGATGGACGGACCAAGATACCAGAGACGCTGCGCGCCAAACTCAACGCTCAACTCGACGTCACCTACGCCCGTTATGGCAACCGGGCACTGGCGATGGATATTTATCGACCGAAACAGTCCTGGGGACCATTGCCGGCGGTGGTCTGCATCCACGGCGGAGGCTGGGCGAAAGGGAATCGCGTCAGTCACGAGAAAGTTGCCCAAGCGCTCGCCGCACGAGGCTACGTCGCAGCAACGATCTCTTATCGGCTCAGTGGCGAAGCTCCTTTTCCCGCAGCTATCCATGACTGCAAAGCCGCGGTCCGGTTCCTCCGCGCCAACGCCAAGCGTTTTGGCATCGACGACCAACACATCGGCGCCATCGGACTATCTGCCGGGGGTCATCTGACCGCGCTACTGGCCACATCCGGAAATGTTCCAGAGCTGGAGGGTGACGGGGGTCACCCTGACGTGAGTAGTGTGATTCAGGCTGCGATTCCGATGGGAGCACAAACGGATCTCCTTTCAGAACGGACGCGGATGGTTTCCGCCAGTGAAGATCGCGGTGGTATTTGGCGTCAGTTTTTGAGCGGCAACCTGGACCAACAACCGGCAACCTATCGGCTCGCCTCTCCACTTGCCCATTTAGACAAAGCCGACCCTCCGTGCTGGTTCATCACCGGCCAGACAGATGACCCCAGCACGCGAGCCGATACATTTCGTTCCCAATCCACCAAGTTGAACATCTCCTCAGGGTTGACCATCATCAAGGACGCACCTCATCCTTTCCTCGGCCGACAAATCTGGTTCGACGAGATGATTGAGGTAGCCGACACCTTTTTTAAACGCACCTTAAAAAACAACGGATTAGAAAAATAACGGATCGGCTCACCGTTGCGGATTTACCCGCAGCGTCGGTCACTCGTTGAATCATCCATTGCCACCAATCTTTGTTCGATCGACGTTACAAATGAATCGTATTCTTAGTTTCATTGTCTTGCTCGCTTTCGGTTCCATGCCGGCGTATGCCGCCAGTAGGCCCAATGTTTTGTTTCTGGCGGTTGACGACATGAACGACTGGATTGGCTGCCTGCAATCCACTCCTCAAGCGATCACGCCCAACCTCGATCGTCTGGCGGCGCGCGGGGTCAATTTTACGAATGCGCATACGGCGGGCGTTTTCTGCGCTCCCAGTCGGGCTGCAATCTTCAGTGGCCAGTTCGCGTCCACCACGGGCTGCTACCGTTCCGCCAACTACTTTGTGAACCATCCGCAGATTGAGCCTCTGCAGGTCAGCTTTTCCAAAGCCGGCTATCGGACGTTTGGTGCTGGAAAGCTGTTTCACCACCCCGCCGGTGCGATTGATGTGCGTGGCTGGAACGAGTTCTTTCTGCGCAACCCAAAACAGCGGGCCACCGGATGGCCACTGGATTCGTGGAGCCAGGGAACCCCTTTTCCAAACCCGTTTCCCAACAGTATCTACAACCGGGGTCAGCAAATTACGGGTGGCCTGTTCTTGGAATGGGGAGCCATTCCTGACAAGCGTGAAGCCGAGATGGCCGATACCATCCGCATTGACTGGGCAGTCAACAAACTCCAGGAGCAACACGATCAACCGTTCTTTCTCGGTGTTGGAATCTACGCACCGCACTTCCCAAACTACTGCCCGCAAAAATATTTCGATCTTTACGACCCCAACAAGATTCAACTGCCACCGTACAAAGACGACGACCTCGACGATCTTCCCCCCAAGATCAAAAAAATCAAAACGGCGCGCTCGCGGATTCATCACAAACTCGAGGAACTGGATGCCGTTCCTGATGCCATCCACGGGTACTTGGCCTGCATCAGTTACGCCGACGCGATGATGGGACGTGTTCTCGATGCATTGGATGCAAGTCCGTATGCGGATAACACAATCGTCGTCTTATGGAGCGACCACGGTTATCACCATGGCGAAAAAGGGGACTGGGGAAAACACACTCTCTGGGAACGGACTTCCAACGTCCCGTTCATCTGGGCTGGGCCACAAATTGCCAACGGCAAAACATGCGATGCCACCGTCAGTCTGATCGACATGTACCCGACATTCGTCGAGCTGTGCGGCTTGGAACAACCAAGTCAGACCCTGGAGGGTGAATCGATCGCGGCGACGCTGGCGGATCCGTCAACCGCCAAGGATCGGAATGTCTTCTTACCACACATGCACCCTCACGAGTACGCCATCATCAATCGAGACTGGCGGTACATTCGTTACGGCGAGGATGGTGAAGAACTCTATGACCAACGAGTCGACCCGAATGAATGGCACAACCTGGCTGATGATCCGAAATACGCTGCTCGGATCGCGGCGCTACAGCAATCGGCACCCGCTAAGTTCGCCGAGCCAGTGAAAAGCTTGAACGCCCGTAAAGATCTCGTCATCGAGGCCGATTCGTTTCGCTGGGAGCAAGGCCAAGGTAACTATGTTCCTCCTCCGAAGCATTTGCCATACACAACACCCTCCGCTACCCAACCAAAGACCAAAGCAAGGAAAAACGTGCTCTTCATCGTTTGCGATGATCTCAACACGCACGTCGCCCCGTCTGGATATGCGCCCATCCAGACGCCCACCCTCAACCAATTTGCAGCGGAATCCCTCACTTTTCGGCGGGCTTATTGTCAGTACCCGGTGTGCGGCCCCTCTCGAGCTTCGTTTCTCAGCGGCCTCTATCCGCAATCAACCGGAGTGCTCAACAACACCGTCGATATCCGCCAACAACGTCCTGGCACGACGACCATGCCTCAATTTTTTCAGCAGCATGGATACTGGACAGCCAGCGTCGGCAAAGTGTTTCACTCCCCACGCCACGAACACGGCGCTGTTGCCTGGAACGAGTTCCTACGTTTTGAAAATGACGAACTACCGATCGTACGTCAGGCTCGTGAAAAATTTGAGGCGGAATTCGGTAGCGTCGAGAAAGGGTCCAATCGCAAACGTTGGCGAACCATCAAGAAGGAAGTCGCAGCCAAGCTCAATGCGCAGACGCCACCCGGACACGGCCGCAGTGGATTAACCGACGAGCAACACAAGGATGGCAAGAATGCTCGCCAAGTTGCCAGTTGGCTCACCAAGCAGGCACAAGGAGAAAAGCCGTTCTTCATTGCCTGCGGTATCCAAAAACCTCACGTACCGTTTCTAGCTCCGGGGAAATACTTTGATCTCTACCCGTCGTCAGAGATTCCTTTCACAGCCGATCGACCGAAGCTTTGGGACTCGCTCCCGAGCACGGCCATATCAAAACGCTACCAGGCCTTTGGCTTCGAACTCGGCAAAGAGAATCCCGAGCTGCGTCGTGAATACATGCAGGCCTACCACGCTTGCATTTCGTTTATCGACGCCCAGCTCAAAATTGTCTTCGACGCACTGAAGGCCAGCGGCCACTGGAATGACACCGTCATCGTCTTTACCTCCGATCATGGCTACCATCTTGGTGACCATTTTCTTTGGGGCAAAGTGACCTTATTTGATATCGGCACCAAGGTACCGTTCATCATCCGCGCTCCTGGTCTGACCCAACCGGGAACGACGTCACAAGCAATGGTCGAACTGGTAGATATCTATCCCACACTTGCCGACCTTACCGGCCTGCCCGCACCCGAGCATTTGCAAGGTGTTTCCCTCCGCCCGCTGCTAGACCATCCGGAGCGACTCGGCCAGAAAAAATTCGCGTACAGTGTCGTGACGCGGGGTCAACAACTGGGCTACGCCTTGAGAAATCAACGTTGGCGTTACGGAAAATGGCCCGATGGAGAAGAACTTTACAATCTGATCAACGATCCAGAAGAGAAGCGTAACCTGGCCGACAAGCCACACGTCCGGGATCGACTTCTCGAATTGCGACAGATACTGGCGGACAAACAACAACAGGCTGCTGCCGCGCGTCAACCACAGCAACCCGTAAAACCTTGATTCAATACCCTGGCACTCCAGGAGCTCTGAAGATGCATCCTCGACGAGAATTTCTGTACGGGTTAGGCACCTCGCTCGGCTCGGTCGCGCTATCCACCTTGTTAGCGCAAGAGAAACAGAATCCACTTGCCCCGCAAACGGCGCATGTCCCGGCAAAAGCGACGAATTGCATTTTTCTGATGATGGAGGGCGGTCCGTCCCACATCGACACGTTTGATCCAAAACCCAAACTACAGGACCTGCATCTCTCGGAATTTGTCCGTCGCGGCAAACAGAAGTCGGCCATGGAAAGTGGCAAACGATACTATGTACAAAGCCCATTCAAGTTCCGCAAGCACGGCCAGAGCGGCGCTGACATGGCTGAAAACTGGGTCCACCTGGCAAAAGTCGCTGATGAACTCTGTTTCTTCCGTGGCTGTCAGGTCGACAGTGTCAATCATCCCACCGCCATGTATCAGATGAACTGTGGTAATCGCTTCGGTGGCGATCCAGGGATCGGCGCATGGGTGACCTACGGCCTGGGGACGGTCAATCAGGACCTACCGGGGTTCCTGGTGCTTCCCGAAGTTTCGTATCCGCAAGGCGGCGCAGCAAACTGGAGTAACGGCTACCTGCCGGCTTTTTATCAGGGCACACCGTTGCGTCCGAGCGGATCACCCATTCTCGATCTTCAACCTCCTGCCGGCGTCACACCGCAGCGACAACGACGCAACTTGGATCTACTTGCGCGGATGAACCAGCGACATGCACAAGCCCATCCGGAGCATCAGGAACTCGCAGCGAGATTGGAGAGCTATGAACTCGCTTTCCGCATGCAGACCGAAGTTCCCGACGCTTTGGATCTGTCCGGCGAAAGTCAAAAGACGTTATCGCTCTATGGAATTGGCAACGAAGCGACGGATGCCTTCGGACGCAAATGCCTATTGGCTCGGAAGATGGTCGAGAAAGGGGTCCGGTTCGTGCAACTGTACAACGGCACGTGGGACAGTCACGACTACATCGAACGTGCTCATGGCAATCTGGTGCGCGGTGTCGACCAACCCATCGCTGCCTTAATTACCGACCTCCGCGCGCGAGGTCTATTAGATAATACGCTGATTGTCTGGTGTGGCGAATTCGGGCGCAGCCCGGACAACGGTTTTCGCGGTGGAACCGCCTACGGGCGGGACCATAACCCGCACGCCATGACCATGTGGCTGGCGGGTGGCGGCTGTAACGCTGGACACACGATCGGAGCAACTGACGAAACAGGCATGGAAGCGGTCGAAGAAGTTCGCCACGTTCGCGATTTCCATGTCACGCTCTTGAGGTTACTGGGCCTCGATGACAACAAACTGACCTTCTATCATGCGGGTCGCTTCAAACAACTGAGTCAATTTGGCGGCAAGGTGATTGAGCCCCTGATTGCGTAACTCGCTTTGGCTCTCGATTCCCCCACCTCACACTCGGCAACCCTTTTCAACGTTTGCCTACAGCCTGCGCGTTCCATCGCTCCCACATGTCCGCCAATTCCTTTGTCTTTTGCGGATATTGCTGCGCTACATTATTCATCTCGGTCGGATCCGCTTGCAGGTCATAGAGCTCCCATGATTTACCTGCTCGAATTGCTTTGAAGTTATTCTGACGAACCGCATTCGCTCGGTTAAACCGCCAGAAAATCTCCTTGTGTGGCGTGCGTTCCTGGCCCTGAAAGATTGGCAAGAGCGACAATCCTACGGGTGGCTTTGTCGGCTTGCCAGCAATTTTTTGCGGATACGAAGCACCTGTAATATCCATCAGCGTCGCGCTGATATCGATGATGTGTCCCACCTGCTCCGTCATCGTGCCCGGCTGGATCATCCCTGGCCAATGGGCAATGAAGGGCGTCCGCGTGCCGCCTTCGTAATCGGTCGATTTGAATTTGCGATAAGGGGTATTACTGGCATTCGCCCAGCCGACTGAAATCGTCCGGTAACTTTCGACCGGCCCTGGCGGGATGTTCGGTGTCGTGTTGGGTTGTTCCGGACAAGCTCCGTTGTCGGTCAGGAACATGATCAGCGTGTTGTCCCATTCACCGAGTTCTTTGAGTTTTGCGAACAGCCGCCCCAGATTCTGATCGACGCGATCGATCATGGCGCAATAGACTGCCATTTTCAGATCTTCCGCATCCTTCTGCTGCTCGGTTAGTTCGTCCCAGGCTTTCGAAGCCCGTGGCGTCAACTGGTGCTTCGAGCCAATGATCCCCATTTGCTTCATGCGGTCAAAACGCTGTTTGCGAATGACATCCCAACCCACTTTATACTTGCCGCGGTACTTGGCAATATCTTCGGGCCACGCATGCAACGGATAGTGAGGTGCGGTGTAGGGAAGATATAGCAGGAATGGTTTATCTTCCCCTTGGTATTCGTCAAGTCGTTCTATGGCGTACGTCGTAAACGCATCGGTCGTGTAGAACTTGGGGTCAGGATTGGTGTACCCCATGATCACTTTGTCTTCAATTGCCCAGCGACGTACCCGCGTCTTACCTTTGCGACCCGGGGCGCCCTCACCCTCGCGGGCTTTGAGTCCGGGGTTAAAGAAATTGCAACAACCATCAGCAAGGCCAAAGTAGCGATCAAAACCACGCGCCGTGGGGAGTGGACGCTGGTGCCACTTGCCAGCGATCAACGTGCGGTAACCGACCGCACGCAACACCTCACCAAACGTCGCGCCGTGGGCCATATCCTGATCCCCGATATGATACGCATAGTTCCCGGTGAGCAGTTCCGCGCGTGTCGTGTGACACTTGGCAGTATTGTAAAACTGTGTGAAGCGCAGCCCTTCCTTTGCCAAACGATCGATATTCGGAGTATGCACCTCACCGCCGTAGCAGCCAATGTCCGAATATCCCATGTCGTCGACCATGATCAGCACGACGTTTGGTCGTGAACGGTCCACCTTGCCATCGGCTTGCGCCGGCATCGCTGGAACTAAGTGCAACAAGAGTGCGCACAGTACGAGAGCATCAACTCGATTTGTCATCTGAATGCCTTTGAAATGAGCTATCATCGATGGCGTTGGGTGGAATGG
>MDSW01038346.1_pt1 | contig 10434 bp, 6 predicted proteins | sample 811171 | NCBI WGS metagenome assembly MDSW01 (sample SAMN05326641, study PRJNA326480) | marine metagenome | isolation source: seawater | place: Atlantic Ocean: North West | collected 2012 | reverse complement strand
GCGATGCGTCGACGCGCGACGACGCGACGCGCGACGCGTCGACGCGCGACGGGACGTTCTGGGCGCGCGCGCGCGCGGACGCGGGACGACGGGACGAGGTGAAGGCGGCGATGCGAGAGGCGTTCGGGGCGTACAGGACGCACGCGCTGGGACACGACGAGCTCGCGCCGCGCGCGCGGACGGGGCGAGACGATTTCGGTGGGATCGGGGCGACGCTGATCGATAGCTTGGACACGCTGCACATCATGGGGTTGCGCGCGGAGTTCGACGAGGCGCTGCGGTATTTGAAAAAGCCGGGATCGGCGTTTCGGGATTTGGTGCAGGGCGAGACGGACAGAGACGTGAGCGTGTTCGAGACGAACATTCGCGTTCTGGGAGGGCTGCTGGCGGCGCACGATTTATCGGGCGACGCGGACGTTTTAGAGCTCGCGGAATCCATCGCGGCGAGACTTTCGGCGGCGTTCGACACCCGGAGCGGAGTGCCGCACTCGTTCGTGAACGTCAAGACTGGGAACTCGTTTGGGTTACCTTGGACGAAAGGCGCGTCCATACTCGCCGATTTCGGGTCGATGCATTTGGAGTGGGCGACGCTGAGCGCGCGCACGAAGAATCCGGTGTACGAGGCGCACACGAATCACGTGTTCGAGACGGTCTCATCCCTGGGACGACGAGGCAAAAGTGGCGCTAGCACCAAGGGTTTGTTTTCCGCGCATTTTAACGTCGATACCGGAGAGTTTGCGGGCGGAGACGTCACTTTCGGTGCGCTCGGCGATAGCTTTTACGAATACTTGATCAAGTGTTGGCGTTCGCTCGGCGATTTAAAAGACGCCGAGACGTGGCGCGAGATGTTCGACGAAGCCATGCTCGGGATGAAAACGAGTTTGCTGCGAGACTGGAAAACGGACGAGGCGACTGGTGAGAAGTATTCGTACGTTTCTCCGATTGGAGGTTCCGGTGCCGGTTCGATGGAACATCTCGCGTGTTTCGTCCCGGGTATGCTCGTGCTCGGCGCGGCAGAGGCGCCCACGCCTACAATCGCCGATGAGTACGTGCAAATAGCGAAGGATATCGCGCGTACGTGTGTAGAAATGTATTCTTCTCAGCCTTGCGGCCTATCCGCGGATCACGTGCGATTCGACTCGGGTTCAAAGACCATCTCGAACATCAACGGCAAAAATATTCAACGCCCGGAAACGGTGGAATCTTTGTTTTATTTGTATCGCAAAACTGGAGATGAAATTTATCGGACACAAGCTTGGAAAATCTTTCAATCCATGAAGTCAGCTTATCGAGTCCCCGAAAGTGGCGGCTGGCAAGGCGTGCTCGACGTCTCGAAGACCCCGACGGCGGGCGACGACAAGATGCAATCATTCTTCCTCGCCGAGACGTTGAAGTATTTATATCTCATCTTCACCGACAGTGATACAATGCACTTGGATGAGTGGGTTTTCAACACCGAGGCACATCCACTGAGAATCACAAAGGCACGTGAACGACTGAACGATTGACAAACACGCCGAGCAATACGGAAGGTGGATATTTATCACAACTTTGTAATAGGATAGCATAGAAAGTAGAAGTAGAAACGGCGTGCGGCGATGCTGCGTATTACTGCGTAGTTTACTTTGAGCTTCATGCGTTGCTTTGATGATACGGACACGCTCGCTCGCGACGAAGAAGACGACTCCAGCGCTTTCCTCGCGCCAGCGAGACTTGAATGGATGAAACAAGAATTGAAACAATTGAAAGAATGATCGTCATTTGCGACGAACGTAATGAATTCGTTTGGAATCTTACCACGAATGACGCTCTATTCGTCGAATCGAAACGGTGTAGATTCCCTCGACGTCGTCCTCTCTTCGACGACGACCTTGGTGACTTTACTCTCGCCGCGCCGCGGCGGATAGAGATACTGGCGCATGTCGGCGCAAGTGTAAGAATTGAGCTTTAATTCGCGGTACGTAGACGTCGGTGATGCATCGATGAGCTCACTCGCGGTGATGCGTTTGGTGTGATCCTTACGCAAACACGCCGATAACAACGCGCGCAGTGCGTTTGAGACGGCGTCTTCGCCGTCGACGGCGCCGGCGACGTCGATGTCGTCGTCCATGATTTGTATCACCAACCCCAGTGGGCCGCCGTCTTCGATATCGAACACGTGCTTTCCCATGACACTTTCGAGGACTGTGAGACCCATGCCCCAGACGTCGGCTTCGGGCCCGCATCTCGCGGCGCTCGATTCCAAGCGTTCGGGCGACATGTACATGATGGTTCCGAGCGAGTCGTGCGCGTCGTCTTCGACATCGCCACCCGTGAAGGGCGTGCACAGACCAAAGTCGCTCAGTTTACACTCCCCGCACTCGTTTATCAACACATTGCTCGGCTTCACGTCGCGATGTACGATCTCGAGAGTGTCGTGTAAATACGCCAACCCGTTGGCGACGCACCTCGCCGCGCACATCGCCGCCCGCGGCGCGAAACGCATCGACGCGCGCGACCTCACGACGTCTTCCAACGATCCGAAATGCATGAGTTCGAGCGTGATCGACACCTCGTTTTTAACCGCATCGTACCCGAACCCAAAACATCGCACGAGCCCTTCGTACGTCGGCGCGCTCTCCGTTTCCTCGTCGTCCTCCGCCGCCGTCGGGTCAACGCCGAGCGCGCCTCGCGCGGTCAACGAAGACCACCCTTCGACGTCCCCATTCCTATCGAACCGCGCGTTCACCGACGACGACGAAATGCGCTGAAACGTCCACATTTCCCGCTTCGCTTGCACCGCCATCGCGCGATCGTCCGCTCGGATGCGTTTCGTCGCTCGCCTCGCGTCTTCGCCGCGCGTCACCACGCTCGAGCTTCCTCGACCGAGCACGCGCGACGACCCCCCCCCCAGCGTCGATCCGCCGCTGACCGCCGCCGCGCTCGACCTCAGCGACGCGCTAGACGACGACGACGACACCGACCGCGACGGTCTCGGTTTCTTCGCGCGCGCGCCCGCGTCGTCGCGTCGTCGTCGCGCGGGCAACTCCGATAAAGCGCCACCCCAAAAAAGTGCATCGCCGTCGCGCGCGTCCTCGCGCGCGCCGATGCGCGTCCGCGCCGACGCGCGCGCGCCGACGCCACCGAAATCCAAATCATCGCTCGACGACGACGACGACGACGACGCCATCGCGCGCCGTCGACTCGCGTCGCCGCGCGCGACGCGGGTCGTCATTAAAGCGCACGGCGACCGCGCTACGTCGCGCCGTTCGTCCGAGTCGTCCGCCCGCGCGCCGCGCGCGGCGAGTCAGGACTCGCGCCGCGCGCGCGTCTCCGGCCGTTCGCCGCCGATTCGTCTACCGGCGACGCGCGGCGCGACCTTTGACGACGCGAGAAGACGAACCGTCGTCCGCGCGTCCGAATTTTCCGTATGTCCGAACCGACACACTGCCACCATACGAAAGCGTCCGAATTCCGCGTTCGCGAGGGGGTCGCGATGAGTCGGACTCGTCGCGCGCGTCGCGCGAGCCAATCGAAACGCTCGATCCGAGCGCGCGCGCGCTCGAGCGTGAGGCGATTCGCGCGCGCGCGCGCCGGCCGGCACACGACGACGCACCGCACGAAAGATGTCTGGACGAGGTAAAGGAAAATCCGGCAAGAAGGCCACGAGCCGATCCGCCAAGGCGGGCTTGCAATTCCCGGTCGGCCGGGTCGCGCGCTACCTGAAGGCTGGCAAGTACGCGACGCGCGTCGGCGCCGGTGCGCCGGTGTACTTGGCGGCTGTCATGGTGAGTGGTTTTTTGAAATTTGAAATTTGAAATCGAGCGTTCGCGGCGCGCGCGGCGATGGGCTCGGGATGGTGGACGAAGACTGACGCGTTGAATCGTTGTGTTTTACGCCGCGTAGGAATACTTGTGCGCCGAAGTGCTCGAACTCGCGGGTAACGCCGCGCGCGACAACAAGAAGTCGCGCGTCGTGCCGCGCCACATCCAACTCGCGATCCGCAACGACGAAGAGCTCTCCAAGCTCCTCGGCACCGTCACGATCGCGGCGGGTGGTGTTTTGCCGAACATCCACTCCGTTTTGTTGCCGAAGAAGTCCAAGAAGTCTGGCTCGGCGTCCCAAGAATACTAAATCTTTTCTCAGATTTTGAATTTTTAGCGCCTCGCGCGCGCAAACAAAACAAACCAAAAAAATTACTTGGTGTTCATTCAACACCACCACGAGAAGAAAGAATGTTTCACTATGCGCATTACATCATCATAATTAATCGTTCGCGTCATCAAGCCGGCTGGATGGCTAAGCGCTCGACGACGTTGCTCCTGGAATCTCTCGCGAGCTTGTCGAGAGGGAACGCCGTGCGTACCATGTACTCGACGCCCTTGCGACCTTTTTGGTACGGACGCGCGATGCCCAAGAACTCCAACTCGGCCACGGCGCGAGTAAATCGCGCCTGAAGCTGCCATAATTTTTCTCGCGGCAAACCGAACGTGCCTTTACCGCGAGCCGCCGCCGCTGCATCGCCGCGTTTCATCTCCGACCCCGCTTTACTCTCGCAAAAACTTTGAAACCAGTCGTATATGGGCGCTCGTTCGCCGAATCGCGCGAGTAGGCGATACGCCGCGGCGGTGTCAGGCAACGTTTCCGGCACGCGTCGACCGTTCGCCAAGGCGTAGTCATCGTGACGACAGCACGCGCATCGCAGCAGCTCGCTCGGATCCGTGAGCGTGTTCTCCAACGACAAACGAGGCGACGCCTGAAGCGCGGCGCGAACGCATTCGACGTCGGTGACGACGAATATTCCGCTCGCATCGATCGATTCCGGTGGGTGGCTCCCGTACTTGCGCGCGATGGCGCGAAGAATGTCGCAAAATTCATTCGCCGCCGCGGATTTCGCCGAGTCGAGTCGAGGTCGTTCTGGCTTCGCCGCCGTTGCCACCGTCGTCGTCACCAAAGCTAGGGCGTTGGCTTCACTCCTCGCCGGTGCGCTTCGACCGCGCGGTGGAGACTTAGGAAGTACCAAACCATCGTTCGCCGCGGCGTCTTCATCGCGCGTTGAAGTCCTCGGCGCCGGCGTGAGGCTCGTCGCAAACGCCGCGCCGTTTCCACGCCGTTTCCGTGCGTTTAAGATTGCCTCCATCGCTAGTCGCTGATCTTCCGCGTTCGTCTCGTCGTGCGCCAGTTTTTCAGCCGTTGCATTGGCATTCGACGCAGCGATGACGAGACCGCGCCGTTCGTCGCCACCTTCGTTCGTCGGCGTGGATGCCAAAATTGCCGCCTCTCGCCGTCGAGCGTCCTCCGCGTCGAACGAGCCGTCCTCTATGTTTGACAGTAAAAAGCGCAGCTCCGAACCTTCTGCCGACCGCATGACCTCATCATCATCCAAGAATTTCAGCATAGACTTGACCAAATCACCGATTTCCGCCGTCGTGAACTCGTCCCGAATGCGCGAGAACGCGACGTTGAGCAACGTCCCGCCTTGACTCTTGGGGTTGAATTCTCCAGCACCACCAAAGTATCCTTTTCGCGACGCGTCGAGGAGTAAGTCTGCCATCGTCGTCACGCTCTTTTTGAACTTTTTCTCCGTCGCCGCGCACGCGACTTGAATGCAACGCAACGAGAGTGCCCACCGTCGCCGCAAGCGGTACACATCCTTCAGCGCCGCGCTCAGTTCGCTCTTCGTGTGCGTCGTTGAAGACGCGGAGTCGCCGTCCCCGTCTCGCATCGACTTTGCGCCGAATCCGTGCTTGATGCGCGCGTACTCCACCGCGTTCGGATCGAGATCTCGAACGAATTGGTCGATGGCGTCGCCGTACTCGTCGTCGCTCTCGTCGCCGTCGGCGCAAGGCTCGCTCGAATCTTTGGCGAGCAGCGGCAACACCGCGCTCAGCGGCTCTGTCATGAAGTGTGTGATCGTGAGCAAATGGAGCGCACGACGCACGGCGGCGAGGGAAAAGTCGTGCTCTTTAAAGCGCGTGTGCAAAACGTTCAACACCTCGCTTCCAAACGCGGGCACGCGCTCGGGGCTCAACAGCACGCGCTCTTGCACAGCCTCCATCATTTGCCCGGGCGCCCAAAGCTGGAACGCCTGCGCGTTCATCAACGATGCCGTGGCGGCTGGTAACATCCCTTGAAGCGAACTCACACTCGTGGCCAAGCCCAAGAGGACGACGACGGGCACGCTCGAGACGAATTCCGAAACGCTTCGAATAAACGAATCCAACACGCGCACGTCGAAACTTTCCGTATCCTCGACGACGATAACCACCGGACAATTGCGACCTTGAATCACTGGATATAACGTCCTTTCGTCGTCGCCCGCGCGCTCCACGTCATCTCTCGCGCGCCGCTTCGACCGTCTCGCCGGCGACGTCGCGCGCGAATCTGTCGCCGCCCGCTTCTTCCCCCCCCGCGCGCGAACGTCGTCGCCCTCTCCCGATGCGCGCGAATCACCACCATTGTACACCGTCAACGCGTTCCCGATCGGCGACGGCACCGTCGACGCCGCGATGAGCCCGTCTCGACGCGCCCCCGACGTCTCCTCGTGCCATCGCCGCAGCGCGCGCATGCTCTTCCCCCCCCAATGCCCCCCCGTGCGGTCCAACTGCCGCATGATCACCCCAAACGCCACCCCTAGCCCCCCGGTCCCGGCCCCCGCGCGCGCCTTCAGATCTCTCGACCGCAACAGCGCCACGTGCGCGTCTCCGCTCTTCCTCAACGATTTCGTCAGCGCCGCGAACGTCTCCTCGTGATCGTCGCTGTTCACCCCTCCCGCCAGCACCACGCCCACCGGCACGCGTCGATCGCCGCCGTTATTTTTTTCCTCCGTTTCTCGCGCGCGTTCGACCCGCGTCGCGCCCTGCTCGCGGACGAACCTCCTCACCCTCGCGAACGCCTCCGCGTTCGCCTCGTCGGCGACGCGTTGACAGTGTCCATCCAGCGCCTCCCACGCCCGCGCGCACGCCGCCGCGCGCCGCTCTCGCGCGCCGCGCGTTTCATCCCGCAACACCGGTTCGAACGCGTTCAGTCGCGACGCCTCGTCGCCTCGCGGCGCCGCGCGCGCGGATTTCAGCACGAAGACGCCCGACTTTAAACCATCGTTCGTCTTGAACGCCCCGATTTCTCGCGCGTCCGGCGCCGCGCGCGTCGACGCGTCGACCCGCTTGGCGCGGGACGTCATGCGTCGCTCTCGCGCGCGCGTCTCGCGTCGCGCGGCGCGCGCCGCGACGCGCTGTGCGGTCGAACGTCGTCGATGATTTGAATCACGACGCGCACCGCGCGGCACAATCGAGCGCTCGCGCGCGAACGCGACGCGAACGTCGCCCCGAACGCGGCGAGCGACGCGGAACTCGTCATCGCGCGCGTCATGGCGCCGAAGAAACCGGCGCAGAAGAGCGCGAAGGCGCAGATCAAGGAGCAAAGAGATCAGATTCGGCAACAAATCAAAACCATTCGAGACGAATCCGCGTCGACGCACGTCCTGGACAGCCTGTACGACGCCGCGCTGGGGCTCGAACTGTGGCTGCGAACGAACTCGAGCGCGTTTCCGAGCGCGGCGGTGAAACAGAAGACGGAGCGACTGGGGGAGATCGCGACGCAGGCGACGAGAGGGACGCTGGACGCGGACGCGGCGTACTGGGAACTGGCGGGACTGTACACGATCATCCATCGCGAGTGCCAGAAGGAAGATTTGGGGTTGGTGTTTCCGTCGTTCGTGTTTCCGGACGGAGGGATGCCCGCGCTCGGGGAGGGGGACGCGCTGACGCTGGCGGACGTGCGAGAGGCGATCGGGTGCGAACTCACGGCGGAGGCGCTGGACGCGAAGATCGCGGAGTTGGAGGAGATCGAACGCGCGAAGGCGGCGCTGGAGGCGATGGACGCGGACGCGTGAGAGGGTAGAGATGGAGACGGTTGTAAATTACGGAGTGATGTTGACATCGATAAAACTAAGCGTACAGCGCGACGAGGCGCGGCGATTACGTCGAGCCTTCGCGGCGCGCGACGGCGGCGCGCATCAACTCGAGCGCGGATTTGAGAAACGTGGCGTTGGACTTGATGGATGAGATCGTGAACTCGGCGGCGGTGATGATGTCTCTCCACTCGTGTCCGCCGACGGCGACGCAGAGCTTGATATCGCCCTTGGCGACGGCGCCGACGCGCGCGGCGATGGCGACGCGGCTGAGACGCCACGTCGCGCGCGCGACGCCGGCGATGGTTTCCAACGCCATGGTGATTTCTTCGACGGTGATGGACGAGTTTGGTGCGAGCTCCGACGTGCCGGTTTCGGCGGCGACGGAGGTCAGCATGGAAACCTCGGGCGCGCCCGCGGCGGCGACGGCGGCTTGGCACTGCGCTATGTCGATGGCGCTCTCACTGATTTGAATGAAATCCACACACGTTTTCGACGCCGTCGTCGTCGTGGACGAGCGCGGGAGCTTGTCGAACTCGAGCGTGGTGGTGGCTTCTTCAGATTTCACCGCGCGAGATTTTCCGGGCAAAAGTCCCGTCGCCTCCGCCCGCGTCGTCGTCGCGTCCTCCGAGTGCGTCGTCGCGTCGTCGCTCAAATTCACCTCGTTCACGATCTTCTCGGTGCCGAACTGTTTCAACTGCGCCGAGAGCGCGACGTGGTTATCCATGATTTCGTGCGTGTGTTTCACGATTTTTTCGCGCTCTTCTTGAGAGTATCGCGAATTAAGCGCCGAACGACTCACGCCGCGTTGCTTCCCGCTCGCGTCCTCAGTCTTCGACGTCTTCTTCGCCGGCGCGCTCTTCGCCGCGCCATCCTGCTTCGCCGCGACTACTTTCTCTTCCGCTTCCTCCATTTCCGCCTCCACCAACGCTTTCGGTCGCGGGTGCAGCGTCATCTGATACTTTTGCAACTCGGTGAGCTTCCACGGTTCCGACTTCACCTTGCCCCACTTGCATCGAAGCGTCGCGTGCCAGTGATTCTTGATGGCGTTCTCCGGTCGTCCGGTCAAGAGCTTGGCGAGCGCGGCCCACTTCGTGCCCAGCACTTTGTGCCCCTCGACGAGGATCAGCTCCTCCTCCTTGCTCCACTCCCCAGTCTTGATTCCGGGTCGAAGGTGGTTCAGGTAACGATCTCGACACTGCTTTCCGCGTCTGTGACGCATTAAACTCGCGATGTAACTCCACCGTTTCGCGCCGTATTTATCGATCAACTGCAGCAACTCCTTGTCCTCGCGCACGGTCCACTGTTGCGTCATCCCTTTAAGTTTACCCTCGCGCATCTCCGCCTCGTACGCGTCGTCTTCGCTCGCGTCGCCGTCGCCGTCGCCGTCGCTCGTCGAGGCCAACCCGGCGGCGGCGCGCGCCGCCGACCGCGCCGCCATCCCCCGAACCGTCTCTCGCACCTCCGTCTCCACCGTCCCCGCCGTCGCCGCCGTCGATTGTCTCTTCATCGGCGGTCGCCCTCGTCGCGCGCGTTTCGTCCTCTCTCGCTCCGGCGCCGCGTTTTCCGCCGCCTGCGCGCGCGTCGCCCGAAAAGTCAACCGTCAGTCGTCGCGCGCGCCCTCGCGTCTCGCCTCGATCCCGACCCATCCGACCCTCCCGTCCCGCGCGTCGCCTCGCTCGATCCCGCGCACCTCGACCAACCAAAACAACGATCCCGCGTCCTCGACCGCCTTCGCCTTGGGCGGTCGACCGCGTCCTCGTCTCTTCGTCGTCGCCCTCGGTTCCGGCTCTCGCCGCGCGCGCGCCGTCGCCGCGATCGCCCCTTCGTTCGCCCGCGCCGCCTCGCGCGTCGCCGCCGACGAGTCGTTTTCGCCGGCGACGCGCGCGTCGTTCATTTTCGCGTCGTTTTCGTCTCGCGCGTCGCGCGCGTCGTCGCGCGACGGCGATTCGTTCGCCGCGACGATCGTCATGAAACGCTCACGCGTTGACGATCGTCGCGCGTGTCCGTCGCGCGCGCGTCGTCGCGCGCGCGCGCGTCGAGGGCGACGTCCGGAGTCGCGGTTTTATCGACGCGTCGCGTTTCGCGCGCGCGTCGATCGATCGCGCGACGGAACGCGCGGTCGACGCGCGGGCACGTGACGCATCATTGGGGTTTCGCTCGAGCGTTTCATTTTCTCATTTTCGGCGCCGCGTGTGGACTCGCGCGAGCGCGAGCGCTAGAGCTCGGCGTCGAAGGCGGCGACGCGAGCGACGATGGACTCGAGACGCTCCCACTCGTCGTAATAGAGCGCCTGCTTGGCGAGCTTTTCGTCCTTTTGGCGCTGAAGATCGAGGGCGCGAGCGACGTCGGCGCCGGCGGCGACGAGGTCGGCGTCGAGCGCGGCGATTCGGGCGTCGAGGACGGCGAGCGCGCGCTCGATTTTGTCGATGGTTTTGGGGGCGTTGGCGGCCTCTTTCTCCATCGCGCGACGGGATTTGCGGGCTCGTTCGTCGTCGGTGGCGTCGGCGGCGTCGGCGGCGGTGGGGGGGGGTGGACGCTCGGTC
>MDSW01023039.1_pt1 | contig 10435 bp, 6 predicted proteins | sample 811171 | NCBI WGS metagenome assembly MDSW01 (sample SAMN05326641, study PRJNA326480) | marine metagenome | isolation source: seawater | place: Atlantic Ocean: North West | collected 2012 | reverse complement strand
TACCATTTTTATCAGCTACAGTTAGGTGTGTAGTATGGCCGAGTAATGCCGTGTAAGAATCAGGAAGATCAGTTAGGCTTGATAGATTTGCATTTTTAATATCATCAACGCGCTTTTTTGCCCATGCTTTAGAGGTAAATTTTTTTGCATCATCAAGGGTAAACTGAACTCGACGATCAAGGTAAGCTGCATTAATAGCCTGATATATAGATTCTGCCCAATCGTATTTATTTGAGAGGTCGCCATTTAGCAACTCTAATATGTGAAGAGCCTCTATTGTAATTGCCCCAAAGGCAGGCATCCATAATGCATTTAAATCGTAACCACGATAATTACCGGATACAATATGAGAGGTTTTTGCCTCATAAGAAGCCAGAGCTTTCATTGATAACACACCACCGTTTTTTTTGTTATCTTCAATCATTTTTTTGGCTATCCAACCTGTATAAAATACGCTTGAGCCTTGGGTAGATATTGCTTTAAGTACATTAGATAAATCTTTTTGAATTAGTAGTTTACCAGATTTTAAAGGGGAACCATCAGAATTAGTAAAATATTCTCTGGTACCGTTAAATTCATTCAATTCTTTATTGACACTTTCTAACCGTTTGGCTTCACCTTCAATCAAAAAATGTCCTTCTTCAGCATAGGTAATTGCATCAACCATAACGCTTGAAAGGTCCAAAGATCCGTAGTCCTTGAGGCCTCTTTCTAGTCCTTTAACAGTCCCAGGGATACCGATGCTTGGATATCCGTATTTCTTCTTGGGCGCATTATCATAATCATAATCATTGGGAGCTGCTGTTGTAGCATCTATTCCATGAAAACCAGAAGTAGGGGAATAAATTAATATTTGCGTTCTTCCTCCCAGCCCGTTCATTGTAGGTTCAACTACAGCCAAGGTAAATGCTGCAGCAATTGCTGCATCCATTGCATTGCCTCCAGCTGAAAGAATGTTTACTGCTGCATCTGTAGCTAATGGGTGTGCAGTTGAGACAACTCCTTGACTTGAAACCCCAACTTTATTCTTAGACGCACTATATATACCCTTATTCTGACAAGCAATAATTAATAAGGGCATAAATATGAAACTTACTTTTTTCACAATACCTTTTCAATTGCGTCTATTAGTCCTTTATTACCAAAGCGAACTAAATCTGTGGATTCTATATCAAACTCTTCCTGAGACTCTTTAATAACCTTGAGAGCTTTTTCTTCGTCAAAAGCAAATGTTAACAAATTAATTCCTATAAATTGGGAGCTTTTAAATGGCTTCATTAACTCAAGATGAAGATCCATAACATGGCGCATTGATGTCATAGGAAATTCTGTAACATCTAAATCTCGAGAAGGGTCATGCGTCATAAGCATAAAGTCTGGCATAGCGCCATGCATTAATCCGAGCGTTACTCCAGCATAAAATTGATTTGTTAAGGCACCCTGACCTTCAATAATAACAAGCTCCGTGTCTTGGGGGGCGCTATCGATAAGGTGCTCTATCTCTCCTGCCATAAAATCTGCTTTAACTGCATCTATCGGTACACCCGATCCGCTAAGCAAAATACCGGTCTGCCCTGTTCCAATAAATTCTACTTTTCTACCACGATCTTTTAGTCGCTTTGCAACCTCCCAAGCTGTTGTCATTTTTCCTGTGTCGCAATCCGTACCAACGATTAATAATACCGGCACTTTTCTATTATGCCAAGACCCCTCTGGAAAATGAGGTGGGTCAGGTGGCATTCTTAAATCAACAAGACTAACTCCTTTTTGATGCGCTAACTTTTTTAAATCTTCATCGTCATTTAAGAATTGATGCATCCCGCTAATTACATCACAACCAGCATTAATAGCATTAATTATCTCTGTACGATATTCTTTGGTTATAAAACCGCCTTGCGTTGCATTACCAATAACAAGCGTATTGGGTTTAAGAGCTAAAGAGGCATTGAAATCAGCTAAAACCGGAGTATTTCCTCCAACACCAATTTCTTTTTCGCAATTACTACCAACCTTATCTTTATCAATTACAGCAACAACTTCATCAGGGCGGTAGCGAATGAGCATGTTGCCGGTTTTATTTTTAATGTAATTAAAGTCTTCATGACAGAGTACAACAAATCGTTTTTTTAGATTATTCATTTGAAAGTGTTTTGTTTTGTTAGGCTAAATAATTTTACATTAAATTTTTGATTAATAAATTAACGGATTCAGAGCATTCTTCCACATAAAAATTTCTAATATTATATTTTTCTTAGTTCTTTTACTTTTAACAAATTGTGAAGATATGCCTGAAAAAGATGATGGCCCAGTAATGCCGTTTATTTTTTTAAAATACGGTAATGGTAAATTTCCATTCAACCAGTACACTCCGCTAGTTGATAAACCTATAAATGTTTACACTTATTTACCATTAGAAGGAGTTACTGACGTAAGAAAAGCCGTAAAGGCAATGTGGCAAGGACAACATCGCTTTGCTAAAGCAAAAAAATTTTATCAATTTACCGCTAATAAAGCAGCTGAGCTTGGAATTGATTTTGAGTGGATATACCCAACTCTTCCAAATGTAGGGCATTCCTTCTGAAAGAATAGCTCCTATCGCAGCAGAACTATTTTTTAATAGCTTAAATAACTAATTTTTAATTCGTCTATTAATATGGCGAAAGAAATATTCATCTACGGCAATAGTGAATGAATGGGCGAATTGAGACCAGGTGCTAACATTTTGACGAATACCTGGCTTTGGGGCTTCAATTTGAATTGCGCTTATCATTCCACCGCTTCGTGAGCCATGTCTTGCTGTGTTATAGCCACCTGAGAAGTAGCGCGAACCCAATGGTCCAGGGTCATTAGTGCTGGGTACAGATTTGTAGCTCAAGCTATCTAATAAAGCGCCAAAACTGCTTTTACCGCGTAATATTTGTATGAAATCAAATCCTGAAGTATCAATTAAAGACCGAATACTTGTCTTGTTAGCATTTTCTTCGGTATTAAGGCTTGTATCACTCAGATCTAGAGCATCGCCAGGAATAAGATATCCTAGCCATGTCCGAAGATCGTAAAACCCATCTGGATTTACACCATGACCATGCATATCAAAAAAAAGTCCGCTATAAAGCTCCGTTTCGATTTTATTTTTCGCTGTATTTATATAGTAGTGGTACTCCTGCCAGGCCCGTAGAGCATACCTATTTCCTTGAGCAGCTTCTACGCTATCTCGATTTGCATCCAACTTGGTTCTCTTTAATCTGCAAAGGATTACGTGCGGGGTTCCGCCAAAGTACACTTTCATTGTATCCATAATAACTTTTGTCAATTCGTATGTATTATCATCTATTACAGTGGTTCCATATGTTCTGTTTGGAATCTCAATCGGTGTGAGACGTCCACCATGAGGAGCTGATAATATTATAGGTATATCTCCTGGATGGTATTCAATGTAGTTTTCACGGCCATAGTACACAGACCCTACTTCATAGGGACCATCATATCCTAGGTCTGGGAAAACCTCTGTATCTACAATGATTGGTGGTGAAGGAGTTATAACTTCCTCAATATTTTCTACCTCTTCACAGCTTGCAATTAAAAAAGCTGAAAACATTAATTTATGGATAGTTCGTTTTTTAAATACGGTAGATAAGTTCATATAAGAAACGATACCAAGACAAACACCACGAAAATTGAAAAAATATTAAGTATCATCCCAGTTTTTAGCATCTGCTTTTGTTCAATGTAGCCAGTTCCATAAACCAGCGCATTTGGAGGAGTTGCTATAGGCAGCATAAATGCACAATTTGCAGCAAGGCCAATACCAAAAACCATAGCATAAGCAAATGCTGGATTGAATTGATCGGAAAGTGCAAACATTACAGGAACTAATATTGCAGCAGAACCAGTATTGGACGATATTTCTGTTAAAAATACCATCATTGCTATAGATGTCATTAGAATTACCCATAGTGGAGAATTGCTAATAGCATTAAATATTGATGATGCTATCCATTCCGTTGTACCGGTAGTAGCCAAAACAGTAGATAGACAAAGACCTCCACCAAAAATTATCAGAATACCCCAGCCTATTTTTTTTTCAAGATCTTTCCAGCTTAAAAGACCAAAGGCGGGCGCTAGGGCTGTGATTAAAATTGCAATCATATGGTCAAATTTTTTCAGACCAAGATAGCTAGATATTTGACTAGAAAGAATCCAGCAAGTCACGGTGAATAAGAAAAGTGCAATCGTACCTTTCGCTAAAGGTGTCCAGGTGAAAGCGCTGCTATCAATGTGGTTAACATACGCATCGCTTTCAGGCTTTATTACGTACCAAAGAGCAAAAATAACTAAAGGGAGCATTGCTAACATTGCTGGGAAGCCTACCTTGAACCAATCAAAAAAACTTATATTTAATGCTGCAGCGGCAATCGCATTTGGTGGAGAGCCGACTACAGTCCCATTCCCCCCTATATTTGCAGCATAGGCAGTACCCAAAATCAGCATAGTTCTCATTCGGGGGAACTTTTTATCAATTAACGATACGGCTATTGGAACCATCATGGCTGTTGTAGCAGTATTACTTATAAACATTGATAGCAGGCTAGTAATGGCATAAAACCCAATAACAGATAGCCATAAACTTCCTCTGGCAAACTTTATGACTCGCTCAGCTAGCCAAAGATCAATGCCGTGCTTATTTAAAAGCGCAGCTAAAGTAAAACCGCCCATAAATAAAAAAATTATCGTATTAGAAAATGGAGCCATGGCTTCAACTGGAGATAAAATTTTAAAGAAATATGCAAATACAGGTACTAATAAAGCTGTTACTGGAAGTGGGATGATTTCTGACATCCACAAGCCTGCGCATAGCAGCAAAACAAATAATCCACCCTGAATAGAATTAATATCAACGATATATGAGCTAAGTAAATAGCTGAAAATCATCCAAGCTATAATTATTAAGAGTTTTTTAGTAAGCGAAAAATTAGACATGTAATAAAAAAGTAATTAACATTAAAAAGAAAATAAAAAGCCCCCGCTAAATAGTGGAGGCTTTTTATTAATTTATTGAAAAATATTAATAACTATCTATTTACATCAGTTTTTGAGTACAAACCTGGATCTTCACTAACGGTGGAGTTAGATGTTATTTCATCCTGTGCCCATGGCAACCTTTCAACATGCTTTGTAGCGGTTGGAGTATTTAAAGGGAAAGATGGTATAAGATTGGTTTCGCCTGCACCACGCAATCTGCGATGATCATTAAAAGGCATATACGTACCGAAACCAGACACATAGCGCTCTTCAATAATCTCTCTCAATAGAGCCTGATCCTTTGTTAATCCATTAGAATTTTCCATTCCGCCGGTTGTGAAATCAGCTTCAAGGTAGGCCTCGTATTTATATTTTGTCGGGTCATCATAAACTGCATTTAATCTACCTCCACCTGCTAACCACGATCTATATTTATTCAAATAAGATAGGCCGCTTGAAAAGCCAGAAGTTCTTGTTGCTGTTTCAGCAAGAATTAAGCTGTTTTCAAAATAAGTTATTAATGGTTGAGGTTCAAATTGCTCAATAACACCTTTATTACCCGTTGAAGATTTCTCATTAATTAAATAGTAATCGAAGCGGGCTTTTTCGTTTGTTTTGGCATTGCCTCTATATATTGAACTATCTGAATTAATAAGATTCATCAAATAGCTTCCCCTGTTACCAATATCTTCAGTTCTTGAGCCCTCTAAAATAGTCCAAAAAAGGTTTTTATCACCTTCTGAAACATTTGATTCACCTCTTGGTTTATACAACATATCGCCTGAAAGAGAATTAATACCTAAAGACGCATATTGATATGCCTTACCGTAATCTTTCATTACTAATGAAATCCGCGCCATTAAAGTATAGGCAGATTTGATCCAATGGTCTTTATTTCCATTGTAATAAATATCATACGGTTCGCTTCTACTTAATGCTTCGCTCAAATCTGAGACAGCAGTAGACAGCAAATCTATGCAATCACTTAAAACATCTTTTTGAGAGTCAAACTTTGGAGCGAGTATGTCTGTAACACCGTCATTATCGCTATCTCCAGAAACAATATCCTTGTAAGGTACGTCACCCATTAAGATAGCTAAAGTACTTATAGAATGAGCTTCAAGTATTTTAGAAACACCAACAAAGAATTTATCATTAGAAGCTATTTCTCTGATATGACGCGTATTTTGAACTACTCCTACATATGCTCTATTCCACTCATCGTTAGACTCAACAGTAGATAAAGAGTATCCAAAGATGTTTGAATAAAGTGAGCCAAATCCAACAAGTTGACCAGAATACATGCCAGTAATTCTGTTTAAATGACTTGCCTGAACAATAACATTTGCAAGTTGGGCTCCATTTAAAAACAATCTTGCATCTACTTCAGAAACTTCAAAATCGGTTGGATGGTCATTTAAGTTTTCAGGAATTTCACAAGAAATTAAAGTCAAAAAAATTGCTAGAAATGTAATTCGAACAAGATTATTCATTTTTATTAATCCTTTAAATTGTGTTTTCATTATCTCACCCTCCTTTTAAAAGTTTGCAGTTAGTGAGAACAGGTATGATTTTGTACTTGGATTGGTAAAATAATCCAAACCAAAACCACTTGAAACACCGCTTTGATTTACGGACGGATCTATTCCGACTAGCTCTTTATAATCTGCAAATAGATTTCTTCCAGTCCAACGTAGAGTTACAGAATTCAATCCCATGGAACTAATGGCAGGATGAACTAAATCGTATGCCACTGAAATCTCTCTTAAACGAGAAAACGTTGCATCTTTAATGCCAAAATTATAAGCTTGGTTATCTCCAAATCCACCTCCAATACCATGGCGATACCACGCTTCATCAAGAAGAACATTTCCGCCGCCAAAATCATGAATATTACCTCGTACAGTTGTACCTGCAGTAATAGTTTTTCCATCTTGATTTTTTAAATCTTCAGTTAAAGTAAATTCGTTAGCAGTTTCAGCTGTAGTACCAAACCTTCTCAAAACCCACTGAGTTCGAGGAGAATAGTCTCCACCCTGCGAATGCTCAAAAAGAAGATTAACAGATATTTCATTCATTTTTCCATTTATTCCAAATGTTCCTCTCCAATCTGGATTAGGATCACCCAAAATTACAGGTAAAGAGGTTATTTGAGGGAAACCATTATCATCTAAAATAAGCTTACCATCATCATCTCTTTTTGAACCCGTACCATAAAGCACTCCAAAAGGTTGTGCCGAACCATTAAATCGGGGATCTACAGCAACAGAGCTAACAGAGGCATTAACAAGAGACAATACGTCAGTGCCTTCCGATAATTTGAGCACTTTGTTCTTATTTTTAGACCAATTAAAAGTAAAATCTACCAATTGGTTCAACTTGAATGACCCGTCAAGTTCTAGGCCTTTATTTTCCATCTCAGCAGAATTAGAATACTGAGTATTATATCCTGTACTAGGTGCCTGAGAAACTGCAATCAACATATCAACAACTTTATTAGAATATCTAGTCAGTCCAAGTGAAAATCTATCATCAAGCATTCTAAAATCAACACCAAACTCTGTTTCAGTTTTTATCTCTGGCTTAAGTTTAGTATTGCCTTTATCGTCGTCAATTCTATATCCTCCTCCCCAAAGACTAATATCTAACGGATCGCTGTAGGAACTATAACTAAATCCTGTTTCAGCTAAAGTTTGAAATCTGTGCGCATTAGGCCTAACTCCTACCTGACCCCATGCAAACCTAGCCTTAGCAAATGAGAAAGGCCTAGGAACATAGTTAGTTAATTGTACTGCAACGTCCATAGCGGGATAGAAATAAGACTTAGTAATTGTTGAATGATCTTCAAGGGCACCGGATAGATTAAGGAAAAACTGATCGTAAGCATCCAGAGAAAGCAATCCATAGGCTCTTGTTGATCTTATCAATAATCTATCATTATCAGCGCTTGAGTTTTGAGCAGCAGTGTTTACGTTTACACTTGCTTTATCAGTATTAACTAAAAACCCTGTTATATTAGTTGATGTTCTTGAATAATTCCTATCATTCCAATTGTACCCAACTGTTGCGAGAAGTGAAACCTGATCATTTACTTTAAAATTTTGTCTACCAATTAAATCATAGTTTGTTTCCTTGTTAGTAATGACATCTTGAGCAAAAACACCTCCATTGCGATCCCCAGCAGAACCCATTGGAAAGAACCAATCTCTATTATCTGTATACTGATCTATACCAGCCCTAACAATTACATCAGAACCTTTAATTGGCTGATAATTCATTTCATTTGACATTATTAAACGATTAACACCTGTCATTGACTTTTGTTCTTTAATCGTCCAGATAGGGTTATTGTAGATAGGGTTAGTACTTGATCCTCCCAAATATCTTCTGTAAGCCCTATGGCGTTTCATATATTCCAAACCATCCCTAAAATAAGTTCCTTTGTAATGAGTATTGTCAAAATCAGGGGCTGTTCGTAAGAGACCAAGAAGCAATCCAGCGGTATTCGAACTTTGTTGAATACGATTTGAGTTGCTATACGTATAGCCAGCCTTGGATGTCATTGTAATATTATCGGATAATTTAAATTTAGTATTTAATCTAAAATTATCTCTATCGTAGAAAGAATCTCTAATGATACCAGTCTGACGAAGCCTTCCATAGCTAAACAAATATGTTTTAGTTGCGTCACCACCTGAAATCTGAAAATCGTCCTGAGTAAATCTACCAGTTTGAAAAACGGCATCCCAATTTTTGTTTACATAGGTCTCTTTGGAATTTTTTTCAGTGATTGTATATTGAGTAAATGTTCCATCTTCAGAAACAAAATATGGTTTACTTGTATCTACTACATCTGCGCCACCTATTCTATCTGCAATTTTATCACCCCAAGATTCAGCTTTAAAACCCCATTTACCATCTATCCCTTGTCCAAAAGTATCTTGCATAGGGATGCGCTCGTGCACTTCATCAAAGGACTCAGTGCGCTTGTAGGTCATTTTCATACCACCAGTGGATGAACCGTCTTTGGTTTTAATCACGACAACACCGTTAGCTGCTCTTGATCCCCATAATGCTGCAGCAGATGCACCTTTTAACACTTCAACAGAAGCAATATCGTTTGCATTTATATCATTAATTCTGGATTGCTGTGTAGAACCTCCTGCTCTTCCGCCAGTTATACTATTCCCTCCACCATAAGTAGTAGAATTATTGATTGGCATACCATCGACAATAATTAATGGTTGATTGGTTCCCGATATGGTATTTGCACCTCTAATTTTAATAGATGTAGAAGCTCCAGGGTCACCCGCAGAAGGATTTACTATCACGTTTGAGGCTTTAGCTGCTAAAGAATTCGCAACAAGAGATTCTCCAGAACGATTCATGTCACCAGAATTTATGGAAGTACTTGTAGACCCTTGCTTGTCGCGATTAGCTTCAAAGCCCAGTGCCGTAACACTGATTGCTTGTAAACCAATTGCATCAACCTCCAATGAAAAATTTTGCGTAACTGAACCACTTTGCGGAATGTTAACGCTTTGATTCTCACTTTTATAACCAATATAGGATACGTTAAGCGTAACAGTTTGACCTTCTACCGTTCCATTTGGAATATTAATTCGATATAAACCCTCTACATCAGATGCTGCGCCTACAGATGTACCGTTAATTACAATATTTGCACCCACCAAAGGATCTCCATTTTGATTAGAAATAGTTCCTTGGACTGATGATTGAGCGTTTAGTAATCCAAATAAAAATTGAATTACAAATAAATTTCGAACTTTATTCAAGTTTCCTCCTTGGTGGTAATTTTTTTCTATTACATAGCAATAAAAAAGAGCGTTATAAGTCTTATAAATATAAGAACAAGCTTATCGATAGTTGATTAAAAAAGATTGTTTTTACAGAATGCGTGGTGATGCCGTATTAAATCAAAAATTATATTTTTTCGATTTTAAAGTTAAATAAAGCATAGCATATAGCTACTAAAGGGTTGATTAAATTAAAAAAACAAAACGGTAGATAGCTAAAAGTTGCAATTCCCAGTGAAGCAGCCATAAATGCTCCGCACGTATTCCAGGGCACTAATGGAGAAGTCATAGTGGCTGAATCTTCAAGAGTTCGTGATAAATTTTTAGGAGCAAGCTTACGTCTTTTGAACTCTGCTTTAAACATTCTTCCAGGTAATACAATCGCCATATATTGATCCGCTGTTACAATATTGATCCCAATGCATGTTCCAATAGTTGTAATGATTAAAGATGATGTTGATTTTGCAAAAGATAAAATAATTTTCACAAGAGTGTTTAATAATTTTGTTGTTTCTAAAACAGCTCCAAAGGTTAGAGCGGTTATAACAAGCCAGACAGTATTTAGCATGCTAGACATACCTCCGCGAGATAATAAG
>MDSW01217402.1_pt1 | contig 10437 bp, 21 predicted proteins | sample 811171 | NCBI WGS metagenome assembly MDSW01 (sample SAMN05326641, study PRJNA326480) | marine metagenome | isolation source: seawater | place: Atlantic Ocean: North West | collected 2012 | reverse complement strand
TGGATTTTTGGGTTACATTTTTTTAGTAACTCTGCAACCACCAGAACAAAATTCAGAAGCATTGATAAATCTTGTGCTTGGTTATCTTGGCGGTCTTGCCAGTGCAATTATTTCTTTTTATTTTGGAGCTTCGCAATCAAATGACAAAGATTGATTTTGCAGAAGCTGTGAACTAAACTCAATACAACTAGAAAAGGAGTGACATGGATTTTTTTATAGGATTCTTACTTATATCTATCGCAGCTTTTGCGTTGATTTGGAAATATAAGCCTGAATGGTTAGATTTACTTAAATCATATTTACCAGAAAAACTTAGTTTTCAAAAAAAAGAAAAAAAGAAAAGTAAAAAATAATGACCGAGCCATTTGTATATAACTGCAACCTAGTCAAAGTTGTAGATGGAGACACCATTGACGTAGATGTGGACTTGGGCTTTGATTGTTGGTTACGCAATAAAAGGGTAAGGCTTATGGGAATTGATACGCCAGAATCACGAACAAGAAATCTAGCAGAAAAAGCATTAGGTCTGAAAGCCAAAGAAAGATTAATTGAATTATGCGGTCAAAAGTTAATGCTGAAATCACAAGGAACAGATAAATATGGACGTATTCTTGGTGTGCCATACACATTAGATGGTCTTGATATTTGCAATATTCTAGTTGAAGAATCTCACGCAGTGCCATATTTCGGTGGCAAAAAAATTCATAAATGGGGGTAGTATGAAAAAAGAATACATGAATATTTCTGAAGAAGGAAAAGCATTAATTAAGAAATTTGAAGGTTGCGAACTTGACGCTTACAAATGTCCTGCAGGTAAATGGACAATTGGATATGGTCATGTGAAAGGTGTAAAAGAAGGAGATTCTTGGTCACAGAGCCATGCAGAATATATGCTTGACGTTGAGTTAGAAGAATACGAGGGCTATATAAATGACCTAGTAGATATTCAATTATCCCAATGTCAATTTGATGCCCTCGTAGCTTGGATATACAATCTTGGTCCAACAAACTTTAGAACGAGTACCTTAAGAAAAAAATTGCAGTCAGAAACAATGGACGAAGTGCCTATGGAAATTAGAAGATGGAATAAAGCCAATGGTGAAGTCTTACAAGGTCTAGTAAGACGCAGAGAAGCAGAAGCATTATTATTTCAAGGAAAGGATTGGTCAAAAGTTTAGATGGCATTAAGCAAAGTGCAAACAAAACGTCTTGGTGTTTTACTGGCAACAATGTTCAAGGAAAAAATACCTTCAGAACATATTGAAGAAAATATAAAATCAGGTTATCTGGAAAAACAAAATGACGTTATAAAACTTACCGCAAAAGGAATGGACGAAAAGAATCGTCTTTGTACTTTGGCAGGACTTAATATCAAATATCAGTTTGAAGAAAAGTCAAAATCTGAAACAGATAAAGACAAATAAGATTTGCAGTTTTTACAATAGAAACAATAATAAACTTTGTAGTTCTTCTGAATTGTAGAAAAAAAATCTAATCGGAAGGTTTTTTTACAACCCAAACATTTCTTTTTACGCATTTGTTAAGGAAGCGGAAGGAAGCAATGAAAGACATCTCATATATCATCAATATTTAGGGAACGCTCCCTTCCACTTGTTCTTCAGTGCCAAGCACTTGGTGGTGGTGGTTCGTCATCATCAAACAAAACATAACTAATCACCCATATTCCTGCAACTACACAAAGTATTGTTTCTATCATCAAACTCCTCTAAGTCTTTTATGACCCCACTGCCTTTCAAATATTCTTTCCTTTTCTTCTTGAGAATATTTTTCAACACCGAAGTTGCTATCAAGTTCTGCTTCTGCATCACTTAACATAGCCCAATTGTAAAAATTTGATTCGTGACTTTGTGAATTATCATAAATAAATCTTTTACCAAGAATACAATCACTATCTTTTATAATCATTTTCCCCCCTTTGAGAAATATATTTATTTTGTGCCACCATGAGCATTGTTTCCAAAAAAGCCTTCAAGCAGCATTGAAATTCTAGGATTTATTTTTGCATATCCATTTTCAAATCTGGCAATCATTGACCTGTTTGGTTTTCCGTTTACTTCATAACCAAGAAACTTTGCAACATCAGTTTGTGATTTGTTGTGCTTAGCCCTTAATTTTTTTAATTGATTTCCTGTCATGGTAATTTCCTCTAAGTTACAATTATAGGCACTGAGGTTTTTTTTGCAACTATACATTTTTCTCATACTCAAATTTAAGAAACTTTGAAAAGGCTTCGCTGTATCTGCACTTTTCTGTTTGTTGAATTAATCTAATTGCAGCACTTGAAACTTTATGTCCCAAGTTATCTTTACCTCTGGCATACAATTTATCAGATAATCGTATAAGTCTTTCTATTCTTTCCATTACAAACTAAATAAAAAAAGGACCATCACATAAAATCCAAATAAAATAAACGCTCCCATGAATATTGCATAAAATATTTCAAGTATCATTGCTATCTCGTCAGAGTATCGCTCTATGAAATCTCTAGTTGGAGATTCTCTTCTTTCCCACCATTGCCTGTTCATTGTTTATCTCCAGTTATGACTTCCTCTACTAAACGCTGTACTTCTTTTTTGGCAGCTCCCCAACTATCTATGAAGTAACCATATTGGAAATCTTCCTCATGTTGCTCTTGTTGGTCATCTCGCCAAACATATATCCTAGTTTCGCCCTTAAATATTTCTTCATCATCTTTCCAGACATTTAACCAAGAATACTTTTCTGCTGAATCATAACAAAATTGTTTTGCACTCACGTAAGATTTTCTTGGTTTCTTGCTTGGTGTAAATTCCACATGAGTAAGGGACAATTGTTTTTCATCATATTTCTTGCGATAGCTTTTTAGTTTTTTAAGAACTTCTTTCTGCTGCGTAGAAACTCTTTTCAAATTTGTTTCATACTTCTTCTTTTTCTTTTCAAGATTTTCTGCTCTCTTAAGAAGTTTGGTGTAGTTTGTATGAACACGATTTTTTCTCAAACCAGATTTTGTAGTAACGTCATTGATAGCCTTTCTTGATTTTTCAATATAGCCACCCTCAAAAACAAGTTTAGTTATTCTCCACTCAATAGTTGCATGGTTTGAATTATGAGGTCTTTCTCCTGTGACACACCTACATTTATAATAATGAATACAATGACCTAAATCGTGGACTAAATCAGACCAACCCTTTGAAGTATTTATCCAAACTTTTATTTCATTCCATTCCTTTTCATAAGTGGTATATCTATTGCCTGAAGTTTCTTTTTCAAAAACTAACTTGCCTTTGAATTTGGGAAACTCTTGCCTAAATGCTTTTCGCCAGACTTGTTTAGCAATGTTGTAATCTACCTTTTCTGCAGCTTCTCTACGACTTGCAAATCTTATGGGAAACCCTTGAGCTTCCCACAAGCAATTAATTTTGTTATACCAATCTACGGATTCTTTACTGTTTCTCATGGCTTCTCCTTTCGTCCCAAAAATAAACTCTATTTGGATTTCTTTTTTCCCTTAACTCACGTATTCTCCTGTCACTATCTAAACCTCTTTCGTCTATAAGATAGTTTGCAAAAGCTGAAAGTTTTAGCAATTCAATAGCTGTGCAACCAATCATAAGCTGTCTTATTTCTTGAACACCATATATTTCAAAGTCAGTTTCAAATCCACAAGAATTGCATTTTACTTTTTCACCAAGTTCGCTCTCTCTCCAGTAATCTGCTTTTGCAGAACACTTAGGACAATCTGTTGTATCGTTATAACCTGACATTATTTCTCTCCTTGTGTTCGCACATAATTTGGCAGAGGAACAACATTGTCGTCTTGCTCTCTTTTATCCCAATAAGCCTTGTAATGCTCCACAGTGCCATCTTTTCTATATATGCTTTTGTAATGACAACGCTTCTTGTAACAAACGCTTCTGACTTCTTTTACAACTGGCGACTTTTTAAGGTCAGCAGCAGTTGTAATTTTACCATCATCATACCAACCACCAATGTAACTTTTGATTTCTTGTTTTGTAGCAAATTCACAAAATGGAGCTACCAAATTTTCAAAAACATGGTCTGCTGTCATAGTGCCTTGCCAGTCAGAATTGAAACCAACATAGATTGAATATTGTCCATCTTCATAAACAAACTCAACCTGAAAGTCTTTTTGCGCTCTCATATAATTATTGGCACTTTGAAACCAATATATATCAGCGTAATCTGAATTACGGACAGCAGCGCCAAGATTGTTGTTGTTCTTTAACAACTGCTTCACGTCATCTAAAGTCAAATCAGCATTAGTTCTGATTCTTACGATATTTTTTCTCTTTATACTTGTCATTTAATCTCCTTATAATTTCAAGTTATAAGTAGATTCTATATGAAGATAGTTATTATTGCAACTAAATGAAGTAAATTTATAGGTCTTTTTTTTGTTCGCTGAAAGCCCCTATTAATAAAGCTATCAGAAGAAGTGGTAAGATAAAATCAATAAAAAATTCCATTTTAGAATGGACAATTATCATTTTCGTCTGAAAAACTTATGTTTTTTTCAAAAAGATTTTTTGCGTAGGTTTGTCCAATTTTTTCATCAAGACCATAAAATTCAAAAAGATTTTTTTCCGAACCAAATTTCATGTGAAGCTCTGCATGATGTTTCTGGCAAAGAGGAATACAATTCATGTCCTCAGACTTCATAGACAAGCCCCTAACGCCTTTATATGGTTTTAACAGATGGTGAGCTTCTGTTCTGCCATCGCAATGCTTAGAACCGATTTCTTGACCAATTAGACACGCCAAACGACTGACAAATCTAACGTGCCTTTGGTCTTTGAAACGATTTTTTGGCATCAAAATTTTGGAGAGCCATCTTCCACTGGTTTTACTGGTTCGCTTTCTTGGTCCTCATTGACATCATCAACTTCTGTAAATCCAAGACTGCTATATGGAACTCCTTTTTCAGATTCTTTAGCCCATATACCAAGTTTATAAGTTTTGCCAAAAGGTATTCTTACCCTGCCACCCATATCAGGTGATTTTTCAGATATTTTTTCTTCTGCTTTATTGATATGAAGTAAACCCATTGCCACATACATTTCGTATTGAGTGTCGCCTTGTTGGTTTTGTTTTTCAATGACAAGCCCATAAAATTTTTTGCCTTCTAATTGAAAACTTCCTTTCCTTACAACTTTGGCATTTTGTTCAAGCCACATTGAGCCATACCCATCGTTATCGTAATCTTTTTCTCTGTCCATTAGTGAAGCGTACCTCTGTTGTTCATATCATTGAAAAAATCACTTTGCATAATTTGTTTTTCTGCTTGTGACCAAACATCAACAAATCTTTCAAATTGTTTTACATTCATAATGAAATGAACTTCTCCATTTTCAATAGTCGGTTCATTTTTATAAACATCTTCAAAAAGCAGCTTAAGTTCTAAAGGAATCTCACCTTTTTTGTAAGCTGTATTAATAAACTCCAAATTGATTTTGATAAATTCATCAATATCTTTTTGGGTAACGTCATTTTTTATAAAGTAAAAAGATTTACCTTCTTTTCCATTTGGCATAAGTAACATTATAACTCCTTTAACAATCTATATTCATATCCTTTACCACCAAGTATTCGTCTTTTATCAATTATTTCACCATTTGATGGCAATTGATATTTTTCTCTACTTGGCATTTTTCTAAGCTCTCGTATTGCTGCACTAATTGATGGCTCTCCAAAGAACTTGCCAGTTTTCTCATGGATTACTTTTTGCAAACCCCAGAAGGTCCACCAATTACCATTTTTCATACAAAGAAAAACGCAGTCGTTTATACTTAGTTTTTTCATTAGAAACTTGCTCTTTCAGTACCCTTTGTAGCTTGTGGCTTTGGGGTATTTGAAATTTGATTAGCTAAGTTTGCATCGTCATCTTCTGCGCCAAGACCACAAGCAGTCATAAGACTGTATCGCCTTGCATAAGTAAGAGCAGAACCAAACTGATGTGGATTTGGCTTCAGTGCAGGAACAAAAATTTGTCCACTTTTGATAACACCGCCATGACCATAAATAGCTGTTTCTACAATACAACCAGATTCGTTGAAACTGGTTTCTTGATGAAAGTATAATCCATTGTTATTCAATGGCTTTTTCACAGCTTCAATGACAGCATTTAGTGTTGCATATCCACTGTTATAGACAGGATTAACAGCATCTTTTGACACTGCTTCCATTTCGCTCTGCGCTTTAATTAACGCATTTATCAATTCATTATTTGTTTTCATAATATCTCCTATTTAATATCAAATAATTTTTTTGCCCCTTCAATTTCTGTTGGGGTCCAGAAGTCATAGAAATTATCATTGCTTAGATTTGGTTCTAAGCAACTCAAATAACAAACTTCTTTAATATCGTCACTAAGGGAAAGTAATCTTTCCATCTTAGCAACGATTCTTTCAATATCTTTAATGTGCTTCTGCACATCATTAATATCAAAACTTATTAGCTCCTGTAATTTTGTAGTCACGTAAACATAATCAACTACAGGAGTTTTGTTCGTTGCAAGAGAATAAAATGCCAGTTGAAGGCAATAATCTTCGCTTACATCTAAGGGTCTCTTAGCACAAGTTTTCAAATCTCTAACATAATCTTCATATAGAAAATCTATTCTGCCTTTGAGCAGCACAGGACTGTTTTCAAATTGATATGTAACATCTAATTGTGCTTCTTGTGGTTTGCCGATTTTTTTGTAGAGAGGAATTATCTCATTCAAAACACTTATCACTCGGTCCTGTTTTGAAGCGTGTAAATCCCAATCGTAATTATCAGGTTTTATCTTTTTGACAATATCAAATTCTTCCATAGCTTTTTGCACACAAGAATTAAAATTTGTCTCACCCATCACTGCTTGAGTTATACCTTGTTCAATGGCATTACCAAAAGTAAAAGCAGGTTTATACAAAGGTTCAGAATATCCTGCTACATTAGTAAGCCATCGTGCAGGGCTTCTTCTGAATTTATTTATTTGCGTAGGACTTACGGATTTTATTCCGTGAATCTCAAAGTAATTTTTTTCACTCATTTTATAATCCTTAATCAGTTTATGTTTACAATTGTAACTATTTAATTTGGTGATTGCAATAATAACTTTCTTGGTTTAGTATTTTTAGTTCTATGAGTATTCAAGGATTGCAATGGTGTATCAAACAGGAGTGCGATACTCCGACATCAAAGTTAGTTCTTTTTATTCTTTCAAACTACGCAGATGAAAATAGCAGTTGTTTTCCAAGTGAAAAACATATTGCCAAAATCGTAGGTATTTCAGACAGACAAGTTAGAAGATGTCTGGCTAATCTTGTTGATAAAGGGTTGATAAGTATTGAAGAAAGAAAGGGTACATCTAACCGATATTTCCTTTGTATGGACGCTGATGTCCAAACAGTTAGGAAGCCCACTTCCACCAATACTAAACCAGATACAAAAGATATATATTCAAATGATTTTGAAATGTTTTGGAAAAGTTATCCACGTAAAATTGGAAAGTATGCTGCTGCAAAATCTTTTCAGAAAGAATGTAAGAATGTTCAAAGTAAAATTTTAATTGAAAAAGCAAAACTATTTAGTGTTAATTGTAAAAATACAGAGGAATGTTTCATTCCACACGCATCTACTTGGTTAAACCAAAGAAGATATGAAGATACTGTAAAGAAAACTTTTAAAAATTTAGATAGTCTTGCAGGATAGGAGATATTATGAACGTACACGAAGCGCTCACAAATGAGCAAATAAAATTAAATTCCTATAACGTTGGGAACCACAAAACGAAATGTCCAAAATGCCAACCACCGCATAATAAATATGACAATCCATTGAGTGTGACTATTGATACGGAAAGTGCAGTTTGGAAGTGTCACCATTGCGATTGGACTGGCACAACCTTGAAAGCATCAACAACAAATTTTGTAGCAAGACCTAAGAAGGTTTACATTGCTCCAAAGACACCTGCTGACCCAAAAACACCAAAAACAATGTACGAATATTTTTCAGATAGAGGAATAAGCAAGGAGACTGTAGATAAAAAAGGTATTTATGTTGAACAAGATTCTTGGATTGCTATGCCCTATCAAGATGAAAATGATTTAGTTGTAAATATAAAATACAGAACAAGAAATAAAAAATTTAAGCAAACACCAAATGCAAAAAGGACCCTTTACAACTATGACCTTGCTTACGACAAAGAAGAACTTATTTTTGTTGAAGGAGAAATAGATGTCTTATCACTGATAGAAGTTGGTTTTGAAAATGTTGTTTCTTTACCAGATGGCGCTCCAAAAGAAGCAAAGTTTAACGAAGAAGATTCCAGATTTAAATGTTTGGAAAACTGTCCTTTAGAAAACATTAAAAAAGTAATAATTTTTACAGATAATGACAAAGCAGGACAGGCTCTACACAGCGAACTGCTGCATAGATTTGGAAAAGACTTGTGTTGGTATGTAGATTATCCAAAAGACTGTAAGGACGCAAATGAGGTCCTCACAAAGCATGGTCCTGAAGCATTAAAAGAAGTAATCAATAAAGCAATGCCATATCCTGTTGATGGTCTTTACAACGCCAACCAATATTACGGGTCTGTGATTGACCTTTACAATGGCAATTATCAAAAGCCAATAGAAGTAGGAATGTCTGATAATTTTGACAACATCTACAAAGTATTGAAAGGCACATTTCATGTTGTGACTGGAATACCTAATCATGGTAAATCTACATTCTTGGACCAAATGCTTTTATCAATCAGTAAACAACATGGTTGGAAATACGCTGTGTTTTCCCCTGAACATTCTACACAAATGCACTTACGGAGACTTGTGCAGATGCAAACAAATAAAAGTTTTGATGAAGATTTTGCCAACAGAATGTCCAGAGAAGAATTACAAAAAAGTCTTGACTGGCTCAATGAATATTTTTATTTCATAGAGACTAAAGATACAGTTCCAGATATAGATTACATTTTGGATATTGCAAAAAGCAGTGTTAGAAAATATGGCGTAAATGGAATTGTAATTGACCCTTACAATGAGGTATCAGCAAAAAGAAGTGGTAATGCTAGGGAAGATGAACACATAAGAGATTTTATTTCTAAATGTAAAAGGTTTGCGAGAGTGCATGATGTGGTTGTTTGGATTGTGGCTCACCCAACAAAATTGCCAAAAAATACTGATGGAACTTATGCAGCTCCAACTGCTTACGATATTAGTGGAGCAAGTCACTGGAGCAACCAAAGTGATGTAATCCTGACTGTCCACAGGACGTTTGAAAATGACACAACTGAGGTCATAACAAGGAAAGTAAGAGAACAGGGCTTATACGGCAAAATAGGCACTGCTAGTTTCAAATATAAGACGGAAAAAAGATGTTTTGTTGCAGCAAATGATGTTGATTGGGATATACCACAACATTGGAGCGATAATTAAGTAGTTGCAATGATAACTAATCTAGTTTAGTATCTCTAAATCAATTGAATTATTTTAGGAGATATTATGAGTAAAAAATTGGTAGATGGTTTGATACTAAGTTCAATGAAGTACAACTACATTGATTTTAGAAAAATTTATGGCGATGAAAAAAGCGCAGAATGTATGGCAAGAATTTTCAAAAATGATTTTCTTGACAATCAATCAATCATAGAAGATTGGTACAAAAATTTAATGGGGATTAGCAATGAATAACATGGCAATGCAAAAACTCGTTAATCTGTATCAATTCATTGATGTAGATGCTTTTGAAAAATCTACGAAAAACCCAAATGACCCAAACACCAGAAAGATTTGGGAATGGCAGAATCAATGTACTATGCCCAAACATATATATGAAAAAATAATAGAAGTAAGAGATGCAGAAAAAACTTGGTCCTTTCCAATGACCCCTGCTGACCTAAGAGGAGAATTTCAATACTATTCAAAAGAGGTGACACAAGCTCAGAAGTTTTATATTGATTTGAAACAAGAAAAAAATAGAATCACCGAAAAAGAACTCAGAGCTTGTATAGGAGATTGTGAATTTTATTGTCCTTATCCAAAAACTTTTGTGCAGTTTGATTATGGCGAACAAATTATGCAAATTCTCGCTCTTGATACAGAAGAACTATATGGAGCAATTGGAAGAGATGTATCCTACTCCGATACAGACAACCAAGATATGGGAGATGCCAAAAACAAAATTACTTTTCGTATGTCTATCTTTAACAAAAAATTAAACACGACTATAGTTGATATGAATTACTACACAATAGATTTCAACCCAAACAAAGTGGAACAAGGTTTAACTGAAGAAAAAATTGAACATATTAGAGAGAAATGGCACGAAGCAAATGCAAAAGATAAAAGCATACATAATGTTAGCCCGTCTTTTGGATTTACTTTTTGGATTGAGAACACTGTATGGAAAGACCTAACAGATTTATCGGTCCAC
>MDSW01211508.1_pt1 | contig 10437 bp, 13 predicted proteins | sample 811171 | NCBI WGS metagenome assembly MDSW01 (sample SAMN05326641, study PRJNA326480) | marine metagenome | isolation source: seawater | place: Atlantic Ocean: North West | collected 2012 | reverse complement strand
TATTCATTTTTTCTTCAAGTTCATGTTGAATCAACCCCTACTAGTAGATTAAAATGCGCGCGCTTACTTTAATAGTGAAGTAGTTTCTATGAATACACAAAGTTTTACAAAAGAAGATATTAAACAGGATTGGATCTTAATAGATGCAAAAGACAAGACTTTAGGTCGATTAGCAACAAAAATTGCTATAAGACTTAGAGGAAAGCATAAACCTGAATTTTCTCCTAATGCTGATCTAGGAGACTACGTAGTTGTTATTAATTCAGATTTTGTAAATATTACAGGCGATAAACTTAAACAAAAGAAGTATTACCGTCATACAGGGTTTCCTGGAGGTATTAAAGAAAAAAGTTTAGGAAAGGTTTTAGAAGAAACATCAGAGGAAGCTATCAGGTCAGCAGTAAAGGGTATGTTACCAAAAAATAAGTTGGGAAGGCAGATCCTCAAAAAGTTAAAAGTATATAAGGATGACACTCATCCACATAATTCGCAAAAACCTCAGTTTATTGACTTATAGGAAATATTTTGGAACAAATAGTAACAGTAGGAAGAAGAAAAACATCTAAAGCTAGAGTTTTCTTAACTAAAGGAAAAGGAGATATCTCTGTAAATAAGAAGGAATTAGCAGATTACTTCCCTAGGGAAGTAGCTCAAATGCTTGTAAAACAACCTTTAGAAAAGGTAGATATGTTAAATGGAGTTGACATTATAGCTACAGTTAAAGGTGGAGGTAGTTTTGGTCAAGCAGGGGCTATTCAATTGGGTATAGCAAGGGCTTTAGTAAAGTTAGATGAAGAATTAAAAGGGCCTCTCAAAAAAGAAGGTTATTTAACAAGAGATTCAAGAAAAGTAGAACGAAAGAAAGTAGGTTTAAGGAAGGCTAGGAAAAAGCCTCAATTCTCAAAGAGATAATATGCAGCCAAAGAATCCTTCTAATCCAGGGAGAAGAAAATTCTTAATTGCAGCCACCTCTGTAGTAGGAGCTGGCGCTGTTGTTGGGGCTGCTGTTCCTTTTCTAACGTCAATTTCTCCAAGTGCAAAAGCTGAAGCTGCTGGAGCACCTTCTAAAGCTGATATAAGTAAGCTTAAAAAAGGAGAAATGATGGTAGTTGAATGGAGAGGAAAGCCTATCTACGTTGTTAGACATACAGATAAATCTTTAGAATTATTAAACAAAAATATTGAAAGATTATCTGATCCTAATTCTGATGAAGATCAACAACCAGAATATGCTAAAAATGAAAATAGATCTATCAGACCTGATGTTGTAGTGCTTGAAGCAATATGTACTCATCTATCATGTGCTCCAACTTTTTACCCACAAATAGGAATAACAGACTTTGATGATGATTGGCAGGGAGGTTTCTTTTGTCCATGTCATGGTTCAAAATTTGATCTAGCGGGAAGGGTTTATTCAGGCGTGCCCGCTCCTACAAATATGCCTGTCCCGCCTCATTATTATGAAAATGAAGATATCCTTGTAATAGGGCTAGATGGAGCAAAAGTATAATGTTTAAAAGACTATTGAATTGGTTTGATGAGCGTCTTCCTATTACTGCTACATGGGAACGGCACTTAAGTAAGTATCCAGCACCAATTGGTCAAAATTTTTGGTACTTGGCAGGAGTATTGCTTGTGGTGGTCCTGGTTATTCAACTAATTTCTGGCATTTGGTTATTGATGAACTATGAGCCAACAGCCGAGGGAGCTTTTGCCTCTATCCAATACATTATGCGTGATGTAGATGGGGGTTGGATTATCAGATATATGCATACTACAGGAGCATCTGCTTTCTTTTTACTTATTTATTTACATATGTTTAGAGGCATACTTTATGGTTCTTATCAAAAACCTAGAGAGCTTTTATGGGTCCTAGGCTGGCTGACATACTTTATATTAGTTGTTGAAGGATTTACTGGGTACGTATTGCCTTGGGGCCAGATGTCATTTTGGGCTGCTCAAGTTATTTTTTCTCTAGTAGGAGCTATTCCTTTAATTGGAGAAGATCTATTGACTTGGATAAGAGGAGATTATTTAATTTCTGGAATTACATTAAATCGACTTTTTGCTTTTCATGTTGTTGTTCTCCCCTTAGCTTTAATAGCAGTTATAGCTGTGCATATTCTTGCTCTGCATGAAGTTGGATCTAATAACCCTGAAGGTGTAGACATTAAAAAATTTAAAGACGAGGATGGAGTTCCTTTAGATAGTGTTCCTTTCTTTCCTTATGACGTTCTTAAAGATTTAGTAGCTATAGTATTCTTTTTAATACTTTTCTGTGTAGTAATCTTCTTTTTCCCAGATGGAGGCGGTTATGTTATTGAGTATGTAAATTATGAACCAGCTAATAATTTAAAAACGCCTGAACACATAGTTCCTGCTTGGTACTATACTCCATTTTATGCAATGTTAAGGGCTATAACTTTTTCTATAGGACCTTTTACAGCTAAATTTCTTGGCCTAGTAGTTTTTGGTGCAGCTATAGTTATTCTGGCACTTTATCCTTGGCTAGATAAGAGCCCTGTAAAATCTATAAGATATAAGGGTATATATAGCAAAATTGGTCTTATAGTCTTTGTAGTTAGTTTTTTTGTTCTTGGCTATTTAGGCTCTGTTACTCCAAGCCCTTTAAGGACCTTATTAGCCCAAGTATTTACTTTTACCTACTTCGCTTATTTTCTTTTAATGCCGTTCTATACAAAGTACGAAAAATGCAAACCAGTTCCAGATAGGATTATTCTAAAATGAAGAAGATCTTATTATTTTTAGTAATTTTCGTGTCGTTTAATATTTTTTCTGCAGGTGCTGGTTGCGGAACTCTTTTGTCAGAAGATGGGATGCAAGAAGGGGTTTGTTTACATGCTGAGATAGATCCTAAAGATAAACCTTCCTTGCAAAGAGGAGCGCAATTGTACATGAATTATTGTTTTGCATGCCATTCTCTTAAATATGGAAGATATAAGAGGGTGGCTGATGATCTAGAAATTCCATATGACATTTTTGAAGAAAATCTTATGTTTGGAGATGCAAAAATAGGAGATTTAATGGAAATAGGCATGCAAGATAAAGATTCCAAAGCATGGTTTGGAGCTCCACCTCCTGATTTAACTTTAGAAGTTTCTCTTCATGGAGCTGACTGGGTTTATTCTTACTTAAGAAGTTTTTATACAGATGAAACAAGACCTTTAGGAGTGAATAATAAAGTTTATGAGAATGTGGGAATGCCTAATGTTCTTTTACCCTTGCAAGGTGAACAAGTAAATGTTTGTAAACCAGTGCCTATGTTTGCTGATAATGGGGGACTTAAACAAGATCCTCTAACTGGAAAAGTATTAACTGAGGAGAAGTGTGGCTTCTTAGAATTAGTTCCCGACACAGGAACTCTTACACCTGAAGAGTTTGATCAGAGCATTCTAGATTTAACAAATTTTCTAGCTTATATGTCAGACCCCATAAAGGAGAAAAGAGAGTATATAGGTAAGTATGTGATTCTTTATTTACTTATATTATTAGTTCTAACCTATTTACTATATAGAGAGTTTAAGAAGGATCTACATTAATTTTTTAAAAAGAAGTAGAGGTATAAAATAAAATGATTTCATTAAGTAAAAGAACATCTATGGCTTTGTTTTCAGATCCAACTGATCATTATTGTCATAGAGTTAGGATAGTTTTAGCAGAAAAGGGTATTTCTTCTGAAATGATAGAAACTAATAAAGATAACATTGATCCAGAAATTTTAGAAATTAGCCCTTATGCAACTTTACCTGTCTTAGTGGATAGGGATGTTTGTTTATTTGACTCAGTTACATTAATGGAATATTTAGATGAAAGGTTTCCGCACCCACCTCTTTTGCCTGTCTACCCTGTCTTAAGAGCTAATATAAGGTTATACATAAAAAGAATAGAATTGGACTGGAGTTCAAGGTTTGATCTATTAGTTGAAGGTAATTTAAAAGCTGCTAAAGCTAAAACTGTTAAAAAGGAATTAAAATCCTTAATTGTTAGTTCTTGTGCTCTACTTAAAGAAAAACCTTTCTTTATGAATGATGAATTTAGTTTAGTTGATTGTTGTATAGCGCCTATACTTTGGAGGCTACCTAGTGTGGGTATAGAAATACCTAATGATGCAAAACATAAACCACTAAATTTATATATGAAGAAAGTTTTTACGATGCCTAGTTTTGTAGAAAGTCTAACTGAGTTAGAAAAGGATATGCGAGAAATTGGTTGATTAGTAACCTATCGGAATTAACTTACCTTCATTAATTTTTATTAAAAGATCTCTTCTGTCTATTTCAGATTGGTTAATCGTTATTTTTCCTGTTAACCCAAGATACTCAATTTTTGCTTTAGATGAGAGAATAAGAAATATCTCATATGAATCATAACCAATAGCAAAAGCTCTAGTTTTAGGAATTTTTGTACTAATCTTAAAATCTTGATTTAAACCTGCAATCCAAGGCATCTCTATCAATATTGTTCCTTCTAGGTCCAATTCTTTTTTCTGATATTTATCTTTATTATTCCAAAAAGGAATAAGGTAAACAGGAATTCTTTCACCATAATTGTATTCTAATGCAGGCTTTAAGCTCCTAGCATTATCTAGGTCAGCTGATAAAACTATTACTTCAGCATCTTGTCTCCTCCTCGGAGTTGATTGAATCTTAGTCCTGATTGTTTGTTCAATTTCCTTACGCCTATTGTTACTTTCTTTTATTAACAAAGATTTAGGAATAAGCTCTGTAATATTTTGGCTATAAATTCTTTCTGACTCTAAAACATTTCCACCTGTATTTTCCCAACCTTTTATTAGAGATTTAAGGTTTTTACTATCTTTTTGATCTAAAATTATTGCTTGAACCTGTTTATTCAATTTAGCTTGATTGTTTACCATCTCTTTAACTCCTTCCCTTACTTCAAATGTGTAAAGTTTTGGTGCATTAATCCTATTTGCATTCTGAGTTATTATTTGAATGCCATTTAATTTTTGAAAAGAGTTCTTGCACTTTGAAGGGATGGTGAAATTCTTCTCATTAAGAATTAGAAAGGTAAATTTTGAAGTGTTTATACCTTCTAAGCATTTATAGTTGCTTTGTTTATAATTTAACTTACCTATATTAATTTTAGGTATATATCCTTTGTTATTCTTGTAGTAAAAATAATTTGAAATTAACCCATCTAAGATTTCTGCTTGGAATTTACTATCATTAGAAATTAAGAAATTAATTTCTTTTGGGAGTTGATTAAATTTAGAGTTAATATTAGGTTTCTTTATAAAAACTTCCTCTTCAATTTTAGATTTTTTTTCAATTGAACTAGATGTACTACAACCTACAATTAAAATACATATAAAAATATATGTTATGGTTTTACTATTTAAATAGAGATTCATTTTGACTAAGAATACTAGATTAGGAAAACTTTATATAGTTTCAACTCCCATTGGAAATTTGAAAGATATTAGTTATAGAAGTGTAGAAGTATTAGATAGAGTAGACTTTTGTCTGGCTGAGGACACTAGAGTAACTAGGAAGTTATTTAATCATTATAAAATTGATGCTAGAAATAAATTAATTTCCTATCACAAATTCTCAGAGAAGAAGAAACTAAAGGAAATTCTCTTAAGATTATCTTCAGGAAAAGATTTCGCTCTCGTGTCAGACGCTGGTACTCCGCTTATATCCGATCCTGGTTCTATCTTAGTTAAAGAGGCGATCTTATTAGGAATAGAGATAGTTGTATGTCCAGGTTCTTCTGCTGTGATCTCAGCTTTAACAGCAACTGGATTTGATTTAGATAACTTTTCTTTTCATGGATTTTCTCCTTCTAAGATCTCAGAAAGAGAAAAGTTTATAGAATCCTTAAAAAGAAAATTTGAAACCATTGTATTTTTTGAAACTTCCAGGAATATTCTTAAAACTTTAGATCTAATAGATAAATATATGTCAGATAGGGAATTGTGCGTTTGCAGAGAAATAACAAAATTATATGAGACTTATTATCGAGGAAATGCAAAAGATATAAAGAAGATTATGGAAAGCAACCTAGATGAGATTAAGGGAGAAATTGTGTTAGTTTTATCTAAAATTGATAACCATAAGGATTTAAAAAATTCTCTGAATGAAGAGGAGATAAGAGTTGTTAAGGTAATTTCAGAATATTTATCAAATAAAGATGCAGCAAAAATTGCAGCAAAAATTTTTAAAAGAAATAAGAAGATCTTTTATGATTTTTTATCTGACTAGAGGTTAGGTATAATAAAAATGAGCTGATCAGGTAATCGCTCTTTAGAGAGGAAAGTCCGGGCTCCATTGGACAAAGTGCCAGGTAACACCTGGGAAGCGTGAGCTTACGGAAAGTGCAACAGAAAATAAACCGCCTGAATTATTAGGTAAGGGTGAAATGGTGCGGTAAGAGCGCACCGCTTAAGTGGTAACATTTAAGGCATTGTAAACCCCACTTGGAGCAAGACCAAATAGAGGTTCTAGAGTTTGTCCAGACTGAACCTGGGTAGGTTGCTTGAGTCAATTGGTGACAGTTGGCCTAGATGAATGATTATCCTAGACAGAACCCGGCTTATAGATCAGCTCAATCCCTTAATTAATTGCTTTAAAAGTCTTTAAATATTCTTGTAATAAAGTGTAATTTTATGTTGACAAAAGGGGTCATTTCTACCTAAAGTGTATCAGAGTGTGAAGAAGTGTAACTTTTTCTTTTTGATTTTTATGAAAAAAATTAAATATTTGTATGGAAAAAAATGTTTATGGCTCCTCTTTCTTAACCTTAGATGCGAAGGGGAGGTTAGTTTTGCCTGCTAGATATAGAGATTTTTTAGAAGCAACTTGTGAAGGCTCCATAGTTGTTACAAGAGATCCTCAATTTCCTTCTTTAGTTCTTTATCCAGGTAGCCTTTGGAAGGAAATTTCTTCTAAATTTATTTCTTTGGGAGGCCTAAACAACAAAGTAAGAGCTATGCAATGGATGATTCTTGGTAATGCACATGAGACAGATTTTTCTATTTCAGAAAGAATGACCCTTTTGATACCGCAAATATTAAGAGATCATGCAAATATTAAACCAAAAAAACAGGTAGCTTTTGTTGGAATGGGAAAGAAGTTTGAAATTTGGGACTTAAAGAATTGGGAGAAGATTCAAAAAGGAGAAGAAATTAAGAAAAGTAATAGCCTAGATGATCTACCTCAGCATTTAGAGGAGATCCCCTTTTGAGGGAAACTAAAGAACATGAGGCTGTTATGGTAAGTGAAGTAATTAACAATCTCGTTCTCGATCCTGGAGGGAAGTATTTAGATTGTACTTTTGGTCTTGGGGGTCACACTAAAGCAATTTTAAGTAAATTAAGTTCTGCAGGAACCTTATTATCTATAGATAGAGATTCTTCATCACAAGCAAAGGCTTTTGAGATTTCTGAAAAAGATCAAAGATTTCATTTTAGCCTTTGTTCTTTTAGCCATATTAATGAGTTAGAAGAAGCAACAAACCTTGATGGGATATTAGCAGACCTAGGTATTTCTTCATTTCAACTTGATCAAAAGGATAGAGGATTTAGTTTTAATAAAGAAGCTCTTTTGGATATGAGGATGGACCAAACAAAAGGTATAACGGCAGAACAATGGATAAACACAGCCAGTAAAAAGGAACTTGAAGAAGTATTTTGGAACTTAGGAGAAGCTAGAAATTCTAGAAGAATTGTGAAGTTAGTAATGGAAAGAAGGCAAGTAAAAGCAATAACTACAACAAAGCAATTGGCTGAACTAATTAGCTCATGTACAAAAAAGAAAACAAAAAAACATCCTGCAACAAATATCTTTAGAGCCATAAGAATGCACATTAATGATGAGATGCAGGAATTAAAAAAACTATTAATCAAATCTGAGGATGCATTGAAACTAGGAGGAAGAATAGCTGTCATAAGCTTTCATTCAATAGAAGACAGGATTGTAAAAAGATTTTTTCAAGGAAAAGATAGACAAAGTAAGCCTTTACTGAAAGTGATAACAAAAAAACCAATAAAGCCTAGCCTTGAAGAAATAAAGGAAAACCCTAGAAGTAGGAGTGCTATTTTAAGGATAGCTGAAAAAATATGTTGAAATATATTTATCAGAGTCTAAATAAAGCAATAGTAATTCTGTTATCTCTTAATTTCTTTTTGAGTCTATATCTAATATCAAATATTTATGACTACCGAATTAGCTTTGCGAAAAATGAGAAATTGAGTTTAAAGAAAGAAGATCTTCAATTTAAAAAGGATCTTTTATTAAAACAACTAGAAGAACAGAAAAGTCAGCTAACATTGCGTAGAGTTGCAGTAGGAAGGTTGAATATGACTACCCCTTCTAGTAAGAACTTAGTATTTATAAAAAAACTAGGGAATACCGATGAATAAACTTTTCTTTTCTTTGGTCTTTTCAACTCTGTTCATTTTAGGGTGTGAAGAAAGTGCACAAATTAAAATTAATGATCAAAAAATAACCTTTTCTAAGAATAGTCCTAACTTAACTGAAAAAACATCTATTTCTAACTCATTGATAAATCTAGATGACAAAAATCTTCTAAAAGAAGATCTACAAAAATTATATGAAAATTCATGGGTAAAACAATTAAGAATAAAGAGCACTAATTTAGAAAATATAAAAATTGACATAAAAGAATATCAACCAATAGCAATTTTGAATGAAGATTCATTTTTAACTCAGGATGGACATCAAATAAATCCAAAAGAGGTAAATCTAAGTTTAGAGCTAGTTTCTTTAAGTTGTCCTGAAAAGAAAGAGAAACAATTATTAGAAGTAAACCATCTTATCCAGTCTCAGATGAATAGATTAAATAAAACAGTTAGTTCAATTGAGTTAAAAGAAGATGATTCTTTAAGAATTACTACAAATGACCAGCTTGTAATTGTAATGAATTTAAGGAACTTCCGGGATCAGCTCGAACGTCTCGAGGATTTTATCTCGTTCGAGCTGATCTCAGGAAAAATTAATCTTATCAAACAAATGGACCTTAGGTATAAAAAAGGCATATCCATTTCTTATTTGAGCTAGAGGAGAAATTAAGATGAGTAGTGTTAACCATAAAGAAATGCTTGTAGGTTTAGATATAGGAACTTCAAAAGTAGTTGCTGTGGTAGCAGAGATAAATGAAATGAATTCCCTTGAAATAATTGGTATCGGTTCTCATCCTTCTAGAGGTTTAAAAAATGGGGTGGTTATTGATATTGATTCAACTACTAAAGCAATTAAAAAATCTATCCAAGAGGCAGAGACTATGGCAGGTTGTCATATAAGTTCATGTTATGTAGGAATATCTGGCAGTCATATAAGAGGTCTAAATTCAGAAGGAGTTGTACCAATAAAAGATGGTGAGGTTAGATTTTCGGATGTTGATAGGGTTATAGAAACTGCCCAAGCTATGGCCATACCTGCAGACCAAAAACTCCTTCATGTTCTGCCTAGAGACTATATTATTGATAAACAAGATGGCATCAAAGAGCCCTTAGGTATGGCGGGCTCAAGATTAGAAGCAAAAGTACATTTAGTAACTTGCAGTGAAAACTCATCTCAAAATATACATACATGCGTCAGGTCATGCGGACTAGAGGTAGAAGCATTCGTTCTAGAACAATTAGCATCTAGTTATTCAGTTTTAACTAATGATGAAAGAGAGTTGGGAGTATGTTTAGTAGATATAGGTTGTGGAACAACTGATATAGCTGTATTTACTGAAGGTTCTATATCCTTTACTGAAGTCTTACCAATTGCCGGTGATCATGTTACAAATGATATAGCTCAGGCTTTGAGAACACCCCCTAACCAAGCAGAAGATATAAAACAGATGTATGGTTGTGCAGTTAGCTCTTTAACTAGTCCTAAGGAGACTATGATGGTACCAGGAATGGGCGGAAGACCTGAAAGAGAGCTCTCGAGACAATCTTTAGCTGATGTTCTTGAAAGAAGATACGTAGAAATATTTAGTATGACTCAACAAAAATTAAATATAAGTGGTTTTGATTCTTTAATACCAGCAGGGATAGTTCTGACAGGCGGAGCCTCTAAAATAGAAGGAGCAGTAGAGTTAGCAGAAGAGGTATTTCATACACCTGTAAGGATAGGAACACCAAATTCTGCTCAAGGATTTAGTGAAATAATCAACAACCCTATATATGCAACTTCAGTCGGCCTACTTGAATATGGGTTGAAACAAAAACAAGAAGATCATATGAATTATATCCATAGAGATAAAAATATCTTTAACAGAGTTTCAAGATGGTTTGGAAGAAATCTTTAATTTAGAGAGGGAAATATAATGAGTGAATGGGACATAGTAGAAGATAACCATGGTAATGCCGTAATTAAGGTTATTGGAGTAGGTGGCGGAGGTGGAAACGCAGTTAACCATATGGTTGAGTCAGGTATA
>MDSW01149460.1_pt1 | contig 10437 bp, 12 predicted proteins | sample 811171 | NCBI WGS metagenome assembly MDSW01 (sample SAMN05326641, study PRJNA326480) | marine metagenome | isolation source: seawater | place: Atlantic Ocean: North West | collected 2012 | reverse complement strand
TGTTTAAAGAAAAAAATTAGATGCGAATGTTAATGTTTACGCGCTATTTAATCAATATTTTAATTCATTTAGTTTAGTTTTGCTCTATATTTTGAAGATATTTTGTTGTGGTCATTTGATGCAACCTACTCTCAGTTCTGACCCATAAATTTTCCAACTGATCTCCAGAATATAAATTTTCGATTAAATTTGGATCATAAAATAATTTTAATTTCTGTTTTTCTTGATATGCAATATCTATAAAACTAATAAATCTTCTTATCTTGTCAATATGATCATCACTGCAAATATGAAAATTATTTATAAAGACCCATTCAAAGGTTTTCATAATCTCAATAAAATCCTTGCTTCCACATGGTGATGAAAAAAAATCATCGAAGGAAATCCAGAGCAGTTTGTCAGAGCGACCTAAACAATTAAACTTTCTAGCATTTATTAAAAAGTCAGTTTGATTGGTAATATCATTACTAAAAGTTCGTAATAAAAAACCCTTCACACTTTTATCACCATTTTTATCCTCACCCGAACTATCGAACTTTGCAATCTCCTTTAGTCGATAGTCTTCAGAGCCGAATAAATTATGTATAGAAAAATTTTTGTTTATAAAATCAATGGTTTTAAGAAATTTAGCTCTCTGAAGACCATCCTTATAAAGGTTATCAGGATGGGAATTTGAGGAAATTAATAGTCTTATGCCTGAGTTGGATAATGCCTCAATCAAAGTTCCTATGATCATTGCATCAGCAATATCCTCTATCTGAAATTCATCAATAAAAATGATTTTATGATCATTGCATAAGTGCTTAACAACTTTTATCAGGGGATCGCTGGTGCCCGAAAAATCAGCTAATTTGTTATGCACAAGCTGCATAAATTCAATAAAATGGAATTGTGCAGAATTTGAAAAATAACAATCTAGTATTGCTTGTAGCAACATCGTTTTGCCTCTTCCAACTGGGCCCCAAAGATATATATTAGCCATCGATTGATTGCTAAAAAAAAATCTTTTAGGTTTATACATTGAGTCAAGCTCAATAAATTCTTTCAAGAACGCCATTTGCTCAATATCAAGATTTATACCTTTAACAGATAATTTATCTACAACAACTTTTATATCTTTCATATTATTGATTTAATGATCATATGAGATTTTTTAATAATAAACTTTCAAGAATAAATTTTTTAATCTTGCTAGGCATTCTGACATATCTTTATACAAATATGTCGAATGATAATGGATATGTAGAAGCCATTTCGAAAGCTTCTCCCTCAGTCATTAACATTAGCTCTCATAAAAATATTGAAAATAGATTATTTGATGGAAGCCCTGAAAAAAGTGTTGTAGGCTCTGGAATCGTCATTTCTAATGATGGATACATTATTACCAATATGCATGTTATTGAGGGAAAAAGACTTATCAAAGTAATGCTAGATGATGGCCAAGTTTATCCAGCATCCCTAATAGGTTTTGATGAAAGGTCTGATCTTGCAGTGATTAAAATTGTGCCGTCAGATCCCTTAACACCTATTGAAGTATCTAATAGCTCATCAGTACAAATAGGTGATCAGGTAATTGCAATTGGCAATGCATTTGGTCTAGGGAAAACATTCACTAGTGGAATTATTAGTGCGACTGGAAGAGATTATGGAAATCCATATCTTGAGCTTATTCAAACGGATGCTGCTATCAATCCAGGAAATTCTGGCGGAGCTTTGATCAATCACAAGGGAAATCTTATTGGAATGAATACAAAAATTTTTTCTAAAACTGGATCTTATGCCGGCATTGGTTTCGCGCTCCCAGCAAACAAAATGATTGAAGTTGCTTCGGAGATTATTCAATACGGTTCAGTAAAGCGGTCATGGATTGGAGATTTTAGAGTAAAGACGAAAAGGTTCATTTTAAACAGCAAACCTACCTTTGGATTAGAGATATTAGAACTCAGAGACTATGGACCACTTTTTAATATCGGAAAAATAAAAGCAGGAGCAATAATTCTATCCATCAATAATGAATCACCAACCTGGGAGAATTTAACTGGCGCTTTAAAAAATTCTTTTCCGGGAGACGAAATTGATTTCCAAATATTACAGAACTCAAACGTAAAAGATTACAAAGTTATTACACAAGCTATTCCCACTCAATAGATTAATCGTATTTCCAAAGAGGATTACGCTTTTCTAAAAACGAGGCGATGCCCTCCACAGCCTCTTCTGAAAGAGAATTGTCGGTCATTACTTTTGAAGTGAATTCATATGCTTCAGTAAGACTCATTTCATATTGCCGATAAAACGCTTCTTTGCCTATTTTGACAGTGGAGAGAGGCTTATTTGCAATTTTCTTTGCAAGAGACATTACACTATCATTAAGTTTTTCAGCAGAGACATAATCATTAATTAAGGATATTCTCTTTGCTTCGGCTGCATCAATCATATCTCCCGTTAAGAGCATTTTCATTGAATCCTTTTTGTTAACATTTCTTGAAAGTGCAACCATTGGTGTCGAACAAAATAATCCTATATTTACGCCTGGAGTTGCAAATTTTGATGCTTCAGAAGCTATTGCTAAATCACAACTAGCTACAAGCTGGCAACCTGCCGCAGTTGCAATTCCATTTATCTCAGCTATGACTGGTTTTGAGCAAGAAATGATCATTTGCATTAAAGAAGAACACAAATTGAATAGATCTAAAAAATATGATTTACCGTCATCTTCATTACTTCTTGCATCAGTAAGTTCTTTTAAATTATGTCCTGAACAAAAAACATCACCAACTGCAGCGATAACAATAACTTTAATTGAATTATCAGTTGATGCTTTTGATAACTGTTCTTTTAGTTGAACAATCATCTTATCTGAGAGAGCATTTTTATTCTTAGGATCATTAAGCAACAAACGAAGGATTCCTTCAGAGGTTTTGTCAATCTCTAAAATTTGATTTTTATCTTTCATAATTTAATTACTCATTTTCAAGAATCTTTTTCGGGCATTGATTCATGATAACTTTTAAACCCGCATTATTTGCAATTTTTTCTGATTCTTCACAATATAGTCCTTCTTGTGTCCAAAGGATTTTAGCTCTTATATTTATTGCTTCATTTGCAATGCTTGGAATATGCTCTATAGCTCGAAATACATCCACCATATCAACCCTCTCTTTTATAGCTGAAAGATCCGGATAACATTTCTGTCCCAAAATTTTAGTATTATTTTTTGGATTCACTGGAAAAATTTTATAACCGAAATCTTGAAGAAATTTCATTACTCTATAACTATCTCTATCCGATTTAGAACTTGCTCCAACAACGGCAATAGTTTTAACATTGTTTAATATTAATCTTAAATTATCCTTGTTATTTTCCATAAAAGATCAAGGGTCTAGTTCGGAAGTCTTGTTATGTCTGCACCGAGATAAGAAAGCTTCTCTTCAATTCTTTCATATCCTCTATCTATATGATAAATACGATCTACAACTGTTTCTCCATTAGCGCATAATCCTGCCAATATTAGGCTGGCAGATGCACGAAGGTCTGTTGCCATTACTGGGGCGCCATTTAATGAATCTACTCCTTTAACAAATGCATTGCTGCCTTTAACAGTGATGTCACATCCCATTCTGTTAAGCTCTTGCACATGCATAAACCGATTTTCAAAAACATTCTCTGTTACAACAGAAGAGCCATTAGATAATGCATTTAAGACGGTAAATTGTGCTTGCATATCCGTTGGAAAGCCAGGAAATGGGGCCGTAGAAATATCTACTGGTAAGATAAAGTCTTCATTCATGGAAAGTTGAATACTATCGTTGCCAATATTAATTGTCGCTCCACTTAATTTTAATTTATCTAAAATGTTATTCATTCTTGGTGCATGCACATTTGATATAGTGACATCACCCCCAGTTATTGCTGCAGCAACTAGATAGGTTCCAGCCTCTATCCTGTCTGCAGGAATGCTATATTTTGTACCATTCAAATTTTCAACACCATTGATAATAATTTCATCGCTTCCAGCTCCTATAATTTGTGCTCCCATAGAATTAAGAAAATTTGCTAAATCTTCAACCTCGGGTTCTTTGGCAACATTTCTTAAAATAGTTTGGCCTCGAGCAAGCACAGCTGCCATCATAATATTTTCAGTACCGGTAACAGAAACTCCAGGAAAATTAATATCACATCCAATTAATTTTTTTGCAGTAGCTTCAATGTAACCATTTTTTAATTCAATTTTGGCACCAAGTTTTGCCAATGCATCTAAATGAAAATCAACTGGTCTAGTGCCTATCGCACATCCACCTGGAAGAGCAATTCTTGCAAAACCATGACGAGCGACAAGAGAACCCAATACTAAAATTGAAGCACGCATTGTCTTAACTAACTCATACCTAGCTTCAAAGTCATGGAGTTTAGATGTTGAAATTATGAAGTCCATGCCCTCATTTAATGTAATTTCAGCTCCCATTGAACCCAAGATTTCAAACATGGTTGTAATATCTTGAAGGTAAGGTAAATTTTTAAAAGTAATCTGCTGATCAGTTAATATTGTTGCCGCCAACATAGGCAAAGCTGCATTTTTTGCTCCAGAACAAGAAATGGATCCAGATAGTTTATTTCCTCCAATAATTTTAAGTTTTTCCATGCTCAACTCATTTCTGAAGGAGATTTTGTTCTCAAGCTTAGCGCATGCAATTCACCTGATTTAAAATGATCTTTTAGAGCACCTAAAACTAATTTATGCCGTTGAAGTGAATTTAAGCCTTCAAATTTTTCGCTGACTATAAGAACCTTTGAGCTGCAATCCTCTCCATCAAGGGAGATCTCTGCTTCAGGAAATTGTGATTTAAGAAATTGAGTAATGTCCATATAACAATTTTTAAAAAGAATTAATTAAGATCTGCATCAGAAGTCCAATGTTTTATTATCTCATCAATGTTTTCATCATGCTCTTTTGCTAAAGCTTGGAACTGATTCCTAAAAGTAAGACCCAAGTTCACTCCATTTACAATAATGTTGATAATTAACCAATCTCCATTTTTATTTTTTCTAACTTTATAGGTAATTGGATAAACATTACTTGCGGTAATTAAATTTTGATCTACATCTTCAGTTTTTTTAAATTCAGAAACTTCTGGAAAAACCGTTACAATTTTTTGATCTCCCCACTGAGCTAATGTAGATGTATATGTATCAAGCAATGAATTCTTGAATGCTTGAATAAACTCAAGTCTTTGTGATTTTGATGACAAAAGATAATACTTTTTACCCATAACACTTGCTCCAACCCTTCTAAAATCTACCATTGGCTCAAATACCATACTAATTTTATCCTTAAATAATTCAGGATCTTCTTCAAAAAGGTCCTGATTATTAATAATAATAGAGACCATCTCTTGAGCCTGAGAATCAATAAATTTATGAGGATTGACTTCTCCCTCAAGGTTTACATGAATAAAGAAAAACGCAAGAAAAACTTTGAGAGATTTAAAAGAGGGAGTCATATAGGTATTATAACATTAGTGAAAATTTTGAATAAGATATGAAAGAAAACAACTATATTAATACAGCCATTCGGGTTATCAAAACTGAAGCAGATGCAGTTATGAGTTTAACTGAGCAAATAAGTCCTGATTTTGAGAATTTATGTGAGAGTATTCTTGATACTAAGGGAAAATTGATATTAATGGGTATTGGAAAATCTGGTCATATAGCTCAAAAAATTTCAGCTACATTATCAAGCACTGGAACTTCGTCATTCTTTATCCACCCCACTGAAGCTGCGCATGGGGATTTAGGAATGATCAGCAAGAATGATTCAATTTTGATTTTATCAAATTCAGGAGAAACAAAAGAAATTATTGAGATTATGCCTTCATTAAAACGATCAACTCCTAACATCTTTACCCTGACAAATAATAACAAATCAACGATTGCTAAGGCGGGTAAAATTAATTTAACAATCAATGCAGATGAAGAAGCATGCTCATTAGATCTGGCGCCAACTTCGTCAACAACAATTGCCCTAGTATTTGGTGATGCGCTTGCCATTGCTTTGCTAGATGCGCGTGGATTCAGTAAGGATGATTTTGCAAGATCGCATCCCGCCGGCCAATTAGGCAAAAAACTTACAACCTTGGTTAAAGATCTAGCAGTAATGGATAAAAAAGTGCCTTTGGTAGATCACAACACATCCCTTAAAGATGCATTAATAGAGATTACTGAAAAAAAACTTGGTGTGACATTGGTAGCAGACAATAGGAAAGTTGTTGGAATTTTTACAGATGGTGATTTAAGAAGATGTCTAAATAACGAACTAGAGCTAAATAAAACTCTTATTAAAGATGTAATGACTTCTGATTTTAAGGGCATTGAAAGCGATGCATTGGCTATTGATGCAGCTGAAATTATGGAAAAGAATAAAATATTTAGCTTGGTAGTCCATTCATCAGCAAGTGAGAATGGTAGCTCAGGAATAATCACTATGCATCAGTTGCTTGAAGCGGGGATCGTTTAAATATGCTTATGCTAAAAAGAAAAAAAATTTTTTTAATTTTTTTTGGATATTTATACTCAACAATAATAATTGCTGACGAAGATCTTAATTTACAAAATATTTCAATACAATCAGACAAGGTTACTATAGATGAAAAAGATCGCCGTTTAGCTTTCAAAGATAACATAAAAATAAAAATTGAAAATTATACTATTCTAGGTTCACATGCATCCCTCAGCAAAGATAATGAAAAGCTCGAAATATTTGGAAATCCCACATCTATACATTCAATAGACATGAATGGTGAAGCAGAGGTTTTAGTAATTTATCCGAATAAATCGATTGATTTAATCGGCAATGCAAAACTTAAAAAAGACGATAATTTAATTACATCTAATCTTATTACTTACCAAATTAATTCAAATGAATAAAAGTTGTTTAAGCCTAACAAATATAGATAAGACAATTGGTTCAAAAAAGATTCTCTATGGTATAAGCTTTTCAGTTGGAAAAAATGAAATTGTAGGATTGCTCGGCCCAAATGGAGCAGGAAAGACAACTGCTTTTTATATTGCTTCTGGTTTAATGTTTCCAAATCGAGGGAAAGTTCTAATCAGCAATAAAGATGTAACGAATGAGCCTATGCATAAACGAGCTAATTTAGGATTAGGTTATCTACCTCAAGAATCCTCATTATTTCCAGACCTTAGCGTTAAAAATAATCTTTTTGGAATAGCAGAGTTACTGAAACTAGATGAAGAAAATAAAATTAAAAAGGTAACAAAAATTATAGATGAATTTAATTTAACTAAAATTCTACAAATCAAAGGAAGAATGCTATCAGGCGGCCAAAGAAGGAAAGTTGAGATAGCAAGAACATTGATTAGTGAACCTAAGATAATACTTTTAGATGAGCCATTTGCAGGCATTGATCCAATTGCTGTAGAGGAAATAAAGGAGCTTCTTCTAGAAATTGCTAAAAAAAATATTTCAATTTTGGTAACTGATCATAATGTAAGAGAAACATTAAGTTTATGTAATAAAGCTATTATTCTTAGTGATGGTATGATTATTGCCGAAGGAAATGAGGAATCCTTAAAACAAAATGCTCATGTAAAGAAGAAGTATTTTGGCAAAATGTTTTCCTAATAATGGCCATTAAGCTTGTAAGAGAACTTAAGCAGAATCAGCAATTATCAATCACGCCTCAATTAAAGAAATCAATAGATCTTCTGCAACTTTCAAGATTAGAAATTATTAATAAGATTAATAATGAGATAGAAGAAAATCCATTTTTAAAAAAAGATTATGAGAATCAACCATCAGGAATGTTTGATGATATGAGTATCCTTGAAAATCTATCACATGAACTAACTTTACAAAATCACCTTGAGAGTCAATTAGATGATCTCAAGCTAACCACAAGTGAGAAAAAAATTGCATTATTTATCATTCAATCACTAGAAGAAAATGGTTTACTTAAAATTGACCTTGACGAAATTGAGGAGCAAATGGCGTTTATTTATTCGGTCAAAGAAATAAAAATTGTCTTGAGTAATATCATTCAGGATTTAGAGCCTGCTGGAATTGGAGCAAGAGATTTCAAAGAAACAATTTTCATTCAGCTCAAAAGACAAGAAATTCCATCTAAGGAGCTAGAAATTGCCAATAAAATTTTATTTGATCCTCTATATTCTAATTTTGAGGATGCTAAACATAAATTAGAAGACAATTATTCTAGTAGTGAAATTGAGAATGTGATCAAGAGAATCAAACAATGCGATTTATCGCCTGGATTGGGATTTGAATCTACAAAATTGATTCAACCCGACTTAGAAATAATTCCACAAGATAACGGAAAATTTAATGTGCAATTTAAAAAAGAAAATTTTCCTATGATATGTCTTGATCAAGATTTAGAGAATTTAGTCAAAGATAAGAAAAATAAAGCAAACAAAGAACTGAAAGAAAAAATGGTTGAAGCAAAATGGTTAATTAGAGCAATTAATAAGAGGAATGAGACTGTTCAAAATGTTGGTACATTAATTTGTCAAAAACAAGCTGATTTTTTATCTGAAAAATCTGCAGAGTTAAAGCCACTTTCAAATTTAGAGCTCGCAAAAGAATTAAAGATAAATCCATCCACTGTTTCGAGAATTTTACGCTCAAAGTATATACAAACACCAAAAGGTGCTCTTTCCATGAAATCACTTTTAGCTAGCTCTGTTTCTAAAACAAGAAAAGTTACTCCTATGCAATTAATGGAAGAAATACAAAAGATCATTAATGAGGAAAAAAATAAATTAAGTGATCAAAAAATATCAGATTTACTTAACAAGCGTGGCTTCAACCTAGCTCGTCGAACAATTACTAAGTATAGAAAGAAAATCAATCTGCCAAGCTCTCGAAATAGATAAATCATAATCTAGTGAGTTAAAATTGGGCTTATGACAGATAAATCACCTCGCCACTTTTCATCCGAGGAACTGCTAAAAACTATCCAGGGTCAAAATGTTGAGCCCTCAATTAATCAGATTAAGAGAATCTTATCTAGGATGCATCCCTCTGAAGTAGCGCATAGCTTAGAGTCGCTTCCTCCTTCAGAAAGAAAATTCTTATGGTCTCTCATAGATACTCAGGATGAGGGAGAGATTATTGCAGAGTTACACGATGAAATTCAACAAGAGCTAATCTCGGAAATCTCATCTGAAGAATTGATCACTATTATTGGTGACTTAGAGCTTGATGAAATTGTAGATATTCTTCAAGCTCTCCCTGAACAAAAAACTGAAAATATTTTATCGGCAATGTCTCAAAGAGACAGGCAGAGAATAGAGGAAGTCTTAGAATATCCAGAAGACACTGCAGGCGGATTGATGAATACCGATATTATAAGTGTAAGGCCAAAGCATAGTCTTGAGGTAGTAATGAGATATCTGCGTGCTCAAAGAGAATTACCCAAAAATACTGATCAAATATTTGTTGTTTCAAGAGAAAATAAATATCTTGGATCCTTACCAATCTCTTCAATTCTTATTTCAGATCCCAGTCTTAATGTAAGAGAGTTAATGGAAACTGAAATACAGCCATTAGAAGCAAATTTAGATGATAAAGATGTATCGAGGCTCTTTGAACAAAATGATTGGGTGTCTGCACCAGTAATAGATGATAAATCAAGACTCATAGGACGAATTACAATTGATGATGTTGTGGATGTCATAATGGAGGATGCAGATCAAAATTTTCTTGGTATGGCTGGAGTAGCTGAAGATACTTTTGCTGCACCAGCTCGAGCTGCTAGAAGCAGAATTTTGTGGCTATCAATAAATCTTCTTACTGCTTTTATTGCATCAATGACAATCAGCCTTTTTCAAACAACAATTGATAAAATAGTATATTTGGCGATACTTATGCCCATTGTTGCCAGCATGGGTGGTGTGGCTGGAACGCAAACTTTGACGATAATGATAAGAGGCTTAACTTTGCAGCAAGTTAATAAATCAAATTTAATGTGGCTCTATAAAAGAGAGGTCGCTGTATCGATTGTAAATGGGATCTTGCTATCAATAATGGTTGGTGGAATAACATTTTTTTGGTTTGGAGATGCAATAATCGCAACTCTTATCTGTGTTGCTATGGTGGTAAACCTAATTTCTTCTGCAATTGCTGGTATTTTTATACCAATAATTTTACGTAAATTTAATCAAGATCCTGCCATTGCCGGAAGCGTTGTTGTAACTACAGTTACTGACGTTATAGGTTTCTTTTCTTTTCTAGGTCTTGCAACTTTCTTTCTTATTTGACTCTTTCTAGTTTAGGCTCTGAAATTGTGCCTAGGACTTCATATTGAAAATTAGTAAGATCATTTATATCTTCAGCAAACATTTCATTTATTACTGCTGAACCTGCAACTGCTGGAAGTCCTCCAAGAATTGCTGCATACCAAG
>MDSW01105327.1_pt1 | contig 10437 bp, 11 predicted proteins | sample 811171 | NCBI WGS metagenome assembly MDSW01 (sample SAMN05326641, study PRJNA326480) | marine metagenome | isolation source: seawater | place: Atlantic Ocean: North West | collected 2012 | reverse complement strand
ATTATCTATTATCATCCATAGTGGATACTACGATAAAATTCATTATGCTTTAGTCATGGCTGCGGCAGCAGCATCAATTGATCGACCCGTAACACTTTTTTTCACTATGGGTGCTTGTAAGTCACTAGAGCCCTCTGATTCAAGTGGCACTCCAGCCTGGAGAAAATTACCACTTAGTGAGGAACAAAAATCTATGACATCTGACAGCGGCGGAAACCGTGATGACTTCTATGCCGCTCATAACATAGCAACTTTTGAGGACTTATTAGAGTCATGCATACAGCTTGGTGTCACCTTTATGGTTTGTGAAATGGGCCTTAAGGCAGAAGGCCTTAATGGACTAGAACTACGAAATGATATCCCTTTTCAAGAAGGAGGGGCTATCACCTTCTTAAATGACGCCCCAAAAGATGGTAAAGTTATTTTTATCTAACATTTAAAACTAAATCTTGAACCTTTTTAGTAACCATCCCAATTTTACCATCTCCAATCTTTTTCCCATTTAAAGATATTAAAGGGCGAACTGAAAGGCAGTTTGTTAAAAATGCCTCTGAAGCTTCGGCCAGATCAAGGGGCAAAATTGATTGCAGCAAAACATCTAACTCCCTAATTATATCAGTTCGCATAATACCGCTTAAGCAGCCATCTCGCTCCGGCGGTGTAACCAGTTTACCATGTGAAACTATAAAAAGATTTGAAGCTGATGCAGATGTTAATTTACCGGCACCATTAAGCAATAAAGCATCATCAGCACCTTTTTCTCGAGCTTCCTTTAGGGCAAGTATATTATCTAGATAATTTAGACTTTTGATCCGGCTTAAAGGGGAATTCTCATTACATCGCGTCACGGTTGCTATAATAGCCTTTACGCACCCAACCGCATTAAACTCAGAAGAATTATTTGAAGCAGTTATGATAAGGCTAGGTGATTTTATTTGAGGCGGAAGAAGTCCACGAGATGATGGACCTCTAGTCAAGGTCAATCTGATAGAACCATCTACTATTAAATTTTCTTTTGCGATAGTTTTTAATGCTTCAATCAAATCAGGTTCTGCCATCGGCAGCTCAATATCGAGAAGACTGGCTGCCCCCCTAAGCCGATCCAAATGGGCTTTCAATCGTAAAATGCGACTATTTTTTACAGAGATTGTTTCAAATATTCCATCACCAAGTGTAAGGCCCCTGTCAGTAGGGTCTAGAAGCAATTTACTTGAGCTTTCTAAGGACTCTGTGAAATAACCATTTATAAAGACCTTCACAACACCTGTTTCCTCACAAAATCAACAGGGTCTAAGCTTTGAAGTAATGGCCAAATTTTGTCCATTGTTTCATAAAACTCAGCCGATGGGTTAGAGTCTGCAACTATACCACCACCAGCTTGGGCCGCTATACGACTACCCTCGACAACTAACGAACGAATGACAATAGATGAGTCCATAGCTCCATCAAAACCAATCCAAGCAATGGCTCCACAATAAGGGCCACGACGTACTGGCTCCAATTCATGAATAATCTCCATAGCGCGGACTTTTGGGGCACCGGTTATAGATCCGCCTGGAAAGGTCGCTCTTAATAGGTCAATAGGGCCAAGAGTGGGAAATAAGGTGCCACGGATCTCGGACACAAGATGATGCACATTAGCAAAACTCTCTAAGCGTGCTAGTTCTGATACTTCCACACTGCCCAAGCGACAAACACGACTTAGGTCATTACGAAGCAAATCAACAATCATTAGATTTTCTGCTTGATCTTTTTCACTACTTAAAAGTTCCTTAGCCATAGCTTCGTCTTCATCAACGTTATGTCCCCTCGGGCGGGTGCCCTTGATAGGGCGGGTAATGGCAAGTCCCTCTGGATCAAGACTTAAAAACCGTTCGGGTGAAGCCGATAGGATTGTCGAAGAATTAAACCGCAGATAGGCACCAAAAGGTGCTGGTGATAATGCACGCAACCGCTTGTATAACATAAACGGAGATAGCTCTTCGGGAAGATCTGCTAATAGTCGTTGAGTAACATTTGCCTGAAATATATCACCAGCATAGATATATTTTTTAACTTGCAAAACCATAGCTTCATATTCTGCACGGCTTAAATCAGCCCTCCAATGGCTAGTAGATGTCCAGTCAATTTGAAGCTCAGGAACTTTCGAAGTAATCCTTGATGCCATAATTTGTGCACGCTTAGCTTTGGGCAAACGACTTGAAGTAAGATTTGATTGAACAATATTCTTTTCATCAAACTTGGGAACGATATCATGAGCAATCACCCAAGCTTTTTTCTTAAGAGTATCAAAGGCTGCTACTGTATCAAAAAAACCTAAGATCATGTCCGAGATATCAAGCCCTCTTTTTGGCTTTGGTAATTTTTCCATATAGCGGCCTAATTCGTAGCCAAAATAGCCTATAGCACCTCCTTGAAATGGAGGGAGTCTTTTATCCTTATGAAATTGCTTTGGTTTCAAATTTTCTTCAAGTTTGGAGAAGGGGTCGCCAAAATCCTCTGCCCTTATAACCTTATATGGATCATACGCTATATACGAATAACGCCCACGTCCTCCTGATTGGGTAGCACTATCTAAAAAAATAGACGTCTGCTCATTAGCAAAATTATTAAAAGCGTTAATTGGCTCACAATATGTTAAAGGAATGATATAAGGGCGATTGTTCATTTCTATCTCATAGCATCTTGGGTCTTGCAGAATATCTTACTAATAAATAAGAAATAGATTTCTTACTATTTACCGATTTCACCAATCACACGATCCGGAGGAGTATGTCCATCAGCAAAGGACTGAATATTGATAATAACTTTTTCCCCCATATCTTGGCGACCTTCATATGTTGCTGAGCTCATATGCGGTAAAAGAACGACATTATCCAGAGACATCAGCTTAGGGTTAACTGCAGGTTCATGTTCAAATACGTCCAGTCCAGCACCGGCAATTTCATCGGCCTGAAGAACTTGGGTTAAAGCAGCCTCATCAATGATTTCTCCGCGGGCAGTATTAACTATAACTGCATGGGGTTGTAAAAGTCTTAATCGCCTAGCAGATAATAAGTGAAACGTCGCAGGTGTATGCGGACAATTAACCGAAATAAAGTCCATACGTGCCAGCATCTGGTCTAGACTTTCCCAGTAAGTTGCCTCTAATTCAGTTTCAATTTCTTCGTGAACGGGAGAGCGGTTATGGTAATGTATTGATAGTCCAAAGCCGCGAGCACGTCTTGCTACCGCCTGACCAATACGTCCCATACCTATAATTCCTAATCTTTTTCCAAAAATTCGATGTCCCAGCATCCACGTTGGAGACCAGCCAGACCATTTCTCAGAGCGGAGAACTCTCTCGCCTTCGATTAAGCGGCGTGGCACAGTTAAAATTAGTGCCATAGTCATATCAGCAGTATCTTCTGTTAAAACATCTGGCGTGTTAGTTATCATAATGCTCTTCTCACGCGCAGCTTCTATATCAATATGGTCAACTCCAGTACCATAATTGGCTATCAATTTAAGTTGATCTCCAGCTTCCCTGATAAGGTCATTATTAATTTGATCTGTTACAGTTGGCACAAGAACTTCGGCTGTTTTTAGAGCTTCGACGATTTCTTCTTGCCCCATAGGTTCATCGCTAACATTAAGCTTGACGTCAAACAATTCCATTAGTCGGGTTTCTGTAGCATCTGGAAGTTTTCTAGTAACTAATACCTGCAATTTTCTTTTGCTCATTTACTAACCCTTTGACGACACTTAAGATCCTATTTATGTACCAAAAGTCTTATGTCTTTCCAAATTATTCAATACTTAAATCTAGTTGTTAAACAAACTTAATTAGATACCTGTCTTACAAATAAGCAACGGATGACTATCACAACTGGAGTACAGGTATTATAATAAATAATAAATTTGATTCGTTCTTAAAATACACTGTTTTATTAATGGCTAAAATACGTTTTTATTTTTTCATATGTATAATACTAGTTTCCCCAATGCTTCTAGTTTTTTACGAATCAAATTCCTTTGCTAACAGCAAGGGAACAGGTCTTCCCTTACCCCGTTTCGTAAGTTTGCGTGCTGACGAGGTCAACCTACGTACTGGTCCAGGAGTTCAATATCCTGTTGATTGGGTGTATCTTCGTCAAAAATTGCCTGTGCAAATTATTGCAGAATATGATACCTGGCGAAAAATCCGTGATTGGCAAGGCACACAAGGATGGGTTCATCAAAGTATGGTATCTGGTACACGCACATTTATTATTACTGGAAAAAAACGCACCATTCGCCGTCGTAGTGATTCCAAAAGCCCGCCTGTTGGTATTATCCAACTGAACGCCATTGGCACATTGATATCGTGTTCGGACCTCAAAGGCTGGTGTAAGGTTAGGGCAAATGACATAAATGGTTGGCTAAGGCGTGTCGACTTTTGGGGCGTTCTTAAAGATGAAATCATAGACTAAAAACAAGATGATCAATTAATCTAAATCTTTTGATAGAGCTTCCTGAAAAATATCTGGAATTTGAGCAATATGACCGTATTTTTCATGATCAATGCCCAAAGTTACTGAAGTCTTTAGATCTTTGAATTTTTTTGATTGGCTCTCATTTAATGGGAAATGTATAAAGTGAATTGATGAGGTTTTTCCACTTTCGTTTGTGCGCTCAATGTCTAATTCAGGAACTCCATCTATAACTTCATCATTCAGCACTAACTTTATTTTCTTTTCAACTCCACCTAGTCGAGACAAGAACTCAGTTCTTCTTTGTACATTGTCTATTTCGAACATCAAGGTAGCAACTAGCTCTTTTCCATTTGGAATTAAAGAGTTATAAGCATTCAATTCATCATCTACCTGTTCTTCCCCACCACGCTCTATATAAAGCATTTCTTGAATTTGATGCAACATAGTATCAAATGACTCAAAATAGAAAGTAGCATCAGGGCCAACAGAGATACGCCTATTTTTTTTTATACCTGAAATTAAGCTCTTACGCTCTTTTCTAACAGCTAAATATTCATCAAAATCGAGAAGATCTGCACGTGTAATTTCTTTATTTGGCATTTTTTTATCCTAGAGTTCTATATATCGTAGGCTCGAGCTATTAATTCAACAGGGTGACTTAATTCATTAATATTTGAAGTATCAGCCTCTAATTTTTTTAAGCCTTGTATGATATGGTCACGTGCTAAAGGGCATTCTGAGACTACTTGGCCAGGTGCTAATTTCTTTAAATCACGCGATACGGGTTTGCCAATTTTAAGAGCCACTTCATGATTTTCTTTCATAATTCCCCAAGACCCACCATGTCCTGAACATTTCTCAAAAACTGAAACTTCTGTATCCGGAACTAAGCGAAGCAATTCAGCAGCTTTTTGACCCATATTTTGAGCTCTGGCATGGCATGCAATATGAACTGCTACACCTTTTTCAATAGGCTTCATACCTTCAGCAAGGCCTACGTTTTTTGCAAGGCTGACTAAGTACTCGCTGATATCAAATGTATTAGCACTTAACTGTTTTACAGATTCGTTTTCTGGCACTATGAGGGGCCATTCGAATTTAAGCATTAACGCACAAGATGATACTAAGGCAATTACATCATAACCGCGCTTGATCCATTCACATAATTCTATAGCTGTTGCTTCTGCACTTTCAGCTACTGCTGAAATATTACCTTGCTCTAATTGAGGCATACCGCAGCAACGTGGATAAACAATTTCAGTTTCAACGCCATTTTTAGCCAATACTTTAATTGTTGCCTCGCCTATAGCTGTATTGTTGTAATTACCATAACAAGTCGCATAAATTACAGCCTTACGGCCAAAGGCTGGTGCTTTTGAATTTATATCTATCTTTTCGCGATCAACTTTATCTAAAGGAGTTGAACTGAAAGTTGGAAGATTTGCTTCTTTATGAATACCTACTATCGCTTGCATTACTGGCCGAGTAAGGCTGTTAGATGCATCACATGTCCAATTTGCTATTGAGGAAACTTTGCACCCTAACTTACCATTACGATCTGTTTTGGTTAACTGTTGAGAAGTTTTAGAAATATTACCATTTTTGGATTCCCATGCACGATATCGTAGCATTAAATGGGGAAAATCAAGATCAAATTCATGAGGCGGCACATAAGGGCACTTTACCATAAAACACATATCACAAAGTGTACAAGCATCCACTACCTGTTTAAAATCAGAGCTATCTACAGCATCTAACTCACCGGTTTCAGAATCATCTATTAAATCAAATAAACGTGGAAAACTATCACATAAATTAAAACATCTTCTACATCCATGACATATATCAAATACACGTCGCATTTCTGTATCAAGCTTTAAAGTGTCATAATAATCAGACTCTTGCCAAGCAATTGGATGTCGTATTGGTGCTTCGAGACTACCTTCACTCATTTCTTTTCCAAATAAATTAAAAGGGGAGCTGTAACCAGCTCCCCCAATATTCAATTTTTTTTACGGGAGAACCCGTAATCAATCCATATTATCAAATGCTTTTTGAAAGCGTCCAGCATGAGATTTTTCTGCTTTAGCAAGAGTCTCAAACCAATCTGCAATTTCGTCAAAGCCTTCTTCGCGGGCGGTTTTAGCCATACCCGGATACATATCAGTATATTCGTGCGTTTCACCGGCGACAGCAGCCTTCAAATTATCCCCAGTTGCACCGATTGGCAAACCAGTTGCAGGATCACCTGTTTCTTCAAGATACTCTAGGTGCCCATGGGCATGACCTGTTTCACCTTCCGCAGTAGAACGAAATACAACGGCTACATCGTTATAGCCTTCAACGTCAGCTTTTTGGGCGAAATATAAATAACGACGATTTGCCTGACTTTCGCCTGCAAAAGCATCTTTGAGATTTTGTTCAGTATTGGACCCCTTGAGGTCAGCCATAATAAATTCCCTTCTATAATAATTTGCAAAGCCTAAATATGGACTAGATTTGGGGTGCAAATAATATTACTAATCCAAAGACTTTATATATTAAAACAGTGCTTAATATGCAATTTTATTACAGTACAGTCAACCTATTATATTCATTCTAATAATATATACAACTCATTGATTTTAATAATGAATTAGTTTTCAACGCGAACAATTACCTCAACTCTTTTTACCTTGGTACCATCAGGCGGAGAAGGCATTGAAGATAATACAATTTGATCACTGGGAATGTCCTCCAGGCGGCCTGAGCCTTCATGAAAAAAGTGATGGTGGTCTGCAATATAAGTATCAAAATACAATCGCTGAGAATCAACAAAAATTTCCCTTAACAATCCAACTGAAGTGAATTGGTGCAAAGTATTATAAATAGTTGCAATTGAAACTTTAATATTAGCAGCCTGAGCTTCTGCATGAAGAACTTCTGCGGTTACATGACGATTTCCACCCTCAAAAAGTAATTTTGCTAATGCTAGTCGTTGGCGTGTTGGGCGAAGTCCAACTTTACGAAGCTGATTAAGCACTTTCGTAAAAGGTCTTTGGAATTCTTTTGTAATAGCCACCATAAATTCTTTTATTCCTAATTAGGTTTGTAATTTTAAAAAAAAATAATTTAAAGTACGGATTATAACAAACCTACATATAACTTAGAAAAAATATAAAATCATCACCAAAACGTTCTACAAAAAACTTATTCATCTTCCAGAGAATTTTTCACAATAGCCGGAATTCCAACAATATTATACCCACAATCTACATGATGAACTTCACCAGTAACTCCGTTGGAAAGTTCAGACAACAAGTAAAGCGCCGCACCACCTACATCTTTAAGCTGAACACTACGCTTTAGAGGTGCATTCTCCTCGCTCCAACGATAAATATGCCGGGCGCCAGAAATAGCACTTCCAGCAAGAGTCTTCATGGGACCAGCGGAAATTGCATTAACTCTGATATTTTTAGGACCAAGATCGACGGCTAGATATCTAATACTAGCCTCCAAAGCCGCCTTAGCAACTCCCATTACATTATAATTTGGAACTACCCGCTCAGATCCAGAAAATGTAAGAGTTATTAAACTACCTCCATTTTTCATCAGCAACTCAGCATGCTTTGCCAAAAAAGTAAAAGAGTAACAAGAAATATCCATAGTTCGAGAAAAATTAATTCGTGTAGTATCTATATATCGCCCCTTCAATTCATCCTTATCTGAATAAGCAATTGCATGAACGATAAAATCTAAGTTTCCCCAATCTTTCTTAATTTTAGCAAACACTTCTTCTACACTCTTCTCATCTTCAACATCGCATGGAAGAACTAGAGTTGAACCAATTGATTCTGCCAGTGGTTTAACACGTTTGGCGAGTGTTTCTCCCTGGTATGTAAAAGCAAGATTAGCCCCATGTTGGAATAGGACATCAGCTATCCCCCAAGCTATAGAGCGGTCATTGGCAACGCCCATAACAAGTCCCTTTTTTCCCTTCATTAGAGAAACTGCTTCAGAAGCTGCCATCATTTCACAAATTGCCTAAATGCTAGTGTCGCATTAGTGCCCCCAAAACCAAAGCTATTTGAAAGAACACAATTTAAACCCGCATTATCAATACGCTTTGTTACAATATTTGAACCACTAGCTTCTGGATCTAAATCATCAACATTTGCAGAGGCCGCAATAAAATCATTGTTTAACATTATAAGTGTATATATGGCTTCATGAGCGCCAGTTGCGCCCTGAGAATGACCGGTTAAGGATTTGGTTGAAGAAATTTTTGGTCTTAGTGAGCCAAATACTTCATTAATCGCTTTTAATTCAGCCATGTCTCCAGCAGGTGTAGAAGTTCCGTGAGCATTTATGTAATCAACTTCAATACTTCCAAGAGATTGAGTCGCCAATCGCATACATCGCACGGCACCTTCACCGGATGGTGCAACCATATCCACACCATCTGATGTCGCCCCGTAGCCAACAATCTCGCCATAAATCTTTGCACCTCTTGATTGTGCATGCCCTAATTCTTCAAGAACTAAAACCCCTGCCCCCGCAGCAATAACAAATCCATCTCGATTTAGATCAAATGGCCTTGAAGCACGATCTGGAGTACTATTATATTTTGAAGAAAGTGCCCCCATAGCATCAAAAAGTACAGTTAACGTCCAATGCAATTCCTCTCCACCACCCGCAAATACTATATCTTGTTTACCCCACTGGATCAGCTCAGTTCCATTTCCAATACAATGAGCACTAGTAGAACACGCTGAAGATATGGAATAACTTAAACCCCGCATACGGAATGCAGTTGATATATTAGCTGAATTTGTCGAACACATAGATTTTGGAACAGCATAGGGCCCAACACGCTTTGCTCCCTTATCGCGAGCTATATCTGCTGCATTGATCAATGCAGATGTGGACGGCCCACCGGAACCCATAACCAAACCAGTTCGCTCATTAGTAACCTCATCTTCACCTAGGCCAGAATCACTAATAGCTTCCTGCATAGCTATATAATTGTATGCAGACCCATCCCCCATAAAGCGCCTAAGCTTCCGGTCTATAGAATCATCTAAATTAATCTGGGGGGCACCGCAAACATGCGAGCGAAATCCACGTTCTTCATAATCTTTATTAAAAACAACGCCTGATCGACCAGACCGCAAACTTTCAGTTACCTCGGAAACATTATTGCCAATGGGCGAAACAATTCCGAGTCCAGTAACAACAACACGTCTCATCAAATATCGCCCGAGTTTTTCATATACTTGACCCATCGTTAGAAAATAAAGCCACTTTAAGCCCTTCCGCACGATATGCCTCAACACCATCAACTTTCATGATACCGTCTGCAATACCTAAAGTTAAATTTCTATCCAAAACCCTTTTAATATCAATAAAGTAGGATACTAATTTAGCATTAGGAGTTACCTGTTCAGAAAACTTAACTTTTTCGACCCCAAGTGCACGACCTACACCCAAGGAGCCCTTCCACCCTAAGTAAAAGCCAACTAACTGCCATAAAGCATCCAATCCAAGACAACCAGGCATTACTGGGTCTCCAAGAAAATGACAATCAAAGAACCAAAGTTCTGGCTTTACGTCAAATTCAGCAACAACATAGCCTTTGCCAAATTTTCCACCATCATCCCTGATTTCCTTGATACGGTCGAACATTAGCATCGGAGGTAGAGGCAGTTGGGCGTTTCCGGGCCCAAATAGTTCACCACGCCCACACGAGAGCAGATCTTCAAAGGTATAAGTATTCTTTTTTTTAACCAAAAGTTTAATAATCCCAGGCTCAGTTAGTTTGAACTTCTTATCCAGCAGTAACCGAATACCCGAAAAAGTCCAGAATTATTACAAAAAAAGGCTGTCTTTCTTTACAAATAATACCTTTATAAAGAAAATATATTATAAAATCTATTTCTTAACTAGAAATATCCTCACCAGTTTTTTGATCTACAGATTTAAGAGAAAGCTTAACTTTTCCTCT
>MDSW01149445.1_pt1 | contig 10440 bp, 11 predicted proteins | sample 811171 | NCBI WGS metagenome assembly MDSW01 (sample SAMN05326641, study PRJNA326480) | marine metagenome | isolation source: seawater | place: Atlantic Ocean: North West | collected 2012 | reverse complement strand
TCTGCTTCGGCGCCGACACTAAGGTTGCCTAAATTAGGACGTCGGAGTGCACGTGCAGGAGTAACGGTAGATCGGTAAATCACTTCTTGGATCGGCATGCCCATTGCGACGCATTTGGACATTGTGTCGGGCATACTGTGTACATGCCCGTTGATATTGCCCATGTGAAGGTCGGTGCTGATGGAATCAGGAGGAAATTTATCGTGGATGGCGGGAACCGCGTTCCTGTACCAAAAACTGGCTGCACCATGCCCTAAGTCGAAGTGTATACCTCTACTTCGTGCTCTACGCATGTGTTCTAGAACATTTCCGTTAGCGTCTACGACCGGGAATTGTCTTGCGAACACATGCGTATGTATGTCACCCGGTCTCAGGTGTTCGAGTATGAGGTCTTCGTAAGTGCGTTCCGGTGGCCGCGGCCAAAAGTCCACCATTACCGGCATCATACATAGTTCTGCTGCTTCGACAGAAAGATCCACAGAAGACCAGGCTGGATGTGCATTATCAAATGGCTTTGTGGTCCAATAATGCGCGGTTTTAATCCCTACTACGACGTCGTGGTGAGCCGAAGCCGCTTCCGCGGCTTTTTGTGGGTTGAGGTTGTTTACAATCTGTTCGTGATCTCCCATGCCCGGGCTTGCTATATTGACATATGCAAGGACGCGAGTTTTGGACCTGTTTATAACGGTGTCCCGAAAATGATCCATTTCATCGGCACCAGCTGTGCCAGTGTCAACGCATGTTGTCACGCCTTCTTTTAAAAAGTGTGCATCTGCATTGAGACTACCTACGGTATTTCCTTCTTTGTGGATACGTGTGTGGTAAGCGTGTACGTGCATGTCAATGAGTCCAGGCGACACTACTAAGTTCTCGACATCAATCGATTTATCAGCCTCGGTTACGTCAATAAAACTATCCACCCGAGCGATGCGTCCGTGTTTAATACCAACGTCGTATTTGCCGTCCAAATCATTGGCAGGATCGATTACATGTCCGCCTTTGAGTAGCAGGTCTAGTTTTTGGCCCATTCGTAGAATCCCTGATGGCGTGTTTTCAAACGGTTTTGATCGAAGAAATTAGTCGGCTGCTTTAATTGCGTCAAATCAATTTTGTTGACAATTAGTTAGCTGTGGATATAAAATGTATAAGATGCTATGAAGTTCACTACTCATGGGAGGTTGAGATCTTATGTTTTCTTCGAAAGGTCTTCTGTGTATAACCTGCTGTTTAATCATGCTTACTTCTCAATCCACGATGTGTCAGACTGTTTACCATGTCGATATGAAGTTAGAAGGCATGATTGATACCGGAGTTTCAGCATTGGCTGAAAGGGCTGTTGAGCTCGCAAATCATGAAGAAGCAGATGCCATTATTTTCGAGATCGATACGTTTGGCGGTCGAGTTGATGCTGCAACGGTGATTCGCGATGCGATACTTGACAGCGAGGTCATGACCATAGCATTCATCAATAAACGTGCAATTTCTGCAGGGGCACTAATTTCACTTGCTTGCGATAAAATCGTCATGACTGAAGGTGGGACTATAGGTGCCACGACACCTGTTGATGGGGCTGGAACAAAAGCTAGCGACAAAGTCACGTCTTATATGCGAGCAGAGATGAGGGCTACGGCGGAAAAAACAGGTCGAAATTCTAAAATTGCTGAAGCCATGGTAGATGAGCGTGTGGATATCCCAGGTTTGAGTGCAGAAGCTGGGCGCCCTGCGACACTTACCACTGAACAGGCATTGAATTATGAAATAGCGAACGAAACAGCTGAAACTATAGAGGACGTGCTTTTGATGTACGGACTCACAGATTCGGAAATTGTCAAAACCGAACTCAATTGGGCGGAGCACATGGTGAGAATACTTACCCATCCGGTGGTGACTTCTATTTTATTAACACTTGCAACCTTTGGCCTTATTGCTGAGGTTCGCACGCCAGGTTGGGGATTGGGCGGTACGCTGGCTTTAGTTGCATTGGGTTTATTTTTTGGAAGTCATTTGGTAGTGAAACTAGCTGAATGGGAAGAGCTTGCACTTTTCGTCATTGGCGCAGGTCTGATAATTGTAGAGGTCGTTGCTATTCCAGGTTTCGGTTTTGTCGGCCTATTAGGTGCAGGATTAATGTTGGGAAGTGTTGTTATTACCCAGCTCGGGGACTTTGAACTTTGGTCCTTTGATGAGATAGCCTCTGTGATCGCAAGATTGTGCATATCGATGATATGCGCTTTCGGATTTTCACTAATTGCTCTTCGATCTCTACCTAAGTGGAATGCGTTTAATCGGCTGGTTCTCAAGGCCGAGACTGGAGCAAAAGAAGGTTACGTCTCCTCTTCTCGTGAGACTGATGGTGAATGGTTGGGTAAAGAGGGTAGGACCATTAGTGAATTGCGTCCAGCAGGTATTGTGGAGGTTGATGGAGAGCGGCTAGATGTTGTGACAGACGGAGATTTTGTAGCCGCTCGCCAACCTGTAAAAATAATCGAAGCCCGCGGTAATAGAATTGTAGTCCGCCCCTTAAGTGATTAGTTTGGAATAGAGATTTTATGGATTCTTTAGTTTCTTTTGGAATTGCGTGGTCCTATGCAATCGGCTTTTTGTTACTCGGTTTCACACTAATACTACTTGAGATATTCTTAATTCCAGGTCTCAACGTCTTCGGTCTTTTTGGTTTGCTTGCTGTAGCTACGGGTGTTTATATTGCTTACCTAAAGCTAGGTCTACTGGAAGCCTTAATCATGGCGGCCATTGGGGTCCTCTTCACTTTACTACTATTACGCAAGGTGCTTAAGAGCAGACGATGGCAAGACTTAGTCTTGAGTAGATCCACTTCGAAGTCTGAGGGCTTCGATTCTGCGCGAAAAGACCTGGGATCCTTATTGGGTTTGGTTGGAGAAACCGTCACTACTTTACATCCAACTGGTAGAGTTCGTTTTGACGACGAATTTGTTGATGTAGTGTCTGAAGGTGGATTTGTTAATAAGGGTGATCTGGTAAAGGTAATTAAGGTCAATGGCCACAAAGTAGTTGTACAACCCTGTGGCTCACAAAGGAATTAATTTTTCGTATATCATTTTGTAAAAAAAACTTTTTATTGAGCTATTTCTTTTCATCATAGGAGCGAGTTATGGCAGAAGTTACCTTTTTGGTTGTGATGCTTTTCGCCATTGTCATATTCTTGGCGTTGTTTACTTATTTTATCCCGATAGGTCTCTGGGTTTCTGCCTATTTTGCTGGAGTGAGGGTCGCAATTTTTAAGGACTTGGTTGGTATGCGTCTGCGAAAGGTTCCTCCGCGTCAGATTATTGTCCCTAAAATAAGCGCTACAAAGGCTGGGATAGAAATTGAATTAGATAGAATGGAAGCTCACTTTTTGGCTGGTGGAGATGTAAACGTGGTTGTTCTTGCGCTTATTTCTGCGGATAAGGCTAATATAGACCTTACTTTTGAGCGTGCTGCGAGTATAGATTTGGCTGGAAGAGACGTTTTAGATGCGGTTAAGATGAGTGTAAACCCGAAGGTTATCAATACACCATTAATTGCTGCTATTGCTAAGGACGGTATCCAGGTGAAAGCTACTTGTCGAGTTACCGTAAGAGCAAATATCGATCGTTTAGTTGGTGGAGCAGGTGAAGAAACGATTATCGCAAGAGTTGGCGAGGGTATTGTAACGACCATTGGATCTTCGGATACACACAAAGGAGTCCTAGAAAATCCTGATTTGATATCGAAACGTGTTCTTGAAAAAGGTTTGGATTCCGGAACCGCATTTGAGATTTTATCTATAGATATCGCAGACGTGGATGTGGGTGAAAATATTGGAGCAAAACTTCAAACTGATCAGGCTGAAGCAGACCTTAAGATTGCAAGAGCTAAGGCCGAAGAACGTCGCGCTATGGCTCGTGCACGTGAACAAGAGATGACTGCCCAGGTTGTCGAGATGGAGTCAAAAGTAAAAGAAGCTGAAGCCGAAGTGCCTTTGGCGATGTCTGAAGCATTTCGAAGTGGTAACCTTGGTGTGATGGATTACTATAGAATGCGTAATATCGAGTCTGATACAGATATGAGGACTACAATTTCGCAGGATGGTGAAGATCGTCCAGACGAAGTTAGGGACGAAGAATAATGGAAGCGTTACTCTTCATTCTGTTTGTAATTTTCAGTCTGGTTTCCTCCTATATGGAGCGACGTAAAAGACGGCGGGAAGTTGAACTCGCTCGAGAGAGCCAGAATCAGCGTGCCGAGCGACAGGAACAGGAATTAGATTTAGAGGGTTACGACGAATGGATGTCGGATCTAGATCCTTTTTCCGATAAAAAAGCAAATCCCATGGTTGAGGAAAAGGGCTTTGGCGTAGGAACCTATCCTTCGGAAGAGCTAAAGCTTCCTAATAGCGAATTTGAGGAAGAGAAGTTTGAACGTATCGATCAAGAAGAAGATGCTTCACCTAAAATTCGTTCTCTGGTCAATGAGAAAAAGGGGTTGTCTGTTTCGGAAGGATTTAGGAGATCGATAAGATCAACCTCAAAAAATTTGTATAAAATAGATGCTCGGAAGGCGAGAGAAGCTTTAGTCTATGCCGAAATAATTGGTCCCCCGATATCTGAACGGGATAAATAGAGGGTGACTCTTTACAGTTTTATTGAGCCCGTTTATTTTATTTTAAAAGGGTAATTTGTAATGCCGGGGTGGCGGAATTGGTAGACGCGCTGGATTCAAAATCCAGTATCCGCGAGGGTGTGTGGGTTCGAGTCCCACCCTCGGCACCAAAAAAGAGCAGCCGCTTAATTATAAATTGGGCGGTTGTTTTTTTTGGGGATTAATTGCACAGATATACTAACATAAAATACTATCCTTTCTCCTGAGGGTGTGGAAATGGAAAAGCTTGAAAACCAGTTGGATAATTTAAAGTCTCAAGGATTTTTATTAGTGAAAGGGGCCCTCGAAACCGAAGTAGTGAACAGCTGGCGCTCGATTCTTTATGACATGTATGAACATGGCCAATATGAAATTCATAATAGCGTCGGAAATGTAGCATTCGAAAAGTTATTAGAATTGCAGCCACAACTTTCTCGTAGTTTAATTGGGCATAAATCAGCAGCTCCATTTTTAAAGTTTTTCTTGGGTAAACAATGCCAGTTGCGTTCGTTGAGGGCGCATGTAAATCCCAAAAGTTATTTGCAGGAGTGGCATATGGATTTTTACGATTATTATCAACAAGAGGAGAAGTCGCAGGCGGCTAATCCGCTGAAGGGTACTTGTATAAATACTACTTTCTATCTAACTGACAATCCGCCAGAGCGGGGGCGTCTGCGCTTTTTAAGGGATTTTGCATCTGTATCGGTACCGGATGATTTGCTACCCCATGTTGGTTACACAGACGATCGAAATAATCCTTTCCAAATTTGGTGCGATAACCAGGCGCATGTGGATTTGCACCCGCATGCCGGAGATCTTGTGATATTTTATAGTCATATTCCGCATCAAGGTGCTAAATTAGGAGATGACCCGGATGGAAATAGCCGTGCAAATATAGTTTTACATTATCAACAGAACCCGATGTATCCAGGGATCCATTTTGTTAGTGACCCCCAATTCACATTGGATATATTAGGTTACGCAGGTACTTTTCCTTTCAGTAACTGTTGAGGAGATATGAATGGATATTGAGCAAAGGAATGAATTCGCCCAAAAAGGTTTTGTGAATCTGGGAAAAATTTTGAGTGAGGATGAGGTAGACTGTTTTGATAAGCTTTTTTGTGACGACCGAAAGAGTTTCCCCTATTTTTGGCATCCTTATGGGCATCATCAAGAGGCTAATTATGATGCTTTGTTAACGAGTCCAGATTTTGACGGTCTGATCCGACACCCCAAAATTTATCCTGTTATTGAAAGCTTGATGGGAGGTCCGCTATGTTTCGGTGAAATAGGGCTGCGTAGTATGGGATCTTATGATGGGTCTTTTCATCAGGCATGGCATCGTGACAAGCCTCACTGGTTAGATCATCCTTTGCGTATGGATTACATTCAGCTAATAGTTTATTTATCCGATGTAGATTCCTCCACGCATTGTTTTTCGATATCTCCAGAAACTATTACAGATTCAGTAATCCAGGATGCTGATACACAGCTTGAAAGTGGTGGTGTCCATGATTTACATGGCCCTGCGGGCACTTGTGCACTTTTTAATGTCTCTGTTCTTCATACTGCCACGACACGGGTTACAAAGACTGAAAGACGCTCAGTACAGATTTATTATGGCCATCGTGATCGTGCTCCGTTGGCAAACGATTCGGGTATTCCAGCGACGTTTTGGCGTGATAGTCCTGATGCTGAGACTAGGGCATTCTATGGAGTTTTGAATGACAGAACAAAGGTTTTTATGAATGCCTTTGGATCTAACTAATTTACGTCATAAATACTGAAAACTCTTTTTTCTATCGCGTCAAAGTGTAATTTTCAAGTAAGGGGTTAATTATAATGCAGGATGGAATAGTTCGTGTGGCTATCGGAGGTCAGGGACGTAGTGGATATAACATACATGCACGTCATCTTGAGAAAGACAAAGATCGGTATCGCATTGTAGCAGTTGCCGATCAAATCGCTGAGCGTCGTAAGGACGCGCGTAATCAGTTTGGTGCGCGGACTTACAATGATTGGTCTACGATGATAAAGGCTGGAGGTTTTGACCTTTTTGTCAATGCTCTACCATCTACCATGCACACGCCTGCTACGATTGAAGCGTTAAACGGAGGGTCTCACGTTTTATGTGAAAAACCGATGGCTAAAAACGTTCGAGAATTTGATCGTATGGTCTTAGCTTCGAAGCGGAATAATCGGATTTTAGCTCCATTTCAAAACAATCGTCCTCAGCCATTTTTTGAAAAAATAAACGAAGTGATTGGTTCTGGAGTTCTAGGTAAAATAGTCTATATCCGCTCTGTATGGGGAGGGTTTGCTCGTCGATGGGACTGGCAAACATGGCAAGATAATATGGGAGGGTCTTTATATAATACGGGGCCACATGGACTTGATCAGGCGCTCCAGCTTTTCGGTTTTAATCGTACACCCAAAGTGTTTTGTAGAATGGATAGTAATAATGCTTTTGGAGCCGATGCTGAAGATCATTGCACGGTTACGTTATATGATTCGAAGCGAGAGGCTCCACAGATTGATTTGATAATTAGTGCTTATATGGCTTATAGTCAGGGCGAAATGTACAATATCTGCGGTACCCATGGTGGTTTGACGGGTGGAGCAACCAATCTTCAATGGAGATATTTTGATCCAGACAAAGCACCAAAACAAAAAATGTGGAATTGGTCAGTTGATAGACAGTATACGCGCGAAAATTTAAATTGGATAGAAAAGAACTGGAATTTAGACGAGGACAAAAACAGAGATGCTGTGGGGTATACTTTACGGTCGTTCGCTAGTGGCCCCGATAGAATTTATTCAAATATTTATGACGTATTGTGTGGTAATGGAAAATTGGAAATAACATTGCCTGAGGTTAGGAAACAAATAGCTGTAATTGCCGAATGTCATAGACAAAACAGGTTACCTCGTACAAGATGAAACGAATATTTCACCCTCCAATGCAGTGGTAAATATCGAAAGCGCGATTACTTCTGCTGTTGGCGCACTTCTTCAATTTTAGCGTCACGCTCTGCAAAGATTTCTTCTCTTTGAGCGTTATTATGTCTTTGTAATTCAGCTCGGGCTTCTGCCAATCCTTCAGGGTTTTCATTTTCTAGCTTAGCTGTTTGTGCATTTATCTCAAGTTCTTTTTCAGCCCATTTTGCCTCATATAGCTTTCGAATTTGATCAATTGCTACTTTTTGTTCGTTACTTAGTTTGATGTTTTCTTCGCCACCGACCGTTTCGTTAGCTCTTTCGAGAGCCAACTCCAATGCAGATTTCATGACAAACTCCTAAACAATTTTAATTGTATTCATATGTGTTGGATTATCCAAACTAGAGAAGTATATATGGCGTTGTTGAGTTTGTCCATGCTTAAAATAGCCGTCGGAGGTCATAACCCCATAATAAACCAAAGCCAACGATATCATGGCTGATAATTAATTGAACTCCGCCGTTACCACGATATGACTGATGCCACAAAAAGCTAAGTATCCCATATGGTGATTTTGGTGATCGGAGCCTATAACCTGCACCAAGAGTTACGTTGCCAACATTATTAGATATCCATACGTCGCGGACCACGATATATTGTAGTTCGATACTACTTGAGGTCAATAAGTCTGTTCCGTTTGAGCAATGATAATTAGAGACATATCGACCGTTAGGTGGGTATTCCGTGTCAACGCAACTTGAAGGTGCATAATATGAATAGATACGCTGGTAGCGTTGATTGCGTTGGTTTCCCTCAAAAAAACCTAAGTCTAAAATTGAAGCACGAATAACAGTTCTTTGGTTATTGAAAACACCTGTCAGTCCTAATGGGACACGAACTCCCGGTCCACGGTTATCTATGTTCACAAAGCCTATTCCGCCAGAAGCTAAAAAAGATGAGTTAGCCGGAGGTGTTGGCAGGTCGATGAGCATCTCTTCGCTGTTGGCGTTTGTAGAACTACCAAAGAACGTCGAAAAGAAAAAGTGGCACCAAAATATTCGGTTAGCTGTTAAAGTAATGAATGCTTTACGGTCTAAAAAAAAATTGTGCATTAGTTACCTTGATTTTGAAGGTGTCTCATGGCCCATTTATTTTCTTTAATTTTAGGACGACTTTGGAGAAATGGCATGTTACATTTCGTCTAAAGTGATTAGATTTTTGTTTTGTTATTTTGTTAATTTATTACGCTGATCACAGTATGTTTAAAAAGTTAATACTTGTTTCATTTAAAAACCAATTATTAATCCGTTAGGCAGATGTTAATTTTTAATTTTGTGATTTTGATTCATCTATCAGTTCTTATAGGTTGTGGGTGCTCTCGCTCTGCATCTGATGCTAATGGTGTGCCTTCTACCCAGTCTTCTAGTGTGCACGAAGTTTTGAACTACGGTTACGAAATTGTCGAAAAATATGACCATGACCCCGATGCTTTTACACAGGGATTAGTTTTTTTTGATGGTTATCTTTATGAGGGGACTGGTTTATATGGTTATTCATCGCTACGTAAAGTGGATTTAGCAACAGGAAAAGTGGTTAAACAGCATGATTTGCCTACACGCTATTTCGGTGAAGGCATAACAGTTTTTAATAATCATTTACTGCAGTTAACATGGCAAAAAGGCTTAATGTTCGCATACGAAATAGATTCTTTCGAATCCCTGGGACAATACTCTTACGACACAGAAGGGTGGGGATTTACCAACGATGGAACCAATTTAATCGTAAGCGATGGGACAGAGATTCTTTATTTCAGGGATCCTTATAGCTTTGAAGAAATTCGTCGCTTGCGTGTAGTTGATGGTTATAGAGTCATAAAAAACTTAAATGAATTAGAATTTATTGAAGGTGAAATTTGGGCAAATGTTTGGCAGACCGATCGTATAGCGCGGATTAATCCCAATAATGGAAATGTAAAAGGATGGATAAATTTGGCTGGATTGTTAAGTGATGACGACCGGAAAGGTCGTCGTGTTGATGTCCTAAATGGGATTGCTTTCGACCAACATAGCCAGCGGATTTTTGTAACGGGAAAATGGTGGCCTGTACTCTACGAAATCAAAATTATTGAACAATAACCAACAATGAGGTTGCTATGTCTGAATTAACACGTTCCAAAGTGAATATTGCCTTACTAACTGTTTCTGATACACGTGACGAAACTAATGATAAATCTGGTAAGTTGTTAGCTGATCGGCTGATGTCAGATGGACATAATTTGTATGAAAAATCTATTTTGCCAGATGATATTTATATGGTTAGAGCACAAATCGCATCTTGGATTGCTGATTCAAAAATTCAAACTATAATAAGTACGGGAGGGACTGGTTTAACTGGGAGAGATGGAACACCGGAAGCTGCAACGCCACTTTTTGATAAAGAAATTGAAGGTTTTGGTGAAGTGTTTCGTATGATTTCTTACGAGGAAATTGGGACGGCCACAATGCAATCGAGATGTGTCGCCGGAGTTAGTAACGGAACCTATATATTCTGTCTTCCAGGATCGTCTGGTGCTTGTGCAACAGGATGGGATAAGTTAATTGGGCCTCAGTTAGATTCAACAAATCAGCCTTGTAATTTGGTCGATTTGATGCCGCGACTGTCAGAGTAAATGTTTTTGTTCGTTTTAATACAGACCTTACCTACGAAGAACTATTTAGAGTTTCAAGATAGTAATGATGAGAACGCTATAGAAATTATAAAATTCATATTGGAGTTTTAGACGAAGTGAATCACGTTGAAGAATTGAATATTAACTGTCCCTATTGTACGGAGTTAATTTCAATCTTAGTGGAATGCTTAGT
>MDSW01055553.1_pt1 | contig 10440 bp, 8 predicted proteins | sample 811171 | NCBI WGS metagenome assembly MDSW01 (sample SAMN05326641, study PRJNA326480) | marine metagenome | isolation source: seawater | place: Atlantic Ocean: North West | collected 2012 | reverse complement strand
GAAATGAAATAATTTGAATTTTTTACATATTGATAAGGATTAGATTTAAAACCCAAAAGAAAAACATTTCGTAAATTAAATTTTTTAAGATAATTACTCAATTTTTCATGATCTTCTCCTTCTCCTATAATTATTATTCTAAATTTAGAGTGATATTTTCTTGGGATGATGTTGGCTGCTTTGATTATTTCAAGAAAATTTTTTTGTTTTGTTAATCTACCCACAGAGCAAAATGTTATACTTTTAAAAATTTCATCTTCATAAGAATCAATTGACTTACTAGATAGGATTCTTATTTTTCTGTTAATAATTGGATTATCAATTTTTAAAATTTGATTTTTATATTTTACATTTTCTAAAATAGTTTTCTTGGTAGCATCTGTCATTGTAAAGATATAATCTGCTTTTATATAAAATAAATTCCATATGTATCTTCTTAACAAATTAAATTTTGGCAATCCTTGGATGCTATTTATAATTGTTAATTTTGGGAAAAAATATTTTAATATATTTGGCAAATAACCAACTAAATTACAAAAAATTAAATCTGGAACATATCTTTTATAAAACTGAATTAATTTTTTTAATGATAAAAATGCAAGCACATAGATTGTAAATTTTGACAAAAGACCTGTTTTAGGCCATTTTCTATAGGAAAAAATATCTAATATAATATAGTTTTTATTTTTTTTGAGATAATCGAATTCTCCAAAAACATTTATTAAATAAATTTCATAGTTAAGATATCTTCTCAGAGACTCTGCTGACTTTTCAACAGCATTGATTGTTCCTACATGACTTAACATTGGAGACCAAAAAAAAATCTTTTTTTTTGAATTCATTAAAATATCCTTTTAAAATAATAAATATATCTTATATAAAAAAAATTTATTTAATATGAAAAAATCACTAGCAATCGTTGTTTTAACTTGGAATGATTTTAAAAATACAAAAAATTGTATAAATAGTATTTACCCACAATTAAATAAAAAAAATAAATTAATTTTAGTTGACAATAATAGTGATAAAGAAATTTATTTTAAAACTATAAATTGGATTAAAAATAAATACTCAAAAGACTACATTAATTTGGAATATAACAAAAAATTTGATTTTAAAAAAAAAATTGTTTTACTTAAAAATAATAAAAACTTAGGGTGTGGACTTGGACACAATACTGGATATAAGTTTGCGATTAAAAATAACTTCGAGTTTGTAGCTAGAATAGATAACGATATGATTGTAAAAAAGGAATTTTTTAGCAAAATATTAAAAAATTTTAATAATCGTGATGTAATTGGTGTTAGCCCAAAAATAATGTACAAATTTTCACCAAAAAAAATATGGTGGATGGGAACAACTATTGGCAACAGTTTAAAGTTTCAAAAACATATGAGAAACTATCCATATGGACTATTGGATAATAAAAATATAAATGGTGTCGTCAATACAGATGCAATAGCTGGATGTGCATCAATAATGAGAACTTCTAGATTAAAAAAAATAGGTTTATCAGATAAAGATTTTTTTTATGGCCCTGAAGATGTTGAATTTTCTAGAAGAATTTATACTATTCCAGGAAGTTTAATTGTTGATCGAAACATTAAAATTTATCATGCTGTCACTCAAAGTTTTATAAACTTTTCTCAAAGAAGAATTTATTTTGAATACAAATATAGACTAGTTCTAATAAAAAAAATTGGAACTATCACAGACAAAATTTTTGGATACTCCATTTCAATAATTAAATTTTTTTTTTATTGTTGTCTCTTTATGAAAAAAAAACATAATGTAAAAATTATTCCAGTTTTTTTTGCTATAAAACACTTTTTAGAAGGAAAACTTGGCGATCATGACAGAAATAATAAAATAAAATTTTAAAAAAAATTATAAATAAATAACTTTATCAAAATACTTTTTGTGACTATTTTTATGTGATGTCATTATAATTATTTTGTCATTTTTAATTTTTGATAAATAATTTAATATTTTTTTTTCATTTTTTTGGTCTAATGAAGATGTTGGTTCATCCAAAAGAATTACGTCTGGATCATCAATTATTGATCTTATAAATCCAATTCTCTGTATTTCTCCTCCAGACATGTTTTTTATTGATGACATAGTTGTATTCTTAAAAAATTTATTTGTGTCAAATTTTTTCAAATTAAAGGTATTTAAATAAAATTTTACTTTTAGCTTTAATTTATTTTTTTCTTTCTCATTTAATGGAATATCTAAAGTTGTATTAAATAAAATATTTTCATCAATTATAGTTGGATTTTGAGTAGCATATCCTATTTTAAATTTTTTAGTAATTTCATTAGTCCTCATTTTTTTTTCGTTAACATATAAGTGGCCTTTATAAGGGGAGATAAAACCAGCAATTATATTTAATATTGAAGTTTTTCCTGAACCGCTCTCACCAAAAAGCCCATATATGTTTCCTTTTACAAAATTTAAATTAATATTTTTTAATTTTTTTGAAAGAAATTTAGTATTTGATTTTTGATACCTTATTTCTATTCCCTTTAAAGATATTTGATTAATTTTTTCTAATAGCTTTTTTTGTTTAGAAGGACTTTTATTTATTTTATTTGATAGATCATAATCTATAAAATTAATTGCTTTAATTTGATAAAGCACCATGCTCCAACTTTGAGAAATTTTTGAAAATGTAGGTATCATTCTTAAAAGTGCGATGGCTAAAACCGAATAATTTAATATAAATTCATCAATTGATAAATTTTGATTTCTGAAAATTATAAAAAAAAAGATTATTATAAAAATTTCAAATATAAACTTTGGAGTAACATTTATAACTCCGGCACCAACTCTAGAATTAAAATAATTTTTTAAAAAATCTCCAAAACGGTTTACAAATAAATAGTTATTATTTTTTGTTTTTATTTCCTTAAATATGTTTAGTGTCTCTGTTAGTGATTTAAAAACTTTGATTTCGCTAATAGCTCTAATGTTACCAAGCTTTTTTGAAAGATTCATTAACAAATAAAGGATCATGATTAATGATAAAGTTAATAAAATAATTTCTATATTTAAATTTAAATCAACTAATTTTGATACAAAATAAATAAGTACAGATAAATATATAATTTCACACACTATAGTTACTAACAAACCAAAAATTCCAATAAAGACATTCTCAGCATCTCTTATTATCTGTTTTATATATTGTGAAACTGTTTTTTTATTAAATTTTTCGAATGATTTATTTAAATATATTTTTAAAATGTTTGCTGATTTATTTGTAGTAAGTTTGAAAACCATATTTGAATAAAAGTAAATTTGAAATATGGTTAGTAAATTTTTAAATATTAAAAAATATACAAGCAATAAAATATAAATTTCTTGTTGAGTTAATGAAGAAATGTTTGATTGTAAGTAATTTTTAATTTTTACTAAATAATCTCCAATTAAACCAATATCAACCGTTCCATTAATCAATAAAAAGAAAGTGCTTATAAAAGAAATTTCAAATAAAACTAAAAGAATTTGTAAAATTAAATTTACATTAACTTTTAACCAAGTTTTTATATCAATTTCTCTTAAAAAAAATGTGAATAAATTTTTTGATTTCATTGAATTTTTAAGAATTTTAATTTCAAATTATATCTTTAAAAAAAAATTTATTTTCTTTTATAAAAGATTGAGAAATATTTGAATCATAATATTTTAATTCACAATTTGGTAAATTTTTTTTAAAAGTTTTTTGATCATAAGATATTTCATTTTTATTTTGAATATTTAAAAAGTCTTTAAAACCCTCTAAAATTTCTATCTCTGAATTATTAATTACTTCTAAACCTATTCTTTTACACTTTCTAGTACAAGCATACATGCCCTCAAAAAATTTTAATTCTATTAACTCTTTTAAATCTAGATATTTATTATTTATCGAAATTTTTTTTAATATATATGTGCCTTTATTTGTAATTGAATTTACATTTGAACCGTAATTATTTGTATCAAAAACTGGTTTTGAAAATAAAGATCCAATTGAGGCAGGTCCAGATGAAGTACATATCAAACCTTTGGAAAAATAAATTAAATAATATTGTATCTCTTTGTTAAATATTATATCTGTATTTAATTCAATATATTTTGAATTATCAAACGATAATTTTTTAGATTCATTATTAACTAGTCTTATTAAATCATAACCCTTTGACAGAATAAATTCTATCATTTTTACATATGAATGAATATCTGATCCTCTAAAATTAGATGTTGATTTATAGTTATCATCTCTTTGATGAAATACAAAAAAATTTTTTAAATTCAAAGTTGGAAAATTTTTATTTAAATATATTTCAGTTTCAGAGATGTATTTTTTATTTAACTCAAATAAATTCAAATCTAAATACTTTTTGGAGAAATCATTTTGTATTTTTGATTTTGGTGTTTTATTTCTAAGATTATAATTTTCATTTAAAAATAAATCCACAGAATTCATTCTACATGATATTATTGATGTATGTTTCAAGGGTAATAAAATAATATTAAGTATATCACTTTTAATAATTATTAAATTTTTAAAAATTTTAGATACAAAAGAGAATTTAGAACTTTTGGGTATCAAAATTATTGTTTTATATCCTTCATTAAAATTTTTTTTTGTCATAAAGTTGATATGTTCATTCATAGCTCCAATTTGATTATAATTAATTTGTGCAAATCTAAATTTTGAAAAATAAAAAAATAAAATAATTGGAAAGTATAAAACCTTCAAAATATTAATGAATATAAAAAATAATATTACAAATAATAATTTTAATATTTCTTTTTTATTTCTAGTTCTTAAGTAAAAAATAAAATTCTTTATTGAATTTTCAAGAGTGAACTCATCTAGACGCATCATTGGTTGAACAAAAATATACATTATCATAACATCAAGTTTAAAAATTATATTAAAAATTTTATCCATGAGTAAAAAATTATATTTTAATAGCTTTAAAAAAAATTAATTAAAAAATTAAATTTCATTTTTAAGTTTTTCGTACAATTCAATCCAATTAGTTTTATTAGAATCTATTATTTCAGCATTATTAAAATATTTGGCTTCATCGAAACAGCTTTGAAGAAATTTATGACCTATTCCACTTAAACCCTCAATTGCAAAATTAAATCTAACTTCAGCAAGATTATTTAAAATTTTACTTTGAAAAAGTTTATCTTTAGGTAATTGATGTATAGAACACAAAATTATATTCTTAAATTTAAAATCTTTAAATAACCATTGAGTTGTTCCTAGTTGGTCAGACATAATTGGTTCTGGGATCACTACTTCTATTTTTAACCCATTTCTATCGGCAAAATTATTCATAATCATATTTTGTGCGTTACTAGGAATTTTATAAGGACCTATGTGTATATCTGTAGTTACAGAAGCTGTGGTCATAATATTAATTTAAACAATACAACTTCAGAAAATCTGAATTTTTTTGCATTATGGGTTTAAATTTATCTTGAAACCTTACACTGCAAGCTATTCTAGCTAAATTAGAGTTAAAACTAACGTTTCCATGAAGTATAAATGGATTAAATATTATAACCTCTCCAAATTTAAGTTTTGCTGGTTTATAAGTATTCATTTTATCTAGAATTGTTGGGCCATTCACTAAACCTTGCTTGTGTTCTATTTTAATTGTTTCTAATGATTTTTCTTGTGGCACGTAATATACTCCACCATCATCATCTAGATCATGAAAAGGAGCCCACATTACGTAAGTATAAGGAGAAATACCTGACATTAACTCATAATGAGGCCATTGTCTTCTTTGTTCTTCGCCAGGTAAATTAAAAATTGTATTAGCCCTTCTTTGAATTAAAAGTTGTTTTCCACATAACTCTTCTACAATTTTATTACATGACTCTATCATTATTTCAGAAGCTTCATTAAAAGAGAGTAAGCTTACCATTGCTTTATTTATCTCGTGATTTTTCATTTGAGCCAATTTTTTTCTCAAGACAAGAATATCTTTTTTTCCATCAAGATTCATTTTGTTCATAAATGTATCTCTTAAATACTCAAATTTTTTTAAATCAGGTATTTTGGCTATCACAAATCCAGAGCCACTAATTATTTCTTTTTTTAAGTTCATTATTTCAATTTATACACATGGATTAGGGTCTGCAATATGTATTTGCTCTATTTCGTCAAAATGTTCATCTGTTAAATTTAATTTTAGACATTTAAGGTTCTCTTTTAATTGAGATAAAGAAGTTACACCAAAAATGCTGCTAGTTACGAATGGTCTGCTTAATACAAAAGCATTAGATAAATCTGTGATATTCAAATTATATTTTTTTGCAACTTCTATATATTTTAGTATTGCTTTTTCGCCTCTAGGTGTATGATGTCTCGAAAATCTTCCTGGCCATAAAGTATATCTTGAGTTAGCAGGCCTTGTATTATTAAGGTATTTTCCAGATAATCTGCCACCTGCTAAAGGTGAATAAGCTATGAGTCCGCAATTTTCTCTAATTGATACTTCTGAATTAGAAATATCAAAGACTCTGTTGATAAGATTATAACCATTCTGAATTGATGCGGGTTTGGAAAAATTGTATCTATATGAGGTCATAATAAATTTCATAATGCCCCAAGCAGTTTCATTAGATAAACCATAATGTCTAATTTTACCTATTTTTTTTAAATTTTCTAAATTTTCTAATACCTCTTTGATTGGTGTCCAATTAATGTCGTCTGGATCATGAACATAGTCTAATTGACCAAATACTGGTACAGATCTCTCTGGCCAATGTAACTGATATAAGTCAATATAATCTGTCCCGAGTCTTTTAAGGCTTCCATCAATAGCAATATCAAAATTTTTTTTATCGAATCTTAAATTTTTTCCTCCTCCTCTAATCCATTTTAATTCTGTTGCTCCAATTCCCTTTGGATGATTAGAGCAAATTTTGGTTGCTATAATTATTTTATCTCTGTTTTTTCTACTTGATATCCATTTTCCAATTATTTTTTCTGTTAAACCTTGAGTTTCTGCTTTTGGGTATATTGGATACATTTCTGCAGTATCAATAAAATTAATCCCTTCAGAATATGCAAAATCTAAAATCTTAAAGGCTTCCTCTTGGCTAGTTTGCTCACCAAATGTCATTGTTCCTAAGCAGATATTGCTTACTTTTAATTCCGAATACCCAAGATTATTGTAAACTAACGACATTTAAAATTAGTTCCACCGATGATGAACATCCTTTTTTATAAAATCTTCATAAATTTTTTTAATCATATCCATTTTGTCATCAATATTTTCAAAGTCAGAAACTTTACAATTACTCTCAACCTGATTTGGACTTACGGCACCAGGTATGACAACAGTGACAGCTTTATGCATTAATATCCATTTTAAAGCCAATTGTGACATGGTATAATTATTAGGCAAAATTTCTTTTAACTTGTCTACCGCATTTAATCCTTTTAAAAAATCTACTCCCGAAAAAGTATCTCCAATATCAAAAGCATCACCATTTATATTATAATTTCTATGATCATTTTCGGCAAATTTCGTGTTAGGGTTAAATGATCCTCCTAATAATCCACTTGCGAGAGGTCCTCTCGCTATAATGGCTACATTTTTTTCTAAAGCTAATTTAAAAAACTCATCAAGAGGCTTTTGTCTAAAAATATTAAAAACAAGCTGAATACTTTTTACATTATCATGCTTAATTGCCTCATATGCTTCAGATAAGTTATACACACTTACACCATAATGGAGAATTTTCCCCTTTTTAATTAAACTATCCATTTTTTCAAATGTTTCTTTTTTTTTACAAATTTCAACTGGGGGACAATGCAGTTGTACTAAATCTATTTTATCAATTTTTAAATTAAATAGTGATCTATCGATAAATTCCTCCATTGGCTCATGTTTGTATCCTCTGGCATAATTTGTTCCTCTAATACGTCTTCCTAATTTAGTTGTAACGTATATATCTTTAGACGTTTTTAAAATTTCTGATAAAAATCTTTCACTTCTTCCATCTCCATAAGTATCAGATGTATCGAAAAAATTTACTCCATTATCCAAAGCTTTTTTTAAAATTTTTCTGGCATCTTGATCTTCGATATCTCCCCAACACCAACCTATTTGCCAACAACCTAAACCAATTTCTGATACTCTCCACCCAAGGTCAGAAAATTTTCTATACTTCATTTAAGTAGAGACAAAATCAATTTTTTCTTGAACTGAAGCTTGTGATTCTTTTGCTTTTTTTACTGTTTCTAGTCTTTCTTTATAAGATTTATTAGGTGGATCATATTTATCAAAAACATTCATTATATTCTGAGTAAAATCTCTTCCAATTTCAGTTAAAAAAATACCATTATCCATAAATTCTACTAATCCATCTTTTTTCATTTCTTCCATATATTCAATTTCATTTTTAAAATATTCTTTAGCATTTATTCCAAATTGATCGGCAAAATTCTTATAATCAATTTTAAAATAACTTCTAATTTGTTGAGTAGCGTGCTGTCTTATTTTGTCGTCATCATTTAATCTTAAGCCTCTAAAAGAAGGTAATAAATTTTTATCTAAAGCTTTTTTATAAGACGGTATATCATAAAAATTTTGAACATAATAATCATTACCTAAGTTACTCATTGAAGAACTTCCTACAGCTATAAAATTTACTCTTCCTCCTGGTTGATGTCCAGAAGCGCCATAATGTGCTTCACCTTCCTTAAAAGCTTTTGTCATTGGACTGTCTGGTAAAGAATAACATTCAAAACCAGTTCGTATATATCCTCCTGACTCTAGTTTTTTATGTATCACTTCCATCATTTCTTTACGCTCTAGGAAATCAGGTAGTGGACCTTCAGCTAACATTTGGACTTGATATTTTGCTACCCATGGTTTGTACGCCATTAAAGATAATTGAACCAAAGTCGGTTTTAGTCTTATAATTTCATCGCAAGTCTTTTCTATTGAGTCTGTAGTCTGACCTGGCTGGCCAATCAAAAAATCAAATGCAATTTCTTTATACATTTTTCTAACTTTTGGAGTGAGAATATCTTCAAAAAGTTTTGCGGGTTGAATTCTATTTACTCTTCTTTGAACTTCAGGGTCTAAATCCTGCATACCAAATGATATTCTATTTGTCCCACAAACTTCATGATTATAAATTAATCTGTCTTCATCAACTCTTCTTGGGTCGCTTTCTACTGTAAAAAACTCAACATTTGACCAATCAAATAATCCTTTAAGTTTATCAACTAATTTTTTTAGGTCTTGTCTATTTAAAATAGTTGGGGAACCACCACCAAAAAAAACAGTGCCAACGTTTAGCTTAATGTTATTTTTATTTAAGTGTTCAAAAAGTAAATCTATTTCTTTATATAAATAATTTAGATAATCAGTTACTTTTTGATAATCTTTATTAATAAATTTACTGCAAGTACAAAACCAACATAATTCTTCACAAAAAGGTATATGAACGTAAAAAAATATTTTTTTATCTTGATTCTTTGGAAACCAATCTAAGATTGCCTTTTTATATTCATCATTTTTAAATTCAAATTTCCAATGATCCTTAGTTGGATATTCAGAGTAATTAAAAACTAAATCTTGATGGTATTTTTTAATCAAATTTGCATTAAGTATTTGTTTTTTCATAATTTAACTTGCCTTTTTTTTAAAATTTGTACTGTTAGTTAGATCACTAGCAGTTATTCTATTTTTTACATGATCAGACTCATTTACAAACATGCCTATAAACCAACGACCATTATAAGATTTCCAATCTAACTTTTTAGTTTCATCAACTTTTTCAACTCCGTGGACTATTGAGCCATAAAATATTACAGAATCACCAACTTCAAGTTTATCTTCTATATTTATTTTTTTGTAATTTTTACCCCTGAAATAAAAACCACCTTTATCAAAATCAATTCCTTTTTTACTCATTATTAATCCTGATACAACTCTCTGATTTTTTCTAGGATCGACATGATCTCTTAATTCTCCTCCGCCATGGGGATAGTTAACAATTTGCAACCTATCAATTTGCAATTGGCTAGGTATATTTTTTTCATATTGGAACTTAGAGTTTCCAGCTAGAAATTTGACGTAACGCCAATGTCTATAAACCCCTTCTTTAAATTCTTTCTCCAGTTTAGATTTTATGTTCCAATTATATAGAAAATAGGAATGTTTTATTGCATACAAACTATACTTTTTTGTTATTTTTTTATCTATTATTCTATGAAAATTTGGGGTCCCATCTAACATTTTATGAAAAGATGGCTTTTGCTTTTTATCATAATATTTTGCTAAACTTATCATGATATTTTTTAAATTTTTTTTTGCGGCGTTTCTTAAAATAAAAGCTTCTCCATTATACATTCTTCTTGCTAAGTTTTTTACAAATAATTTATTTTTACTGTCTATTGATTTTTTT